>WNFM01200273.1_pt1 | contig 10201 bp, 11 predicted proteins | sample 5400271 | NCBI WGS metagenome assembly WNFM01 (sample SAMN13153352, study PRJNA577476) | soil metagenome | isolation source: 60 cm saprolite on Douglas fir-dominated hillslope | place: USA:California | collected 2013-09-17
GCGGCAATCCCCAGCATCTCCGCCGCTTGCTGCACGCGCCGCGCGATCTCCGGGCGCGGGGTGCCGCGCAGCTTGAGGCCGAACGCCAGGTTGTCGTAGACGCTCATGTGCGGGTAGAGGGCGTAGTTCTGGAAGACCATGGCGATGTCGCGGTCCTTGGGGGCCACGTCGTTGACCAGGCGGGCGCCGATGTAGAGATCGCCGGCGGTGATGTCCTCCAGCCCGGCGATCATGCGCAGCGCCGTCGATTTGCCGCAGCCCGAGGGGCCCACGAGCACCAGGAATTCCTGGTCTTCCACCCCCAGGGTCAGGTCGCGGATGACTTCCACGTTGTTGCCGTAGCGCTTGTAGACGTGCTCAAACCGTACCCCCGCCATCGCTCCGCTCTCCTTCTTGGGGCGCCCCTGCCCCGCGCCCTCCAGGCGTGCCAATGGGCGCCGCGCCCACCGCACCCACACGATAATTGCGAGCCCCCCGAACCTACACGACGACCATCCGGGAATGTCGGCGCCTGCCATCACAGAACGGAGCTGCTTCCGGAGCCCCCTGCGACAGCGCGAGCAGAGAGTTGTCACCTTGGAGCGCCTCGGCGCTCCAAGGTCACGCTACCCTCCGCCGCAGTTGCCCGAGCCGGAGTGTTGGTGAGGGAACTCATGTGATATTAACACGTCGCGCTCCCTTCTGCATGCGCTACGGCCTCACGCAATGCGCTAGCGGTCACTTCTGGCAGCTCATCTACAATGAACGTGCCCGCTCCCGATTCGCTGCCTGCCAGATATTTCAACTTCTCACGTGTGCGGTGCGGCGGGCAAAACTCAAAGTGCCGGTGCGCGATCCCAGTTATAGTGGCCCCAAGAATTCGGCTCTTCCTCGCGTTTGGTGCACAGTGTGCGCTTGCTATCAGGGTGCGGGAGCGTTCTGGATGAGGAGGCGACGACGTAAGAGAGGAAACCCGGCCCGACCGTACATTTGCCGCTTGATCGTTTTGAGCCGATTGACGTGCCCCGCGACGGGACCTTGACTCCAGTCGTAGCGCAAGGCTGCTTTGACGGCGCCGTGGTCCCGGCGCAGCCCTTGCGCAACCCCAACGACCTCTGAGATGCCGGAGCGCTCGCCCGGTTCCAGCCAGGGATCCAGGTGTTCGATGCAGCGTTCGGTCACCATGGTGCGGAAGGCCCCGAGCACCCGCTGCGCGTCCGCGATCTGGGGGCAGAGGGCCGCCACATAGCGCGCTTCCGCGCTGGTCCGGTCTGAGGTGGGTGTGCCGAGGAGCCATCTGGCGCGCCGAGGAGGCGGTCACCTCCTCCTGGGCAGGTGCGGCGGCCATGGAGGGCTGATTGCCGTGGTTGTGCGGGTCGGCGCGCCAGGCAGTGACGAGGCGGCGCACCTGCTCCTCGCCGGCCCCGTACCCCTGCGCACGGATCTCCCGCCACCGTGCCCGCGCAGTGTGCTCGCCGGCATTCCAGCGCTCCCGCAGATAGGGCACGGACGGGTCGATCTGCCGGGGACGTGGGTGTGACGCCATCTCGGGGAACCACGCCGCGCGCACATACTTCACCACCGTCCCGCGCGCCAATCCCCCCTGCTTGGCGATCTGGACAGAGGAGACGCCTTGCTGATGGAGCCCCACCACCCGCTCGTAGTTCGCCTGACGCGGCCCGCGTCGCTCTTGCGTGCGGCGCGCTTCCGCAGGGGTCCGTTTGGTCGTGCGGGGAGCGGCATCCGCTGGAGCGATGGCCCGTGCGGCGTGGGCCAGGACGGCAGGCTGGCGGGTCAGGCAGCGCTCCAAGACCTCGCCGGCATTCTGCAGGAGGTGAAAGCGGTCGGCGATTTGCTCGGCCTGCGGCGCCCCCAGGGCCGCTGCGGCGGCATAGTCGCCGCCCCGGTCGCGACTGATGCCCCGTACCTCGGGACGCTGTTGCACCCAGAGCGCGAAGCTCAGCGGCGAGCGGTCGGGCAACCGGTCGACGACACGACGCCGTTCCAGGTCGAGGAGGATGGGGCCGGAGGCGCGGCCGCGCCGGAAGGCGAAGTCGTCGACGCCCAACACGCGCACTGGCGACGCGCACTGGCGACGCGCACTGGCGACGCGCACTGGCGCCACGGTCGGATCGTGACAGCGGGCCAAGAGGCGCAGGACCGTCTGATCGGAGACCCGCATGCCCAGGGCCGGCGCGACCGTTTCGGTGCCGCGGCCGCCTGCGGCCATCCCCAGGGATGTCATCTGCTCGACCAGGCGGATGGTCTTGCGCGCCCACGGTCGCACATAGTCCTGTAAGCGCTCGGTAAACACGTGCTGGGGACAACCGTGCTCTAGACAGCGAAACGTGCGCACGCGCAAGGTGATCCTGAGCGGTCGGCCCGCACACGGCGCGTCCGTGCGCGTGCGCGTGTAAGCGCTGTGGACACGCTCTGACGAGCGGCTACAGCGCGGACAAGGACTGGTCAACCGCTGACCTCCACCCCCACGGCGGCCGCCAACACCGTAACGTTCAAGAGTTGTAGTCCTGCAGGCAGTCGTAGCAAGGCGGCGAGCTCCATGGCCTTCTCACGCAGGTGGGAACGACGACGGGCCACCTGTCAGCGAGGTACCATACTCCAAACGACCAACCTGCCAGCACCAAACACGAGGAAGAGCCAAGAATTTGGACAGCGAAGCGGCCTGAAATAAGATAGACTGCACACCATGATGAGGAAACACTACACGCCGACCTTCAAGGCTCAGCTGGTTGAGGAGCTCCTGAAGCAGGAGAAGACGTTGGCGCACCTGGCCGCCGAGCACGGCGTCCATCCGACGCAGCTGGTCAAGTGGCGAGCGACAGCGCTGGAGGGCTTACCCGGCTTGTTCACGAAGCAGGACGGCACTGCAGCGCTCACGGCCGACTACGAAGCACGACTCGCGGCCCTGTATGAGGACATTGGCCGCCTGACGACCCAGGTGGCCTGGCTCAAAAGGCAATCTGGCCTCGACCCTCTCGCGGCAGGCGCGCGTGGCGCTCGTCGAGCGTGAGAGAGCCGACATTCCGCTGCGCACGCAGGCGGACTTACTCAGTCTGAGCCGTGCGAGCCTCTACTACAGTCCGCGCCCACCCTCCGCCGTGGAGGTGGCGCTCAAGCATCGTATCGATGCGCTCTACACGCAGTATCCCTTCTATGGCTCGCGACGCATCACGGCCCAACTCCGACGAGAAGGGAGGGATATCAACCGCAAAGCGGTGCAACGCCACATGCGCGAGATCAGCATCGCAGGCATCTGCCCCGGCCGAACCTGAGCCGTCGTGCGCACGGGGAGCAGGTGTATCCCTATCTGCTGCGCGGCATCACAAGCAGCTATCCCAATCACATGTGGGGCATCGATATCACCTACATTCGTCTGCGGTCGAGCTGGATGGATCTGGAGGCCGTGCTCGATTGGTTCTCGCGCTACATCGTCAGCTGGGAACTGGACGACACGCTGCACCTGTCCTTCGTGCTCACCGCCGTGAAGCGGGCCCTGGCGCAGGCGCGTCCGGTGATCTGGAACAGCGACCAGGGCAGCCACTTCACTCGCCCACAGTATCGGGAGTGGCTGCTCGCCGCCGACGTGCAGATCAGCATGGATGGCAAGGGCCGGGTGCTCGACAACGTCTTCGTCGAGCGGCTCTGGCGTTCGGTCAAGTATGAGGAGGTCTACCCGAAAGAGTACGCCAGCCCGTGGGAAGCCCGTCGATCCTTGACGGGCTATCTCGCCTTCTACAATCACGAGCGCCCCCATCAGGCGCTCGCCTATCGGACTCCAGGTGAGGTATATGCACAGGCAATCAGAGAGGACGGGTATGGGACCATGGCACACACATCCGAGCCATCAGTGATCGATCAGTGGGCGACTGCATGGTCCTCCCATGATATGGACCACGTCTTGGCCCTGTTCACCGACGACTGCATCTACGAGGATGTCGCCTCGGGTCTGGTGAATCCTGGCAAAGAGGAACTGCGGGCCTTCGGGCAAGGATTCTACGACTTCTCTCCTGACCTCAGGATCGAGGTGACCGCACAATCCTTCTCCGGGCTGGTCGCTCACGCCGAATGGGTCTTCTCGGGGACACAGCAGGCCGAGTTCATGGGCCGACCAGCGACTGGCAAGCGCTGGTCGGTGCGCGGGGCGAGTGGCTTCGAGATGCTGGACGGCAAGATCCAGCGCTGCTCCGACTATTGGGACGTGACCACGCTCCTCAACCAACTGGACTGAGCGGGACCGGAGCGAGCACAGGTGGCGCACGAACCGATCATTCCGCAGGGTGTGCGCAGTCTGTGCCGCTCGCTCAAGCGCATGGGTCCGAGCATGAGTGCTCCCAGAAGGGACTCCAAGGTGAGCTCTCCTCGCTCAAGACGTCGCGTAGGCAAGTGGACACGAACCAAGGCAGACATCAAGCAAGAAAGAGGAGATTCTATCTTTCTGAGGGTCGTTTCAATGTTTTGACACAGGGGTCCACCTCAGTGGGGCTGCCTTATTCGTGCGCAGTCGCACCTCAAGCGAACCGATCTTCATCGGGGATTAGCCACACCACATACCGAGAGCTGTCCCGATCTTGCAGATCGTCGTAGTGGCCTGGGCATTATATAGAGGCGATGGGGTGACCGCGCACGATGCTGGCGTGAGTAAGCCCGCTGCAGCGAACAACGCAACGGGGGAGGGAGCCATGGTCGCGATACCATCACAAGAGGGCGCGCAGATCTTCGCCGAAAAAGAGCGCATCGGGCGCTTGGAGCGGATTCGCCAACTGGTCTTCGGCTCGCTCGATGGCTTGCTCGTGCCGCTGGGCGTCATCAGTGGCGTAGCTGGGGGCACGAACAACGCGCACACCGTCATCATCGCGGGCGTCGCCGAGGCCTTCGCCGGCGCCCTCTCGATGGGCGCCGGCGAGTTCATCTCCGCCCGAGCCGAAGCGCAGGTGCAGCTCACCGAGATCACCAAGGAACTGGAGGAGATCCGCACCAATCCGGAGTTTGAGCGACGCGAGATGGTGCTGCTCCTCAAGCACGAGGGGATCGCCCAGGACGACGCCCAGCGCGTCGCGGACATTCTGAACAAGTATCCCCACGCCTACAGCAAGACGATGGTGGAAAAAGAGCTCGGTTTGCAGATCGATCCGGATACTGTGCAAGTCCCTGAAGCCCTCACGATGGGCATCTCGTACATCGTCGGCTCTATTTTCCCCTTGATCGCCTACTTCTTCCTTCCGGTCAGCGCGGCTTTGCCGGTCTCGTTGGCGCTGACCTTCATCGCGCTGGTCATCGTCGGCGTCATCAAGGGGAGACTGGCCAACCTGAACCTCATCCGCAGTATCGCGGAAATCGTCGTAGTGGGAGCCGTCTCGGCGGGTGGTGGCTACCTGCTGGGCAATCTCATCCCGCGCATCTTCGGCTTCTAGCGGTGTGGGGTGGCGTTCCAACATGGCGCCCACACAGCAGACAGCTGGTTTCCCTGCACCGGCTGCTGCAGCGCCGTCGCCGCAGCGCGCTCGCATCGGCGCCGCGGCGAGAGGCGCCCGTGATCGGTAGCCCTCAGACCCCCAGGTCGTACAGCTGCTCGAATTGCAGGTCGAGGTCATTGGTCACCTGCCATAGGCACGCCAGGGCTTTGCGCACGTTCCGCGCGGCGCAGGGGGGCAGGTCGTCGCGGGCCGCCAGCGCCTTGAGCGCCTGGTATGCCTGGAGGATCGCGGTCTCCGGCTCGGTCAGTGGCTGAAGTAAGAGGTCGTTCATCGGGGCATCTCCTTGGCGAGCTATTCAGCGGGAGAGAAGGTTGGCACAGGTCGGGCATCCACCAGACGCCTGGCTTTCAGCTCGAAGCGCGGCAGTGTGCCGGTCGGCTCGAGCACGAGGTTGAAGCGCAGGCCTTCGTGCGCAGCGGCGAGCGCGGCCGCGAGCTGGCGCTCGATCTCGGGCCAGGCGGCCACCCGACCGGGCTTGAGCTCCACCTTGATGGTGATCTCGTCGCGTATGTCGTCCGCGCGCCAGAGATAGATCTGGAACTCGTCGATAGCGTCGTGCTCGCGCACGATCGCCTCGACCGCGCTGGGATAGACGTTGGTACCGCGGACCAGCTTCATGTCGTCCCAGCGCCCGCGGATGCCGCCCAGATAAATGTCGCCGGTGCGCCCGCAGGAACAGATGCTCGCGGGCTGCTTGAGCACCATGTCGCGGGTACGATAGCGGATCAGCGGGATGAAGCCGCGCCCGAACGACGTCACGACGCGCTCGCCAAGCTCGCCGTAGGGGACTGGCTCGTCCGTCTCGGGATGGAGGACCTCTTCGATGAAGTGGTCCTCGATGATGTGGGTGCCACCCGGCTGGTGGTCGCACTCGAAGACCATGATGGTGCCGATCTCGGTCATGCCGGCGGTGTCGCCGCATCTCGCGCCCCACGCCTCTTCGAGCTGACGCTTCACGGCTGGGATGGAGCCGGCGGGCTCGCCAGAGAGGATCACCTCGTTGACCTTGCTCTCGCGCAGGTCGATGCCCATCTCGGTGGCCTGCTGCCAGAGGCGCAGCGCATAGGTGGGCGTAGAGCAGACCGTGGTGGCGCCCATCTCCACGATCTGACGCACCCGCGCCTCGGTGGTCTGCGCGCCGCCGGGGATCACCAGCGCGCCGATCTTCTCGCAGCAATAGTGCGCGCCCCAGAAGCCGATGAACGAGCCATAGCCGAAGGCGATGTACACCACATCCTCAGGCCGCACGCCGAAGCCCCAGAAGCCGTAGCACCACATCTCCGCGATCCACTCCCAGTCCTTCATGCCATCCAGCACGCGGATGGGCATACGGCCGGTGGTGCCGGAGGTCAGGTGGTAGCGGATGGCGTGGGCGTGGTCCGTGGCGGGCAGATCGCCGAAGAGCGGCTGCTGTTGCTCGGCCTCCATCCACTCTTCACGTGTCATCATGGGGATGCGGCGCAGATCGTCCAGCGTCTTGATCTGCTCGGGATGGAAGCCCGCGGCGTCGAAGCGGCGGCGGTGAAAGGGGCTGCGCGCGTACGCCCACTCCGCATGGCGTTGGAGCTTAAGGAGCTGCAGCGCCCGCAGCTGCTCGCGGGGCAGGGTTTCGTTCTTGGGATTCCAGTACGCCGGGTACGTCATTGTACGCTCCCTTTCGAGCCTTCGCGGCTCACGTGTCTTCCCATCGCGCTCCGACTCGACCTGGGGCAACGCGCTCTCCGTCAGCCTCGTCGCTCAGCGACCTGCAGGTTTCCCAATGCGTCTGCATGCTACGCGAGCCACGGTGGTAGTAGTGGTCCTTCCGCATCGCTCCTGACCCTGGGGCGGAGCCTGCCGCGCCGCATTCCGGCGGCCATGCGGCGTCGCCGCCTCGTATCACTGTCCAGTTGCTAGTGCACGAGGGGGATCGGGAAGCGCTGATACATGCTCGCAGTGGTAGCGTTCGCCGAACTGCGTGAACGCCGTCATGGCGTCGATCAGCGCCAGCCACCTCCGTGCCAGATGATGCGCGACGCGTAGGGAAATCTCAACGCATGCCTCGCGCTGCACGAACCCGACCTCTTCCAACGTCTTGAGTCGCTGCGCGATCGTCTCGGGGCTGACGGCGCACACGGCCGCGCGCACTGCGCCGCAGCGCCCGGTGCCAGGCACAAGCGTACACATGATCAGGAGTATCGGCGCAGCGCCAGGCGGGCGCATAGCGCGCCGCAGCGGGTGGGACGCACAGGCTTTGAGCTGCCCGGTTGGTGGAAACAGGCTGCGGCCACTCATGCGACTAGCATACCATCTCCGTCGCCATCGAGACGACCGCAGAGACGGCAGCAATCCAGGTCGCCGGCTGCACCGCGCGGTTCCGCGCGGTGCAGCCTGGAACGGCGCAGCCGCGCCATCGGGACCTTGTCTGGTGGCCTTCACCGCGTAGCGGCGCCTGCCGCGCCGTCAGGCCTGACCTACGATGCGGGAGGACGCTGCAGCATGACTTTCGCTTCCAGCTCATGCGCCGCACGATGGACAGCGGCCTCCATCTCTTCGAGGTCAAAGGGCAGGGCCAGCGCCTGGACGCGCAGGCGGGTCACAGGTTTCTGTTGCGCCGGCCGCACCGCGTACGGCATGGCCCCCAGCACCACATAGCGGTGCCGTGTCAGGTGGGGAGCTTCAGCAGCTCTATCCAGCTGCAGGACGCTCTCCCTGCCGGGCAAGGTGAGGGAAGAATGCAGGAGCACGACCAGCGGGTTACGGCTCGCTCGCAGAGTCGCCAGCGCCTGGTCACTGACTGGGCTCGTCAGGACGACATAGCCTGCGCCACGCAGATAGACCCGCAGCACGGTACGCACGTCTGTGTCGTCGGTAACGATAAGGACATCGGCCATCGACTGTGTATCCTCTCTACTCTTTCCGCGCCACTGGCCTTCGTGGGTGACTGGTCGGCCATGATTGCCTCTAGCGTGCTTGCCGCGTACAGACCTGGCACGAACCGATCGTGACGGAAGCGAGCTCTGCACAGGATTCCATCCCGATTGAGCCGCTCGCGCGTGGCATCCACTGTACTCAGGTGAGCTGACGCGCGCTACGGACAGTCATACGCACTTGCGTCCGCCTCATACGTACAGTTGGGGTCTATAATGCAGTACAGTTCCCACCCATACACTTTGGGCGATGTTGGCGAGCGCTATAGATGCACGCGTTGCTCAGGGCGCACCGCGCCTCCAGACGTGTGTACCTGTAGGTCTAGGTAGCAGCCACAGTGGAAGGGATGCACGCCATGGCCAGTCTCGAGGAACCCACCTTTGGCATACTCCTCCGACTCTTCCGCGGCGCTGCCGGCCTCTCGCAGGAAACGCTGGCCGAGCGTTCGGGGCTGAGTCTGGCAGCTGTCAGCGCTCTGGAGCGCGGCGTGCGGCAGCGGCCGTATCTGCACACGATCGCGCAGTTGGCGGCGGCGCTCGATCTCTCGCGGGAGGAGCATGCTCTCTTGGAGAGAGCCGGGGGCAGAGCACCTGCAGCGGCGCGCCACGCGTCGGCTGACCCGCTCGCGCTCGTCCAGGACGGCTTCACGCCACCGCTGACAGGGCGTAAGAGCGAATGGGCCTGGCTGGAATACGAGCTCAAGGCGTGGCGCCCGCTGCTACTCCTCAGCGGAGAGCCCGGTATTGGCAAGACGCGCCTGCTGCGCGAGGCGACCGGCTGGGCCCGCAAGCATGGCTGGCGCGTGCTCAGGGGCGGGTGCCAGCGCAGTAGCGGACAGGAGCCGTATGCGCCGATAGTTGAGGCGTTGGAGCGCCACATCCGCGCGCTGCCGCAAGGCGACCGGCGCGCGAGCCTGGCAGACCACGCCTGGTTGAGACGTCTCCTACCTGAGTTCGCCGACAAAGCCGGCCTCGGCGATTTTCGGCCGACGGCGCCTCCAGAGCAGGAACAACGGCTCCTGTTCGCCGCCGTCGAGCGCTACCTGTCCGACATTGCCGGCGCCAATGGGACGCTTCTCGTGCTCGACGATCTGCAGTGGGCCGGAGCTGACGGGCTCCGATTAGCAGCTCGTTTGCTTCGGAGAGCGGGCGCGCGGCACATCCGGATCCTGGGAGCTTACCGTTCGACTGATGTGCCGCCAGGGCACCCACTCTCCACCCTCGTAGCCGATCTCGCACGGGAAGACTTGGTCGCTCACTTGGAGCTGGCTCCACTTGAGCGGCGAGATGCGGCAGCTCTGGTCAGTGCCCTGCTGCACGAGTCCTTGCGAGAAGCAAGCGGAAACGGAAGGCGCAGGCTGGTGGAGCGCATCGTCGAGCGTACCGGGGGCGTGCCTTTCTTTCTCGTGAGCTACACGCGCTGGTGGCAGACGCTCGCTCAACGGCGCAGGCAGCGAGAGCCCGGTGAAGGGACAGAAAGCGACGCACGAGAGCGGGCGGCAGATTGGGCGCCCGCGCGCCCTGAGGAGATCGAGGACCTGCCCTGGAATGTGACACAGAGCGTCCGGGAGCGTGTGGCTACACTGCCCACCTCAGCCCAGGAGCTTCTCGGTGTGGCAGCGATAGTGGGCAAGCCAGCCTCAGGTGCGTTACTTGCCGCGGCGGCGGGCAGGTCCGAGGAGGACGCGCTCCTGGCGCTGGAGGCCGCCTGCCAGGCAGGATTGCTCGTGGAGGAACACGAGGCGAGCGGGCCAACGCGCTACCGCTTCGCCCACGATCTGATCGGCGAGGTGGTAGAGGCGGCCCTGGGCGCTTGGC
>WNFM01338538.1_pt1 | contig 10199 bp, 5 predicted proteins | sample 5400271 | NCBI WGS metagenome assembly WNFM01 (sample SAMN13153352, study PRJNA577476) | soil metagenome | isolation source: 60 cm saprolite on Douglas fir-dominated hillslope | place: USA:California | collected 2013-09-17
CTTATGGTTCTGTGGTGGATCGGGTGACACAGCTATGTCCGGGGTCCCCTGACACGGTTGTGTCCGGGGTGGCCTGTCACCGGTGTCACCCCCGGACAGTTTGCCAGGGGTGACATTCTGTCCGGGGCTGTGGATAACGCGGTCGCCGGTCACGACGGTGTAGGAGTTCGTCGACCCGGTCCGGCCTCCGCCCCTATGCACCACGACCTGGCCTTCGGCCTCCAGCCGGGCGATCACCCGGCGGACCGTGCGGTCGCTGATGTTCGCCTTCCGCGCGATCGTGGCCGCCGACGGCCAGCACCCGGTGCCGTCGTCGCGCGAGCACGCGTCGGCCAGCGCCAGCAGCACCAGACGCTCGTTGCCGGACGTCGGCGAGTTCGCCCACACCCAGTTCATCATCGCGATGCTCATCGCGCTCGCCGTCCGCTGCGGCAACCTGCGGGCCGACAGCCGGGTGTCCGATTCTGGGAGCGAAATGGGAGCGGAAGGCCGCTGGCAGGTGCGTTCAGGAGCGGCCAACGTAGCCAACCGGGACTCGCTGACCTGCGCAGACGTCCACAAGCAGACTGAACATCGCCCGGTGAGCCTTCCTGACACGGAAGAGGTCACTGGTTCAATCCCAGTACCGCCCACCAGGTCACTGCAAACATCCGAACACACTGAGCGGCCCGAAACATCCCGAGGGGCGACTACGGGGGCGACTAACTCGATCTGGCCCGCTAGCCGCCGGTGGCCTTGGCCTGGCAAGGTCCTGACGGGTCTGCGGGTCCTGCCTGCGCTGTCCGAGAGAGCGCCACCGGCCTACGCTGGGCCGAGCCGGGAGTGCCCGCCGATCTGCCAGCTCCCAGGCGTTCCAGCCAGGCGCAGTCGATGATGGCAGAAACGGCGAAAGCGTGCAGAGTGCAAGATCATTAGGCAGGGACGGTAAGACGCGGCAAAGCGATCACCACGAACGGACTGCGGAGTTTCGGGCTCGGCATCAACTGCCGCATTGTTGAGCGGCGGCGCGGTTGTCCGCGCGCGCCGTGTCCTGTCGCAGACGAGGTGAGCCAGTCTCACGATTTCTGAGCCGTCGGCTATGCGGTCTCAGTAAGTTGAGCCGCCGCGGCCTGTTGCGCGTCATTCGTCATGTGGCTATCCGGCCGACAACCAGATGACCCGAGAAGCCCGCCATGACCGGGCGAGTGGCACGAAAGCCGTGGCCGGCGCCCGTGCGGTCCGCGATGGACCAGCCTGGTGGACGTGGGGGTGCGTCCCGGTTTCTGAAGTTCCCGCTCGGTCATCTCGGCAGCGGGGCCGCGTATGTATCAGGTCCGTGACCGGCGCCTCCGCATTTACAGCCCCTGCCACCCCGGCGGGGTACTGGAGGGGAGGCTTCGATGGCCATCGGTGACGGCATCCGGCGGGACATCGCCAAGGTCAGCCAGGCTGAGCGGGACCGGTTCATCGCCGCGATCCTGCAGCTGGACACCGCCAAGTTCTACGGCGACGGCGTGTCGTACTGGGACAAGCAGGAGGATATCCACAAGAACGCACACCTGGCCGGTGTCGACGTGCACGGCGGCCCCGGCTTCGTACCGTGGCACCGCGAGCTGTGCAACCGGCTTGAGGAGTTGCTGCGCGAGGTCGACTCCGACCTGTCGCTGCACTACTGGGACTTCTCAACCGACCCGCGCGACACGTCCGGCGGCCGGGCCAACCTGTTCACCAGCAACTTCATGGGTTCCGACCAGGGCGACGCCGGGGCGCCGCTGCAGAACTTCGAGTCCACCGAGGGCAGCGGGCACACCCACATCTGGCGGGCGGTCAACGGCGGCAGCTCGTCGCTCGGTACGCCGGTCAGCCTCACCGACGCGCAGGTCTTCGGCTCCGCTACCTGGGAGGACTTTAACAACGCCATCCAGCAGGTGCACGGCGGCGCGCACGGCTACATCGGCGGCACCATCACGCAGGAGCACTACTCGTTCCACGACCCGTTCGTGTTCCTGCTGCACTCCAACATCGACCGGCTGTACTCGATGTGGCAGACCCAGTCCGGCCACCCCGAGCGGCTCGACCCGGCCACCGTCTACCACAACGATAGCGCCAACGCCGGTCTCAACGGCCCGGTCGAGCCGTGGGCCGGTAACCTCGCCAACCCGTCGTTGCAACTGCGGCCGTGGGCTCCGCCGGAGAACCAGCAGGTCGTCAAGACGTACAAGGATCCGTCGGTCGTCGCGCCGCCGTGCTACGACACGGTTCCGGCCGTGCCGTACCTGGCCGTGATGAACCCGAACAACGAGATCGTGTTCAACGACGTGCCAACCGGGGAGACCACGGCACGGGCGGCGGTGTTCCGGGTGTTCTCCTGCGGGTCGGTGACGTTCCACGTCACCACGCCGGTGGGCGCGCCGTACGTGGTGCTCACGTCCAGCCGTACCGTTCCGCACGCGCTCGTGCCCTACACCGAGGCCCTGCTGTGGTTCGGGATGACCGGCCAGGCCGCGAACACCGGGGCACCGAACACCCCGGTCACCATCCACTGCGACGAGACGAACACCGACTACCAGTTCACGCTGAAGGGCAACTCGATCGCCCGGCCGACCGTCGCGGTGTGCCTGTCGCTCGACCAGTCCGGCAGCATGAACGACCCGGCCGGTACCGGCGGTGCCACCCGGGTGCAGGTACTGCGCGAGGCGGCGGGTCGGTTCGCGCAGCTCATCCAGGAGAACAACGGCATCGGGCTGATCCGCTTCGACACCGACGCGTACCCGGTCAACGACCCCACCTATCCCGGCTTCCCGGTCAGCAAGATCGGGCCGGGCGGTGACTTCGACTCGGTACGGGTGGCCGCGCAGATGGCGATCGGCAACCACCAGCCCAACGTCAACGGCTGGACCTCCATCGGCGACGGCGTGGTGCTGGCCCGCAACGTGCTGGACGCGGTACCGGCGGCCGACTACGACGACAAGGCGCTGATCGTCTTCACCGACGGGCTGGAGAACCGGCCAGCCAGCATCGACAGCGTCGCCGGCTCCATCGACCAGCGCACGTACGCCATCGGGCTGGGCAACGAGTACCAGATCAGCACCGGCGCGCTGCGCAAGCTCGCGCACAACACCGGCGGGTACCTGCTGCTGACCGGGCTGCTGACGCCGGGCAGCGACGACTACTTCCGGCTGTCGAAGTACTTCCTGCAGATCCTGGCCGGTGTCACGAACACGTCGATCGTCACCGACCCGTCCGGGTACCTGGCCCCGGGCGCGAACGTGCGCATCCCGTTCGTTCTGAACGAGGCGGACATCGACGCGACCGTCGTGATCCTCGACGACCTGCCGGTGTTCGACGTCGCGCTGGAGACGCCGGCCGGCGACATCATCACGCCCGCCACCGCGCCCGGTGTCAGCGTGCACGCCGGGCAGGGGCTACAGATGCGGTACTTCCGGTACGGGCTGCCGGTGGCCATCGGTACGGGCGCCCATGCCGGTACCTGGCACGCCGTGCTGACCGTCGACCCGCGGCTGTGGAAGCGCTACCTCGACGCGCTGGGCGACAACAAGGAGGCGCTGGCCCGTGCACAGGCGCTCGGGGCCCGGTACTCGGTCAGCGCGTACGCCTGGTCGAACCTGCGGATGCGGGCCAGTCTCGAGCAGACCAGCCTGGAGCCCGGCTCCACCGCCCACCTGCGCGCCGTGCTCACCGAGTACGGCCTGCCGGTCGACGGGCGGGCCACGGTACGGGCCGAGGTGTCCGGGCCGGTGGCGGCCACCGTCGGGCTCGCCTGGGTCGGTTCGGGGGGGCGGTACGAGGGGGACCTGCCGTTGCCGCTGCCCGGCACGTACCACGTGCGCGTCGTCGCCGAGGGCCTGACGATGCGCGGCGCACCGTTCACCCGCGAGCAGTCGTTCACCGCCGTCGCGCTGCCCGGCGGCGACAACCCGCCACCCGGCCCATCCGGCGACGACGGGCGACGGTGCGACCTGCTGACCTGCCTGACCAAGGTGAGCGCCAAGGCGCTGGAGCGCAACGGCCTCAACCCGGAGGAGGTCCTTCGCTGCGTGCAGCGGCACTGTGCGCACGAGGAGGTAGGGGTCCCGCGCTGACGGTGATAGCGGGACGGCCCGTACCAGCTGCCGGACGGCCCCCCGTGATCATCAGCGGCGGCCAAGACGGCACGGTGCGGGTGTGGCGGCTGGGGGACGGCACCCCGCTCGTGCCTCCGCTTGACCTACCCGAATCGGTACGGGCTGTCGCCGTTCACGGCGACGGCATCATCACTGCGGCCGGACGGACATCGCCGTCCACCAGCCAGCGCTCCCATGGCTCATGCGCTAGCTGTTGTTCTGCTTGCCGGAACACGACCGGCCGGTGAACGACCGGATAATGGCCTATTATCCGGTACATCACGATGCCTGGCGAGCACCTGGGAACGCGCGTGCAGCCGTGTGCGACTCGGGCACGTTATCCGGTACATCGGTCGAGGAAGAGCGGCGGCGCAGGTGCGGGCGCCACGCAAGCCAGACGTCATCCACAGTCAAGTCGCCGACCATGGGCAGCAGAGCCTCCTAGAACTCCCGGTCGGTGGCGAACGAGCTGGTCCCAGGCCACCGTCGGCTGCCATCCGCGCCGCGCAGTGCCTAGTAGCGGCCCGTCGCCCAGCCGCCGCGCAGCCAGATCTGGATGCCGAGCCGTTCGGACATGGCTACGGTATCGGCGATCAGCCGGAGCTGGCGCTGCGCGCGTTCGGTATCCATGCCCGGGACGGTACCTGGACCGCATCCACGGCCGCTCAAGTGCGCACGGATGAAATCTTCAAGCGGAACCGCGGATCGTGGCCAGTTTTTCTGCTGCCAGTGGGCGACGAGGATCTGGTAGGCGCGTTCAGCCTGCTGGGCGGCCTGCCATTCCTGGGTCGCGGATCTGCTTGCTGCTGTAGGCCGCCGCGGGCATGGTGCGGGTGCCGCGCCCGGGTGGTGCTCCGGCTGTGAGCTCGAGCTTGCGGCGCTGGCGGGCGACCAGGCCTGGGCGGGCGAAGGCGTAGTCCTCGTCGCGAGTTGCCAGGTGCTAGGCGAGGACAGTCAGCTTCCGGGCGGTGGCGACGACCGCGACGTGGAAGCCGCGCCTTGCGTGGATACACGCCGACGCGTCGGCAGTCGGTACGAGGCGTCGACGGCGGACGCGGCGAGCCGAGATAGGGCAAGGCTGGCGCCCCTGGGCTCGCCGCCACGCTCACCGATGCAGCCGCTTGCTGGGCACGTCGCCGACCGATAATCGCGGCGAGGCATTACAAGCCAAGACGTCATGCCGGCCCCTCTGTACCCCTGGCCACAGCCGCTAGGCCATGCACGGAAGCGGCCTGGAGCCGTGTACCTGAGCGGCGGGGCCGAGGATGGTCAGCACGAGAGCGGCAGCGGCCACGGCGAGCGCATCCGTCCCGACGCTCATGGGCTCCCCGCCTTCCCCGCCGTCTCCGCTTAACACGACGATATGCCCAAGGTGGCAGCAAGGCAGGCCCAACGTCTCGAACATCAAGCAGCGCCTAATCTGTGCCGCACACCATCGCCAACGGATCCGGATTACCTGCTAGCCTGCGGTTCTCGATCGTGTGTTCTATTAGGAGCCGTGACGCAGCCCCGCGTGCCCAGCTGGTGGCCGTACCCGGCGCAGTGCCAGGCGGGGCATGCTTGGGCGCCAGGCCGTGTGATCGTGAGATGGTCGCCGTGACGACGGACTGTGCGTCCTCGTCACTGATCCGGCGGGGACGGCCGCCCGCCCACCGAGGGTCCAGCGCCGCCAGCCCCTTCTGATTGAACAGGTGAATCACATCCCGCACAGTGTCCTCATCCGCGGCGACCAGCCGCGTGATCGCCGGCACCGTGGTCCGCGACGCCGACGCCATGATGATCATCGCCCAGCGCACCCGGACCGACCCGTGCTTGCCCCGCCGCACAACCTGCAGCAGCCGGCTCCCCTCATAATCGGTCAGCCGCCGCGCCCGCACCGGCTCAGCCATCACACCCAGCACTTGCCGTCACGCGAACACGTGTGACAACAAGCGCAAGCCACCGACTGTGCCGGTCAGACACGGTGAACGTTAGTGGTCAGCGCACTAGGCAGGCACCCCCACGGCGGCTGTGTACAGCACGATTTCGTTGACCCCGTCGATCCCCAGCGCCTGTTCCACCGCCGGGTTGCGGGTGGCCGCGAAAGTAAAGGGCCCTAGCCCGAGGCTGGTGCAGACCAGGTGGAATGTCTGCCCCAAGTGCCCGGCGTCCAAGTGCAGCACCCGGTACGCGTGGGAACTGGGGTATTTCCAGCTGCTGCGTCGCACGACAGCTGTCATGAAGAACACCACTGCGGCCTGGCGGACCCACGTCTGGCCGGAACAGAGGTGTTCGACCAGATCGACCAGATCGGCCGGATCAGCCGTGCTCAGCGGAACGATGCTGTTCCGCCGTACCGAGTAGTGGTAGGTGCCGGGCGCAACGTCCTGAACGGCGAGCACCACGGGATATACCTCGATCGGATGCCGAGCGCCCCCGGAAGGGCTGGTCTTGAGCACAAATTCGCCCGTCCGCGGATAACCGAAGAAGGCACTTCGCCCCCATGTCCACAGCAGAATGTCGGCGAGTGCCTCCCGGGTGATGGCTGCGCCGGTGAACGAGCGGCACGTCCTCCTGCCGGACAGCGTCTGCCAGAACTCACCGCGCTGTTCGTCCCTGCTCCGCGCGAGATCCGTTCCTGGCCGCTGATAGTCCTTGTACGGTGAGGGCGGCGTCTCCTGGCTGGCCCTGCTCAGCAGGTAGTCGAGTTGTTCCCGCGGGTCACTGATGAACTCTAGATTATTGGTGGCGAAGTGGAAATAGCGCGCGTCCTGACCCCATACCCAGGTCGACTCGAGGAACTCCTCCTTGCGCGCGACCAGAGATCCCTCGGGCACCACCAGGTCGCGCTCGATCAACCGGCCGACCAGGTCACCGGTCTCCGGCAGATCCAAACGGCTCTCCACGTCGCGTATTTCCTCGTAGCCGTCCAGGCCGTCGACGATCTGCGCCACTGGAGGCGAAACCGCCGTCCGCTTCCCGGTCAGGTAGTTCTCCATGGAGAACTTCCCGGCATCCCAGAACGCGACGAGGCATCGTGAGCGCCGAACTCGCAGTCGCGATCACACCTTTCCGCGATCGCCCGCGCCCTCAGGCACAACAACTGTCGCCGTAGTAGGCGTACGCGGCGACGCGCAGGCTTGTCTGCGTTTCTCCCTCGACAGTGAATGTGAGCTCGGCCGGCTTAGTGTTGTCCGCCGACCGCCACTGACTCAGGATCGCATCCATCTGCTCCGGGGTGAGCTCGATTGAGATCCGCTGGTCCTTGGCCAGCTTGTTGACCATTTTGGAACCTTCGTCGATACCCATCTTCTCGGCTTCCTCCGGGCTGATCAGATAAGGCTCGTCCTTCGCCATGGAAGTCTCCGATCGTCGGATGACAGTCCGCCCAGCAAGGCTATCGGCAAATTCACCGTTGGAAAAGCGCCGGTCACGAGCCGTGATAACTGAGTGCGGCCCAATCGGACGGGTGCAGATAGGGCCGGTCCTCCGGGTCGCGCAGCCGTACGGTCCGAACAAGGTCGGCGAGGTCGTCACATGCCTCGGCTGGGACCGCGGGCAACAGGTCCCGGACCTTCTCATCGTTGGTCGTGTCCCGCAACCATCGCTGGGCGAGGCACAGCGCGGTACCCGGCTCGTGGCCCTGGGTTCGCCACAGCTGGTAGAAGCGAGCCATCAACAGGCTGACCGCTTCACTGCGGATCGACCACTGAGTGGCCACCACGCCAGCCACGCCGGCCTGGATCAGGCCACTGGGCAGGCTGATCACCTCGTCCGGGAGCGTCGTCCCGGGCAGGTGCGTGTCACATGCCGACAGCACGGCTAGCCGGGCCCCGGCGGCGGAATCGGGTGGGCCGAGCCGCAGTTCGAAGATTTTCCGCAGGGTAAGCTGTTCGTCGCCGGCTAGGATCAGCGCGCTGTCCAGCGGCCTGTCGGTGCGAGCGAGGCCGTGGCAGATGAAATGACAAACAGTCGCCCTGCCCATTGCCGCAACGACCGCCGCGCGGGTGGCGTCCGTGCTACGGAGCACCTCACCGCCGGGAAACCAGCGGCTAACCCAGGCACTCTCCGCGGCGGCGTACCCGATCGGCTCCCATGAGCTGGGGCGTGGATCGGCGACAACAGCAAGCCGGTCAGGCGCTGTGCGCGCTGCGGTCCGTGCCGTGACGGTTAGGCTGCGCGCATTCGGGGCGTAGCTCACGCTTCGGCCGTCGAGCAGATAGCGCCGACCGCTGGGGGTGTCCGCCGCAGGGGTCCAAGCGGCATGCAAAGGCAGCATCGCGAGCATGCCAGAGGGCACCAGAACGATCTTCTCCGCCGCCGCCAGGGATGCGACCTCCAGCGCTCCCTCCCATGGGCCAGGCCGTTCCGGGATGTTGCGGCGGCCGTCGAGCAGCGCGTGCACGCGGCGTCGCACGGTAGCTGTCGTCACCGCCGGAAGTTCGACGGCGTCAATACGGCCGTCCGGGCTGACCACCAGTGCCACACCCGACCACTCCGCTGCAGCGACGTAGATGACCACGCTGCCCTGCGCAACGGCTTCGCGGACATCGTTGATGTCTGGTTGTTGCAGGTACCGTTCGTACCCGTCGATTTGGCGGATCGTCTCGATCGTTCGGTTGATCGCGTCACGGTGTTCGCGCAGCACAGCTGGTTCGGCACCGCTGCGCATCGCGGCGTCCAGTCTGCCGATCACCGAACGGAAACGCGCGACGATCGGCGCGTGTTCGGTGCCGGCGAGCCGCTCGAGGTCCGCGCGGTCGCGTTCCAGGATCTCCGACAGCAGCAGGCTCTGCCCGGCTTCCAGCGCGACCACGGCGTCTTCTGATCGCCCGGCGCGAACCATGGCGTATGCCGCCTCGGCAGGCAGGCCTTGTGACTCAACCAACCATGTCTCTTTGTCCGCGCGTAGCAACTGGATCCGGAACAGCCGGTCCACAGCATCAAGCGCCTGGGCGTACGCCGCACCCGCCTCATCCCACGACTCGCGCTCAACAGCCCAGGCACCCCATTGATGAGCCGCCGACAACGCCCACTCCAGTGAGCTGTTTAGGCCATGGTGAACGGCACGCCGGAAGGCGGACACCGCTTCGCCGATCAGTGCTGTGTCGGAGTTCTCCACACATTGCCGGTGCAAGCTTCCCGCCAAGTTGTATTCCCGCGAGGCGCGTTCAGGAGCGTCCTCCGCTGTCAGACGGAGAGATTCGCGGTAGTGGCTCACCACCCGCTCACCCAACTCCGGATCACCGGTCGCGCGCCACGCGGCCTTGAGCGCGTTGCCGGCGTTGTTGTGTCGGGAGGCCAGTTGCCAGTCACCCGGTGGAGTGCGGCTGACCGCCCGCTGTTGCAGGTCGACTGCGGCGAACAGGTCCTCCTCTTCGCCGAAGTCGTCGTACCGGTTGAGCAGCGCGTTGCCAAGGTTCGTCAGGCTGGCCGGATTGGCATCCGTGCCGTCACCCAGCGCCTCGGCCAGCAGACGGATCGCTTCGTCGATGTCGGCTGAATCACGCGTCCGCAGATACCGGCGACGCAGCAGGGTCGCCATGGCCGCGTTGAACGGCTTGTTCGCGCCGGGCGCCATCGTGGGGTCATGCGCCTCGGCTGCCTCCTGCAACAGTGCGATGGCACGGTTGAGGTCGTCGAGGCTTCCCCGCACGTCGTACCGGACGGAGAGGACGTCGGCGAGAACATATTGGAACCGATGCCCCAGCGGGGTTTGCTTCGCGGTCCGCACCGCCTGCTCGGCGTGGTCTACCGCTTCCTCCAGCACGGAGAGATCACCGCTGACGCGGAAGTCGACCCGCAACGCCGACGCGAGGCCGGTCCGGGTCAGCGCGGCCAGCCTCCGGTCAGGACCGGCGTGCCGCACGGCGCGGCGCGCGTAACTGACGGCCTCGGCGAGCAGCGCCGAGTCTCCGTTGATCTGATATAGGTTGAGCAGGGTGTTGCCGAGGTTGTACTCCAGCCGCGCCTGTTCGACGCCGGCGTCCGCGGCCAGTTCGAGGCCGGCCGCCAGCAACCGGTACGCCTCACCCAGTTCCGTCTCGTTGGTTTCGCGGACACCGCACCAGTTGTGGGCGATACCGGCCCTGTTCAACACGGCGGCGCGAAACGCCG
>WNFM01321860.1_pt1 | contig 10198 bp, 9 predicted proteins | sample 5400271 | NCBI WGS metagenome assembly WNFM01 (sample SAMN13153352, study PRJNA577476) | soil metagenome | isolation source: 60 cm saprolite on Douglas fir-dominated hillslope | place: USA:California | collected 2013-09-17
GGCTAAAGCCTGGACTCCAACCCCGCTCGCGCCTTCTGCCAGAGGTTGGAGTCCAGGCTTTAGCCTGTCCTGGATCCAGCGACCGGTCAAAATGAATTGCTGGCTGACAACGCCTCGTGCCCGTGGCGCAGCATCCGTTCTGTGACGTCCCAGCCGAGGCAAGAATCAGTAATCGAGACTCCGTGGCGCAATTCGGCAGGGCTTTTTGGGAAAGGCTGGTTGCCTTCCTGCAAATAGCTCTCCACCATCGCGCCAATCAGGGCGCGGTTTCCAGCCACGCGCTGCTGGATTGCACTGCGCCAGACATCTTCCTGCCGGGCGTGTTGTTTTCCGGAATTGGCGTGGCTGCAATCCACCATCAACACCGGTGGCAAGCCCTCCTGAGTCAACTGCGCTTCCGCCTGTCGCAAGCTATCCGCGTCATAGTTGGGATGGAGCCGCCCCCCGCGCAGGACCACGTGGCCCACCGGATTGCCCGTCGTGCGGATGATGCTGGTCACGCCGTCCTGATCGATGCCGAGGAAACTGTGGGGCGCGCCCGACGAGTGCATGGCGTCGATTGAGATCTGCAAACTGCCGTCCGTCCCATTCTTAAAACCGACGGGCATGGAGAGTCCGCTCGCCATCTCGCGATGCGTCTGGGACTCCGTGGTGCGCGCGCCGATGGCCGCCCAACTCACCAGATCGGCAATATATTGCGGCATGATCGGGTCCAGGAATTCGGTGGCCGTCGGCAACCCCGTCCCGGTTATTTCCAACAGCAGCCTCCGGGCGGTTTTCAATCCCGCCTCAATGTCGTAACTGCCGTCCAGGTGCGGATCGTTGATCAGCCCCTTCCAGCCAATGGTCGTGCGCGGTTTCTCGAAATAGACTCGCATCACGATGCAGAGCCGATCCGCCAATTCCTGCCGGAGACAATTGAGTTTGGCCGCGTATTCCAACGCCCCTCGCGGATCGTGAATCGAACAAGGTCCCACCACTACCAGAAACCGCGGGTCGTCCCGGCGCAAAATCCGCGTGATCAAATCGCGCGAGGTCACAACCGTTTCATTTGACACCGCGGTCATGGGCGCCTCGGCTTTGAGAGCGCGCGGAGTCAGCAGCCGGACGGTGGCTTTAACTCGTAAATCCTGGGTAGGAGGGAAACTCATTTTTTCAGATTCAAACCAGTTTCTTGTATTCCTTGGCGGCGGCCAGCTTCGCCACCAATTCTTTCACTTTTTGGGACTGGCCCTTATGGGCGACGAGGGTGGCATCGTCCGTTTGCACGATGATGGAATCGCGCAGGCCCACGATGGCAATGGGCGTGCGGTTCTTCACCCGCGCATCATAGACGACGTTGCGGGCGGCATCGACGTGGATGAAGTCGGCCACCGCGCAGTTCCCCTCCGCATCCGGCTTGATGTGGCGGGCCAGGGCGGTCCACGAACCGAGGTCATCCCACTCGAAGGAACCGTCGGCCACGACCACGTTTTGAGCATGTTCCATGAGCGCAAAGTCGATGGAGATTTTCTTGATCTCCGGATATTCCTTCGCCAGAACCTTGGCGAGTTTGGAGGACGTGCCTGCAGCCTTGAACCAGCGCTGGCAGGCCGCCGCCATTTCCGGCTGATGTTTCTCCAGGCCCTGGGTCACGGTAACAAAAGACCAGATGAACATGCCTGCGTTCCATCGGTGATGCCCGCTGTTCAGGTATTCCACCGCCTGGTCAAAGTGCGGCTTTTCGACAAACCGCTCGGCTTTGAAAAAGGTTGTCTTGTAGGCCTTGACTCCATGGGGCGGCGGGAGTGGTTCACCGACATGGATGTAACCGTAACCCGTGTTTGGCTCGGTCGGTCTTACGCCGATCGTCACAATCACCTGGCCTCGGCTGGCCAGATCGAAGGAATCGGTGAGGACCTGTTGAAACTTCTTTGCCTCCGGGATGACATGGTCTGCTGGCAGCACGGCCATGACGCCAGTGGTGGAGCGGGCACCGACTATGGCCGCGCCAAGCGTCACTGCCGCGCAGGTATCGCGCCCGACTGGTTCGGCCACGACATTTTCCTTCGGCAGCTTGGGCAACTGCTGGCGCACCTGCGGCGCTTGCACCTCGTTGGTGATGATGAAGATATTCTTGAGCGGCACTACCGGGAGCACGCGATCCACCGCTTGTTGCAGAAAAGACCGATCGCCCAGCAGGGTGAGCAGTTGTTTGGGCGTTTTCTGCCGGCTCACTGGCCAAAAGCGCTCACCCCGCCCGCCCGCCATGATGATGACAAACCGGTTGTTAATGTCTGACTTGGTTTTCATTGCCGCGGGGTTAGTCTAACTCAATTGAACACCAGCCGTCAAAGCCCGAAGCACGGCCAAGACACGGGATGAACGGCAGGCGGCATAAAGCCGCGCACAGGTTCAAGGGCTGGCTTTTCATCCACGCTTGCTTCGTCGGACTTTTTCGTTTCGGCGGAAAGGCTTTCGCCTGCGCTTTCCCCAAACTGGCGCGGCCAAATGTGAAAACCGCCTCGACCCAAACTGAGTTCCCAGACGCCCCAAATGCCTTTGCCTTCGCGGAAGCCGCGATAAAAAACATCATGAGCGCCGACGTAACTCTTCGTCCAATAGCACTCCTTAGCGCCGGAATCGTAACGGCCCTTGATGAGAAATCGGCCGACATCATCAGCGCCCGTGCCCGTCATGTTGCCATTGGCGAAGCTGAGGTCGAGGTCCATGCGATGCTTTTCGTTGGATCGTGAGTAATTGTAAAACCCCACCCACGGCCCGGAAGGAAATAAATCATCGCTCATCGGTTCTGAAGAAGCTTTGCAGACCTGCGAGGTCGTCAGCGTTGAGCAAGTCCACGCCTGCCAGCCGCAACTCGCGCCAGACTGCCGGGGTGTCCGCGATGCCCCAGAAGCGCACCCGCCGCCCTTGCTGATGCGCGCGATCAACGAGGGCCTTGAGTTTTTCTTTTTCGTCCCCTGGAAGGGCACCCTGGCCACGCCATTTAAAGTGCGTGCTCCAGTTATCGCTGATCCACGGGACCAGAGAGGCGGGCGGATTCTCTTCCAGGTCGGGCAAACGGCCATCGATGGCTGCGTGGCGGAGCGGTTCTCGCGCGAGGGTGGCGCGGGGACGGTTGCCCGAGATAATGACGGTGATGGCGTTTGTTCGGATGCCGCTGTTCTGGAAGGTGGTGAGGATGGCGGAGTATTGCTTCAAAAGGGGACGCAACACCGCGTAGGTTTCTTCCGCCTCGGACTTCACATCAATAAGCAAGGTAACATCGGGTCAAGGTAAAGCGCCTGGAGAGTGCGAGAGGGAGAAACTTTTTCCCGATCATGGGCGACCAGGAGTTGTCCGTTCACCACATAGACATCGGCCTCGATGCTGCAAAAGCCGTGGTCGAGCGCATCGAAGAGAGGGCGCGCGTGCTCGTAGTCGTTGTGGGCGTGCGCGTGCAGCAGGGGGGCGGGGTGAACCGGAGCGCCGGCTGCGGGGAACATCTGGAGTAATGCCCAAGAGCCAATGGCAAATAGCCGAAGGAGACGGACCCCAGCTCTCCGAGTCGCAGCACCCCCGAGCTGAAATGTGGTTCCCTTACGAACGGATGCCGCGTGGTCATTGGACGCACTACGGCTCAGAGAGCCGCGATCCGCCGACTTGATCCATAGCCTTGCTGGCCGGCCATTGGGCTTTAGGCTAATGCCTTTCATGAGTCCTTGTCCCTCCGGGACAGTCGCTTGCGGTCCACCGCTTGAATTACCGAAAGGCATTGGTCATTGGCGATTGGTCATTCGTAATCGGTCATTTTCTCCGCCCTTTGTGCCTGCCCTTGAAGGTCAGTTCGGCGATTCCAGACTTATCCAGCTCACCCAGCCCTTCCTTGATCATGCGGTCGTATTGCTTTTTGGTGGCAGTCGCGAGTGGGAGGGTGAGGCCCTTTTCTTTGGCCAGGCTCAGAGCGATTCCGGAATCCTTGGAGGCGTGCGCGGAGGAGAAGAAGCAGGAATGTTCGCGGTTCTGCATGTCTTCGCCGTCGGTTTGGAGCACGCGCGAGTTGGCGCCGGTTTGGGAGAAGACTTCGCGCAACATCGCCAAGTCCAGTTTGAGCGCATCGCCCAAGGCCAATCCCTCGGCCAAACCTGCCGTGTTGATGTTCATCACCATGTTAACCAGGGCCTTTACGTTGGCAGCCTGGCCGGCCTTGCCTACATAACGCATGGAGGAACTGAGCCTCTCCAGGATCGATTTGGCGCGGTTGAACGTCGCCTCCGCGCCTCCACACATCAGGTACAGCGTGCCCTCGCGCGCCTGAGTGATGCTCGAAGCCATGCAGGCTTCCAGGGATTCCGCGCCGGCTTTGTTGGCCATCTTCTCAACTTCCACGTGGACCTTGGGTGAAATAGTGGCGCAGTTGATGAAGAGCTTGCCGCTGGCATTGGTGAGGAGGCTGTCGCCTTTCTTGGGCGGGCCAAATACTTTGAGCATGGCCTTGTCATCCGTCACCACGGTAATGATGACATCTGAGGCCTCGGTGACCTCGGCAAGACGGGTGGCAGATCGGCCGCCCAGTTCCTGCGCGAGCGCCTCGGCAGATTCCGTGCGCACGTCATAAACGGCCACGACGGGGTAGCCGACGTCTTTCAGCCGCTTGGCCATATTGGCGCCCATGCGGCCAACTCCTACGAAACCAATTCTCTCAGTCATAATGTTTTCTCCTGGCTTGGGTTGCTTTGTCTTGGGGTTAATTTAGTCGATTTGAAATTCCGGGAAGAATGGGTTGTGCAATTTCTCTTCGCCGACGGTGGTGAGCGGCCCGTGGCCCGGACACAGGACAGTCTCATCCCGCAGGGTAAGGATTTTCTTGCGGTTGTTGCCCAAGGCGTCGGTGTAGGAAACACCGCCTCCGCCCATCGACCCCGCGAACATGGCGTCGCCGACGACGGCCACCGGCTTGGCCAATCCTGAAATGACGTAAGTGATGCCGCCGACCGAATGGCCGGAGGTTTGGCGGGTTTCGATTTCCAGTCTTCCGACGTTGAAAGTGCGGCCTTCCGAAAAAGTTTCAGCGCCTGCAACGGCCTCCAGCTGCGAAACATATACTCTTGCGTCAGTGCCGGCCTTGAGCCGAGGCAGGTCAGCAATGTGGTCTGGATGGGTGTGCGTTAACAACACGTGTTTTGCCGTGAGGCCATTGGTTTTGATTGCTTGCAGAATGGGGGAACAATCCGCCCCGGTGTCGAATACGGCGGCTTCTTTGGTCTTGGGGTCCCAGACCAGATAGCCGTTGACAGTCATGTCATGGTAGGGGGTGTTGAACTGGGCCAAGCCATCCAAGGCTTGTGCGGCCGGGTACCATTTCTTCCGGGCGCTTTCGACGAGGGCGGTTCCACCGAGGTTCAAGATTCGGGCTACTTTGCGAATAATGTCGTCTTCGGCTTGACCGGACTGGACTCGGCCCAGTTCGTTGACTGTGACCCCGGCCCGCGCGGCCAGTTGATCGTCGCTGAGTTTGAACCCGCGCTGGGCCTTGCCGATGATGTCGGTAAAATTATCTTCTAAGGGAATGGTTGTCATGATGAAAGAGATGGAGCGCCGTTGTCGGGTCCAATTCGGGTTCGACCCAGATTTCCCTGTCCACAGGTGTAGCCGTCGCACTCATACACCCAGAATACGCACAACTCGCAGGGCGTGTCGAGCCTGGAAAGTGGGCAGTTGATGGTGCTGTTGCCTCACCTAAGTGGGGCAGACATCTTGCCTGCCAGAGGGTGCTTCCAACCCATGTTCGGCACGCGGGCAAGATGCCCGAGGAGGCTGGCGTGACGCCTGCCCCACTGCGCCGTTTCACTGCTGCAATCGGCCCTGGACGGCTGCGCGGGAGTTCTGCAAAGCGGTCACCACCATGGCATTGTTGTTGCCTGCCGCCGCCAGGAATTGGTCAATCCTGGCCGTGTAATTGTTGACCTGATCCGGGGTCCAGGCAGACCGATCTGGAATGGTGTACCAGCTTTGGTTTCCCATTGCCACATGAGAGGAACGGACGCCGCTTTCCACTGGAGCGGGCCCGATTTCAACCTTGTCCCCTGCCAAAATGGCGGCAATGTTCAGCCAGGCGCCGGTTGGGATCTGATTCAGGCGAGCCTGCGCGAGCAACGTGTTCATGGCTTCCGGAGATTGCACGGCGGCTTGCGCCAGCATTTGCAGAGCGGGCGCGCGAGTGCCCTTGGACGACTGCGGGTCCTGCACCATCTGGATGAGCGCGGGGATTCCGGCCCCATCCGGCAATTTGGCGAGGGCGATGGTGGAATAATATCCATATTGGCCGGAGAGCTTCTCCAGCTCAGCGGCCGCTCCCGGGCCGCCGTATTGCTGCAAGACGCCGAAAAGCGGCCCCATGTCCGCCCCCTTCGATTGCTGGCCAGTGCTGGCCATGTTTAGCGCCTCGAGGGCGGCATTGGCGGCCATCTGGGCGTATTGCCCGGGGGCTTGCTGCTCCAGGCTGCGGGCCAGCCAGGCGATTTCCTTCGGGTCCAGCGTGGTTTGGAGGACCTGGGAGGAGACGGCTAACGCTTCCGGCCCGCCAATATTCTGGAGCGCCTCCAAAAAGGACATGCGCAAGGAAGGCTGGCCGAGCACACCAGTGCTGGTCGCGTCGAAATTCAAATCCAGGTTCTTGTCGAGGAATTCGCGGATGGCGGGGACCGCCACCGCGCCTTGAGCGGTCAACTGCTTGAGGTTCTGCTTCCATTCGGCGGCTTTTTCCGGCGTCAGCGGGCCTTGGGTGAGATCGATCTGAGTCAAGGCGGCGACCATTTGCCGAGTGGCGGGTGAAGGCTCGACGCGGGGCACTGCAGGTTCGATGATGGGAGTGCTCCGTTTCACCGACGGCACAGCGACCGGGGCGGCTGTCGGCTGAGTGGCAAGCGGGGCGCCGGTAGTATCGATCACCTTGAGTCCGTCATCCTCTGCCGGAGGCGGTCTCTGGACTGCGATTTGGGCCGGCTGATGCGTTGGGAGGTCTGCCTCCGAAGGAGGCATGTTCCCGGCCTTCCCTCGTCGCGCGAACAGGACGGCTGCTCCGGTGCACAGTATGAAAAGCAGGGCGATAATTATCCATACCGGCTTTCGCACCGTTTCCTTTGGCTCTGCGCCGACACTGACTCGCTCGATGTTCTGAGGGTCTTCTTTCATTCTCTTAAGTTCACCGAATGAATCTCCACCAGCCCATAATCCGGCCATTTGCCATCCTTCTTTTTTTCCTGCTGTTTGGCTTTGGCTAGCAGGAGGCGGGCGCCATCGGCGGTGAAGAGAGCGTCGGTGATGCGATGTTTGCCATCGAGAGAATGGAGATTCTTGCCGGTGGCGGTATCGAAGAGGGCGAGATTCCATTGACCTTGGAATAAGCGGCCAGCCATGACGAAGTATTTTGCGGAAGGATGGAAGGCCAGCGCTTCCATCAGGCCCTGGCCGCTCTCGCCGTCGTGGGTTTCGTCGAGTTTTTTACCATCTTGCCAGGAAAAGCGCTGCCAGCGTTGGACGCCGTTTCCAGCCATCGGATCACGCATTGGCCCCATGCCGCAGATGTAGAGTTCGTCGCCGTCCCCCGCGAAGGTCATGTCAAAAACGCCTCCCAGATAGTGGTGGCTTTTGATGATGCCCCAACTGGTCAGATCGGGCGTCGTCCACTGGGAGACCTGTTTGCCCGTCGTGAGGTCCCAGACGCGGATTTCGCCCATCAAATTTCCGGCTGCGAGATGCTTGCTGTCGGCAGAAAACGCCACCGCCTGGACCGGTGGAACGTGGCTGAACTCCCAGCGCAGTTCGCCGGTGCTGGCGCTGAACACTTTTACCGAAGGCTCGCGTTCAGGTGCCGGCTCGTATTTGTAGCCGCCGGCTTCGTAGCGGCCCGTCACTGAAGCCACGAGCGAGCCGTCGAGAGTCGCGGCAAGATCCCAGGACCAAAAATCGTGCGCTTTTACCTTGCGAACGGTCTTCCGTTCCGCGAGGTCGTGCCATTGCAGCATCCCATCATAACCCCCGGAGATCAAAGTCTTCCCATCGGGCAGGAGAGCGACACCGCTGGCGTAGCTCTCGTGCTGGCCGAGCAAATCATATTTCCCCGTCTCGGCGTCAACGAGAAAGACGCTACCGGCCTGGCAGGCGGCAAACAGAATCTTTCCATCAGACGCCGCCTCCAGCGCGAGCACGGCTGAGGGCAGCGAGATGCTTTTGAGTTTCTCGATTTTCAGAGACTTGGTTTCAGTTGGTTTCTCGCCGGGCATTGGTTTCAGGCCTGCGAATTGTTAATCCACGAATGAACCCTCCTGGACGGGATTTCAACCGGGCGAATTGCTGCCGCATTGGTGGTCATTGGCTTCAGTTCGTGGTTGAATCTCATGCCAGCACCTCTCGAATCGGCGCCGCTTTGTCCTCGACGCGGTGGAAGGTCGGCAGTTCGGGCAGATCGTAGGCCGCATAAGGATCAATCCCTAACGCGGTGAAAATGGTTGCAAAGAGATTCTTCTCGTTAAACGGCTTCTCGGCCACGTCCACGCCGTCTTCGTCGGTCGCGCCCACGACCACGCCACGTTTGATGCCGCACCCGGTGAGCATCAGGCTCCACGCGACGGGGTAATGGTCGCGACCGCGGGCCTGATTGATCCAGGGCGTGCGGCCAAACTCACCCATCGCAATCACCAATGTCTTTTCAAGCAGCCCGCGCGCTTCGAGATCGGTGATGAGATTGAAGAGCACGCGGTCTAATTCGGGCACGAGCAATTGATATATCTCGTTGTGGAACACATGGCTGTCCCAAGGCATGCCGTTGGCCACCATCACGAACGGCGCGCCGTTCTCGACCAGATGCCGGGCCTGGAGCGCATGTTGCGCGAACGCGCCGGGGCCATAACGTTCGCGGTCCCTGGCCGGGAGCTTTTCCATGTCGAATAAATGGGCGCAACTCATCAGCCCCTTGACCCGTTCAAAGGCGGCATTCTGGGAAGAGGCCGCCGCGCTGCGGTGTTCGTTTTCGAACTTCTTCGTCAGAAAACGGCGCAAGGCGTTGCGGGCTTCGTGGTCTGCGGTGGAAATGTCGGCGGTGCGGGCGACGTTCTCGATTTTGTATTCGCCGCCGACACGGACCGGGCCGTATTGGGCCCCGAGCCAGCCAGCCCAATTGCCTGCTTTGAACTCCTTGAACTCGTTTCCCTCCGGGCAGGGATCGAGCAGGATGAAATTTGGGATCGGACTGTCAAGCTGGCCCAATTGCTGCGCGAGCACCGCGCCGAGCGTCGGGCGGATGAACGGGGGGCGCGGGGGGGCGCCGCGGTTCAGCAGGTCAATGCCCTGGAGGTGTTCGTTCTGGCTGGTTTTCATCGAGCGGATCACCGCGAGTTTGTCCGCCAACCCCGCGCACCTCGGCATCAGCTCGCCGAAGTGGACTCCCGGCAGTTTCGTCGGAATACTGCGGAAAGGCCCGCCGGTGGGGCGGCCAGGTTTCGGGTCCCACATTTCAAATTGACTCGGCGCGCCGCAAAGCCAGAGGAGGATGCAATGCTTTTGCTCGCGCTTGGCCTGTTGCGCGAACGCTGGCAGCGAGAATAAACCGCCCCAACTCATCAGCGACAGCGCGCCCGCTCCGGCCATGCCCTGGAGAAACTTGCGGCGGTGCAGCGCGTGGTCGTCGCTTCCACAGGCCGGGTTGGGCAAATGGTCGAAAGAGTTTCGCATCAGTGATTCAGTTGGAATTCTGCGCTGCTGAGCATGGCCCAGAGCAGTTGCTTCACGCCGGCCTCAGGTGAACGTCCGGCCAGATAGCCGGTGCATTCCTGCAACTCATCGGCATCCGGTTCGCGGCCAAAGATTGCCTGAAAAGCCTCGTGGACACGGCTGGATGCGAGATTGGCAGGCGAGATAGTGGGGCAGGCATCCTGCCTGTCCGCCGGGCTTCCAGCCCGTGTTCGGGAATGGGCAGGAGACGCCTGCGTTGGCGGATTGGAAGCCTTGTATTCCCTTAGCGGGGTGCGCCCGTCCCCGGGCGCAGCAACGCCGGGAACGGAGTTTGCGATCGAATCTTCCACCGCCCCGGACGATGCGGAATTGGCTGTGGCCGGGGACAGCCACACTCCGCCATACAGCGAAGCCTGCCCCACCAGGCGCGCGGCCAGATTTCCTTCGCGCGGGGCCAGCAGTTGATCGAACAACTGCGAGTTCGAGA
>WNFM01326279.1_pt1 | contig 10196 bp, 9 predicted proteins | sample 5400271 | NCBI WGS metagenome assembly WNFM01 (sample SAMN13153352, study PRJNA577476) | soil metagenome | isolation source: 60 cm saprolite on Douglas fir-dominated hillslope | place: USA:California | collected 2013-09-17
CTATTGCAGCCAGTCGACCCATCATGATTCCGGCCTCAAGGCTTCCAGGCTGATGGAGGTGGAACGCGTCGTCGCCGAGGCGCGCAAGGCCCGCGACGCCGGCGCGACCCGCTATTGCATGGGCGCCGCATGGCGCAGTCCGAAGGATCGCGATATCGACGCCGTTGTCGCCATGGTCGAGGGCGTCAAGGCGCTCGGCATGGAGACCTGCATGACGCTCGGCATGCTCGACAGCGCCCAGGCGGCGCGTCTGGGAAAGGCCGGTCTCGACTATTACAACCACAACATCGATACGTCCGAACGCTATTATGGCGAGATCATTTCCACGCACAGCTTTGCTGACCGTCTCGAAACCCTCACTCATGTCCGGGAATCCGGCATCAAGGTTTGTTGCGGCGGCATTGTCGGCATGGGCGAAGAGGCGGTCGACCGCGTCGATATGCTGGTGACGCTGGCCAACCTGCCGGAGCATCCGGAAAGCGTTCCGATCAATATGCTGATCCCGATAGCCGGCACGCCGCTCGCGAAGACCGATCCGATTGACCCCTTCGCATTTGTGCGCACCATCGCGCTTGCTCGCATCATGATGCCGAAATCCTATGTCCGCCTTTCAGCGGGCCGAACCGCCATGACCGATGAGATGCAGGCCCTGTGTTTCTTCGCCGGCGCCAATTCGATCTTCGTCGGCGACACGCTGCTGACGGCCGGCAATCCCGGCGAAGACCACGATGCGGCACTATTCCGCCGCCTTGGCATCGAGGCACTCGAACTCGGCGCGACCTGAGAGCAGGCCACATTGATCGGCAAGGAGAACGGGCCTTGCCGGCAGCAGCGAGGGCTTCGATCAGCGCGCGTCGCGTGCCAGCTGTTTGGCGGGCATCTTGCTTTGCGTTTCACCTCCCGTCAGCGCCATCACCGACACCGCGACAATGCGCTCGATGATCCCGTCGACGTCGTTGAGATCGCACGACCCTTCCGACAATTTTGTCAACCGCTCGCTGTCGCGGATGGTCTGGTGCGCCATCGCCAGCGCAAAATGCAGGCCCCAATAGAAATCGACCGCCTCGCGATCGGGTAGCGAGCGGCGCATCGCGGCGGCGAATTTCCGCAAATGATCGATTTCGCGATTGCGGATGCGGCGGATCGGCGGCACCGATTCGATCGAGGCCCGGATCATGAAACGCGCCGCGGTCGAGCGCTCGCGCTCGGGGCCGAGGCAGCCGCGCAAGGTCGGCCCGACCAGCGCGCGCAGGATGGCGTTGATATCGGCTCGTCCGCCGCCGGATTCTTCTGCCCGTTTCAATTCGTTGAGCCGCTCGCGGTTGGTGGCGATGCTGCGGGTGACGAACAGTTCCGCGATCAACTCGTCCTTGGAGCCGAAATGATAATTCACCGCGGCGAGATTGACGTCGGCAGCCGCGACGATGTCGCGCAGCGTGACGTCGCCGAAGCCGCGATCGGCGTAAAGCCGCTCGGCGGCGGCTAGGATCGCGCTTCTGGTATGATCCGACGCCATCTCATGGGCCCTATGCGAGGGGGGCGTTGCAATTCAAACAATTGTATGAAACTATCGTTTGAGAGTGGGGAATGTCAATGCGCTGAACGTCAATGTGATGACTGGCGCGTGGCATCCCAGGCCGGCCGATCCTCGTCGCCGCCGCGAACCGCAGCGGTCAGATTAGTCTTGCGGACGAGGGACGGCGGGGAGACAGTGCCGCCAACAATTTTCGCCCAAAAGTGTGAGGAACGCCCAATGGACTTCAACATGTCTGACCGCCAGCGCGAATGGCTCAATCGGGTGCAGTCGTTCATGCACAAGCATGTCCGGCCCGCGGTGCCGATCTACAAGCAGCAGGACGCCGAGGGTGAGCGTTGGAAGGTGATCCCGGTCCTGGAAGATCTGAAGAAAAAGGCGCGCGCCGAAGGCCTATGGAACATGTTCATGCCGCCGTCGGCGCATGAGGACGATGAATTCCGCGGCGCGGGATTGAGCAATCTCGAATATGCGCCGCTGGCCGAAGAGATGGGCCATATCAGCTGGGCCTCGGAGGTATTTAATTGCTCCGCGCCGGACACCGGCAACATGGAAGTGCTGATGCGCTACGGCAGCAAGGAGCACAAGCGGAAATGCTGATGACGGAGCCTGCCGTGGCTTCTTCCGACGCCACCAATATCGAAACCAGCATCGAGAAGGACGGCGATCATTACGTCATCAACGGCCGCAAATGGTGGTCGTCCGGCGTCGGCGATCCCCGCTGCAAGATTGCCATCGTGATGGGCAAGACCGATCCGAACTTGCCGCGCCATCAGCAGCAGTCGCAGATCCTGGTGCCGCTCGACAGCAAGGGCATCAAGGTCGAGAAGATGCTCCCCGTATTCGGTTTCGACGATGCGCCGCACGGCCACGCCCAGGTGCTGCTTGAAAACGTCCGCGTTCCCGCCAGCCATATTTTGTTGGGTGAGGGCAGGGGTTTTGAGATCGCGCAAGGCCGGCTCGGTCCCGGCCGCATCCATCACTGCATGCGCACCATCGGCAAGGCCGAGGAAGCGCTGGAGAAAATGGTGAAGCGGCTGTCCTCGCGCACGGCTTTCGGCAAGAAGATCATCGAATATTCGATCTGGGAGCAGCGCATTGCGGAAGCCCGCACCGACATCGAGATGAATAGGCTATTGTGTCTGAAGGCCGCCGACATGATGGACAAGGTCGGCAACAAGACCGCCCAGATGGCCTTGAAAATCATCGACCATGCCATCCAGGCGTTCGGCGCCGCCGGCGTCTCCGACGACGCGGGTCTGGCGCGCGATTATGCCTCGATGCGCACCATGCGCCTGGCGGACGGTCCGGACGAGGTCCATAACCGCGCCATTGCCAGACTTGAACTTCGGAAGTATGCAAACGCTCCCACTACGCATTAAGGGGAGCTTCCGGTTGGCGCTCCCTTGAAGAAAATAAGGGAGCGTCATCGTGACCGAGGGCGTCAGAAAAGACGAGGAATTTTCCGGCACCATGCCGGTCGAGGAGCGGCATCGGATCGACGAGCTGCGCCTCGACGGCTGGATGCGCGAAAACGTCGAAGGTTTTCAGGGACCGCTGGTCGTCCTGCAGTTCAAGGGCGGCCAGTCGAATCCGACCTACCGGCTCGATACCCCAGCCAGATCTTATGTGATGCGCCGAAGGCCGTTCGGCAAATTGCTGCCGTCGGCGCATGCGGTCGATCGCGAATTCCGCGTCATTGCAGCGCTCAGCAAGCAGGGCTTTCCGGTCGCCAAGGCCTATGCGCTGTGCACCGACGACGCCGTGATCGGTTCCGCCTTCTACATCATGTCGATGGAAGAGGGCCGGGTGTTCTGGGATCCCACGCTTCCCAGCCAGACGGGCGAAGCGCGGCGCAAGATTTTCAACAGCAAGATCGAGACGCTGGCGAAATTGCACGTGTTTGATCCGCAGGCGATCGGGCTCGGCGATTTCGGCAAACCGGGCAATTATTTTGCCCGCCAGGTCGATCGCTGGACCAAGCAATATCGCGCATCGGAGACGCAGCACATTGCCGAATTCGAGAAGCTGGCCGAGTGGTTGCCGCGAACCGTACCGCCGCAGCAACGGGTTTCGATCGTTCACGGCGACTATCGCCTCGACAATATGATTTTCCATGCCACGGAACCGCGGGTGCAGGCGGTGCTGGATTGGGAGCTGTCGACGCTCGGCGATCCCATGGCCGACTTCACCTATCTCCTGATGCAATGGACCATGCCCGGCCTCGCCAATGCCGACCTCAAGGCGTTGAACATTCCGAGCATGGAGGAGGCGGCGCAAACCTACTGCAACGTCACCGGCACCGCGGTTCCGGATTTGAACTGGTATTTTGCCTACAATCTGTTCCGCCTTGCGGGCATCACGCAGGGTATCGCCGGGCGGATTCGCGACGGCACCGCGGCGAATGCCAAGGCCATGGAGTCGGCCAAGCGCACCGTGCCGCTGTCGAAGGCATCCTGGGAATACGCGCGGAAGGCGGGGGCGACTTAAAGTCAAGGGGCGCGGCATATCAGTGTCGCGCCCCTTCGCTTGATCCTGAAGGGATGCGAACGTCTTTCCGCACGCGGCGTGCCGGATTTGAAAAGCAATACTCCGACCATATCTCCGGATCGAAGGGGAAATGGCCATGATCCAGCAACTGCGCATTTACGAGATCTTCGAAAAGAACAAGGCCGCGTTCCACGCCCGTTTTCGCGATCATGCGGCTCGGATCATGCGAACCAGATACGGTTTTCAGATCGTCGCGATGTGGGAAACCAAGTTCGGCGAAAGGACCGATTTTGCCTACCTGCTGGAGTGGCCGGATGAGATGACCAAGACCGCCGCATGGTCAGCCTTCATGGCCGACACCGAATGGTCCGAAATCAAACGTGTGACGCACGCGGAATATGGCCTTATGGTAGGCCAGATCGAGGACCGTTTGCTCGTGCTAACGGATTATTCGCCCGCGAGAGGGCGGAGCCTTTTGCAGGCTTCCTAAATACGCACAAAAAAGGCCGGTGCGACTTGAGACTCCGGCATACATCACACGACCAAAATCGTCATACGCGGGCTTGACCCGCGTATCCATCGGTCTTGGGAAGAGGATGGATGGCCGGGTCAGGTGTTTAGCCCGGGGACATCACCGACGGGTGTTCGGGGACATGACCGACACATCATAGTGCATGGATTTGGCGATTCGGGAGGCCCAATCCATGCCATGTGGGAAGAGGATGGATGGCCGGGTCAAGCCCGGCCATGACGCATCGAGTAGCTAAATCGGTTTCCCCGCATAGGGCATCGACGCGGTGAGGCCGCCATCGACGGGGATCGCCTGGCCGTTGACGTAGGACGCGTCGTCGCTGGCGAGAAACAACCCCATCGCGGCCAGTTCATGCGGCTGGCCGGCGCGCTTTAGCGGATTGAGCTGGCCGATCTTGTCTTGGGTGCCGCGCTCCTTGGCGCGGTCGAACACCGGTTTTGTCATGCCGGTTTCGATCAGGCCCGGACACACTGCATTGATGCGCACGCCGGTGCCCGACAGCGAATAGGCTGCCGTCTGCACCAGGCTGATGACGCCGGCCTTGCTGGCGCCGTAGGGATGCCCACTGGCGCCGGCCTTCAGGCCCGCAACCGACGCGGTGCAAACAATCGAGCCGGACTTTTGCTTGATCATGTGCGGCATCGAATATTTGATCGCGAGAAACGGCCCGATCAAATTGACGCGCAGCACTTCCTGCCAGTGTTCGACCGTCTGCTCGGCCAGCGGCACCAGGCCACCGCTGACGCCGGCATTGGCCCAGATCGCATCTAATTTTCCGTAAGCCGAGACCGCCTTGTCGATGAAGGCGATGACGTCTTTTTCCGAACCGGCGTCAGCCATCACGGCTTCCGCGGTGCCGCCGGCCTTGCGCACCTGATCGACGGTTTCCTTGACGCCGTCCGTACGGTCGACCGCGATCAGTTTTGCGCCTTCTCTCGTGAACAGCAGCGATGCCGCGCGGCCGATGCCGCTGCCGGCGCCGGTGATGATGACGGATTTGCCTTCGAGGCGGCCCATGAGTTTCTCCCTGATCGATCTATAATTGCCGGCGCTTGCCGCCTTGCGGAATTTCAAACAACATTTCAAACGCTCAATCACTTGAGGTGAAGTGTGCTCTCGCGTAGGACACGCAACATTATTGAAGGGGCCTTGCGATGTCCAATGCAGACAGTGCCGCTGCCAATGCTGTTGTGGCGACGAAATGGTGGTGGGTGCGACACGCGCCGGTGCGCGAGGATCAGGGGTGCATCTACGGACAGAAGGACCTTAACTGCGATACCAGCGATCGCGTGGTCTTCCTGGCGGTCGGAAAAATCCTGCCGCGCGACGCGGTCTGGTATGCAAGCAATTTGAAGCGGACGCATCAGACGGCGAACGCGATCTGGGCTGCCGGCTTTCCCAAACCCGCGACGATGCGGCATGAGGCCTCATTCGCCGAGCAGCATCTTGGCGAATGGCAGGGCATGAACCGCGCGGCATTTGTCGCCAGCCGCCCGGTCGGCAGCCACTGGTTCGCCGATATCGACGAGCCGGCGCCCGGCGGCGAAAGCTTTATGGACCTCTATAACCGCGTGCGCGGCGCGATCGAGCGGATCAACGTCGAACAAGCCGGCAAGGATCTGATCGCGGTGGCGCATGGCGGCACAATCAAGGCGGCGGTCGGCCTGGCGCTCGGCAATCAGCCGGAGAAAGGGCTCGCCTTCGATATCGACAATTGCTCGGTGACGCGGCTCGACCATTTCGCAAGCGCTGGCCATAGCAACTGGCGGCTGCCGATGGTCAACCAGCAGCCCTGGATCGCGGACGCCTCCCACAACGCCATGCACCAGCCGGCGGGACCAGAAATCGCGACCGCCAGCAAACTCGCTTGAATTCACCGTTGTTGTCTGGAAGCGCGAACGCTGCTTAGCTGGATGGAAATGAAAACCGGCGCGTCCGCCGGGTCAATGTTCGGGAGAAACGCATGACCTTGTTCGATATGTCGGGAAAAGTCGCCGTCATCACCGGCTCCTCGCGCGGCATCGGCCGCGCCATCGCCGAGCGGATGGCCGAGCACGGCGCCAAGGTGGTGATCTCCTCGCGCAAGCAGCAGGTCTGCGATGAGGTGGCGAAAGCGATCAACGACAGAGCCGGCAAGCAGGCAGCCCTTTCGATCGCCGCCAACATCTCGACCAAGGACGACCTAAAGCACCTCGTCGAGGAAACCAACCGCGTGTTCGGCAAGATCGACACGCTGGTCTGCAATGCCGCCTCAAATCCGTATTACGGACCGCAGGCGGGAATTGCCGACGAGCAGTTCCGCAAGATTCTCGACAACAACATCGTCGCCAATCACTGGCTGATTTCGCTGGTGGTGCCGCAGATGATCGAGCGCAAGGAAGGCTCGATCACCATCATCTCCTCGATCGGGGGCTTGAAGGGCTCGACCGTGCTCGGCGCCTATGCGATCTCGAAGGCCGCCGACATGCAGCTCGCGCGCAATCTCGCCTGCGAATACGGCAAGCACAACATCCGCGTGAATTGTATTGCACCGGGCCTGATCAAGACCGATTTTGCCAAGGCACTGTGGGACAATCCGGAAACGCTAAAAGCTTCCACCGCGCGCTCGCCGCTGCTCCGGATCGGCGAGCCCGACGAAATCGCGGGTGCGGCGGTGTTTCTGGGCTCAGCGGCGGGGACGTTCATGACGGGGCAGACCATCGTCATCGACGGTGGCGCGACGATTAGTTGAGCCGCAAAACCATCTCGTCGTCCCGGCCTTGAGCCGGGACCCATACGCCGTGTCCTCTCGTTGAGCTGCTGTGGCAGTTGCCTTTGCTAACCACTGACATCGTGGTTGATGGGTCCGGCTCAAGGCCGAGACGACGGATTCATTTTGTGCCTAGTTTCCGTCACTCCACCGCCGCATACACTAGGCTGCGCACCAGCGAGCGGAAATATTCGCGCTGGCCGGGGCCCTGCGACATGAACACGGCAAACAGCTCTTCTTTCGGGTCGATCCAGAAGAAGGTTCCGGCCATCCCGCTCCAGAAGAACTGGACGAGCGTGCCTGCGAACGGCGCCATGCCCTGGTGCGTACGCACGGCAAAGCCGAGACCAAAACTGTGGCCGGCCGGCACGAGGTGCGATTGCAGCCTCACCGCCGGGCCGAGATGATCCGAGGCCATCAGCTCCAGCGTCTTGCGGCCGATGATCCTGTTGCCGTCGAGCGCGCCGCCGTTGAGCAGCATCTGGCAGAAGCGGGCGTAATCCATCGTGGTCGAAACCAATCCGCCGCCGCCGGATTCCATCACAGGCTTTTCCAGCATGTTGAACAACAGCACCTTCTCGCGGGTCCAGGGATTGGTCGGGAACGGCTCGGCGAGGCGGTCGGCATTTTGGGCAGCGGTGTGGAACGCGGTCTCGGTCATCTGCAATGGTGCGAGAATGCGTTCGGTCAGGAACACGCTCAGTGTCTTGCCCGAAACGGCCTCGAGGAGGCGGCCGAGGATGTCGGTCGAGCGGCTGTAGTTCCATTCCTCGCCCGGTTGGCACATCAGCGGCAGGCTCGCGACCATAGCGGCGTGCTCGGCATTGGTGATCTTGCGGCTGCGCAGTCTCGACTGCTGATATAGCTGCTGCACCATGGCGTTGCCGGTGTGGTCGTAAGTGATGCCTGAAGTGTGCCGCAACAGATCCTGGATCGTGATTTGCCGCGCCAGCGGCACCAGCTCGAGCTCGCCATGGCTCTCAACGCCGACCTTCTGTTTCGAAAATTCCGGAATGTAATTTGCGATCGGATCGTTGAGCAGGATGTAGCCTTCTTCGAGCAGCATCATGACGCCGACCGAGACGATCGGTTTTGTCATCGAGAAGATCCGGAAGATCGAATCGTGCGCCATCGGCGCCTTACTCAGGGGGTCCTGCTTACCCAGCGCATCGAACCAGCCGATCTGGCCGCGGCGCGCCACCATGATGGTCACGCCCGGGATGGTTCCCCTGTCGATGTCGCGCTTGAACGCATCCGACATGCGTTGCAGCCGGACGGACGATAGCCCGAGCGATTCCGGTTTGGCGTGGGGAAGCGGCGGCGTTTTCGGGGCAGGGGCGTGCTTGGCGGGGGGTTGCGCGTTCATGGTTCCTCCCTTTGCGCTTTTTGTTTGTTGTTTGGGATTGCTAGTTGGTTTCCAGCGAAGTCTGGCGCAGAACCTGGGAATTGAACAGGGCGTTTCCCGCAAACGCAGCGAGCCGGTTCGCCGCCGTGGCAATATGGTCACGCTTGATGGTCACGCTTGCCCAAGCTGTAGTCAGTTGATCGGTCGCGGTTAACCGCTTCGCCCTTGCAATCGGGGCGTTCCCTATGCTTGAAACGGCGCGGATCGGCGGCGACGCAGGGTTCCTGTAGGAATGTAGCTCAATTGGTAGAGCACCGGTCTCCAAAAACGGGGGTCGCAGGTTCGAGCCCTGCCACTCCTGCCAGTCTAAACCATTGAAAAACCAAATATTGTCGTAGCCAATTCGCTTTCAGACAAAAGATCCGGCTTCCCCCAATACGATGCCTTTGGGGCTGCCGTCGGCGAAGTCAGTGCCGCTCCCACAAGGTTGCCGTCTTGACCTTGGTTTGGTGGTCGCTGAGGATCATACCATTCCTGTGGAAGGCATTCTTGATTCCTGCCAAAGGCATTACTGGCAAAGGAATACTTAGCCATGTCCCGCTTCATGGTTGCGGTTTTTGGACTTTTAGCCGCCTTTGCTGTCGCCGCTTCCGGTTGGGCTGCGCAAGACGCTCCGTTGCAAGGAAAGTCCGAACAGGTGCAGCTCACTTATTCAACGTGGACCCGATCCTGCACGCGCGAGGTCGACATCAACGGCAAGCAAATTTGTTTCACGACCAAGACCGGACGCATTGCTTCAGGACAGGTGGTCGTCACCGCCATGCTCGTCGAGCGAGAAGGCGAGTCCCGGAAGACCCTGAGGGTATTGCTGCCGCTGGGAATGCAAACGGTGCATGGCACCCGCGTCATCGTCGATTCCAGTACACCGGTGCAAAGCCCCTATGTATTTTGCAACGCCGATGGCTGTGCGTCGGATTACGACGCGACGCCTGATTTGATGGACCAACTCTGGAGAGGTAAAAACCTGGTGGTCCAGGCCATCAATTCGAACGGCTCACCGGTGACGCTGCCGCTGCCGCTGGCCGATTTTAGCCCGGCGTTCAGCGACAATGCGACCGACTGGAGTTCGCTCGACGATCAGCGGAAAAAAATCCTGACGTCGCTGTTCCGGATCAAGAACGAAGCCGGGCAGACAGAAGCGAACCCGACGCTCACTTATGCGCCCTGGACAAAATTTTGTCTTAAGGGGCAGGACGCCAATGCCAAACAAGTTTGCTTTACAGGTAAGGATGGCCGGGCGGAGTCGGGTCAGCCCGTGATCGCGGCTGTGGTCATCGAGCCTGAGGGCGAGGCGAAGAAAATCCTGCGCGTTACGCTGCCATTGGGTATGCAACTCGCCTATGGAACCCACATCATTGTCGACAGTAATCCGCCGGCGGTGAGCCCCTACGTAATCTGCTTTGCCAATGGTTGCATGTCGGATTACGACGTTACTCCCGCCTTGCTCGCAAGCTTGCGCAACGGACGCTCCCTCACGGTCCAGGCC
>WNFM01225264.1_pt1 | contig 10195 bp, 10 predicted proteins | sample 5400271 | NCBI WGS metagenome assembly WNFM01 (sample SAMN13153352, study PRJNA577476) | soil metagenome | isolation source: 60 cm saprolite on Douglas fir-dominated hillslope | place: USA:California | collected 2013-09-17
GATGCACGTCAACGCTGAGTGACAGATCGAAACACCGCTCGGGCGAAGCAGCAATAGACGTTTCTAGTCGAATGGTCGGCATGGTTTACCTTTCTCTCTGCTGGGCACCGCTCGCTGGCTGGCGAGCAGCGTAACGTGTCGTGAGAAAGTACCTCTTGAGATGATGGTAGAAGTTTTGGAACAGCTTGTAGGTACTACAGTTGTAATTAGGGCAAGATGACGCCACGGCGGCGGTAATGGCAGCGCTTGGCCACGGCCTGGTGATGGCGGCGCCAAGTCGACCAGGCCAGCACGTGCTCGACGGAGGGAAACGCCCGCCAGACGACGCCCCAGAGCAGGCGCCGCACCTCGGGCACGGTGAGGGGGATCAGCTCGGTGACGGCGCGGACGATGAGTTCGTCCTGCGCCGCGGCCAGCGCCCCTGCTGGGCCTGCCGCTGCTGGCGAAAGGCCGCCAGACTCCCCGTGGTGGGCTCCGTGGTGCCGGCTGGAGGGGGCAGCGGGGGCCCTGCCTGCTGAAGGAGCCCCCCCTTACCCCCCTTAACTGGCTCCGCCGCGGGCGGCGCGGTGGGAGCGGGCTGCGCGACCAGGCGGGCGCGCACGACGGTGAGGACGGCTTGGGCGAAGAGCGCCAGCGTCATGTGGCGATACCAGCCCGTCCAACTGCGCACCTCGTAGTGGTCGAGGCCGACTTCTCCCTTGGCTGCCTCGAAGGCGACTTCGATGGTCCAGCGCCGCCCCGCTACCTGCACCAGCGCCGCCAGCGGCGTACCCAGCGGTGCAAAGACGACGTAGGCCTGCAGATCCGTCGGATCGCTCAGGCGGCGGCGCACCAACAGCCAGCGCTCGAAGCCCTCCTGGAGCGGGGGCACCAGCGGCACGCGGCACCAGTCGGAGAGCCGCGGACCCTTTGCTCCCTCGCCGGCCGAGAGCCGCTCCCAGCCAGCGGCGGGCACCTCTTGGAGCTCGTTGAGCAGCGTACTGACCCGCCGCTGGGTCCAGGTGGCTGCGACGTTCACATACTCTTTGCCTGAGACCGCCAGCACATACGCCTGTTCGTTGGCCTCCAACCACATCCGCAAACGCCGGTCATCCCCGTAGATACTGTCGGCCGTCACCCAGGCCGCCGGCACCCCAGCGGCCCGTGCCCGCTCCAGCAGCTGCCGCCCCAGCTCCGGCTTGGTGGCGAAGCCGACGCGGTCGGGGATGCCGGCCGCCCGGCAGCGCGCGCGGTCGTCCGTCCAGGTCTCCGGCACATAGAGGGCGCGGTCGAGGAAGGCCACGCCGCGCGGGCTGGCGTAGGCCAGGAAGACGCCCACCTGGGCGTTCTCGAGCTTGCCGACCGATCCCACGTACTGCTTGGCCACCCCCGCCGAGGCCGTCCCTTTCTTGACCACCCCCGTCTCATCGAGCACCAGGATGGCGTGCGGGTCGCCCACGTGCGCAACGACATATCCCCGCAGATCGTCGCGCACCGCGTCCGCATCCCAGTCGGCCCGTCCCAATAGATGCTGGATCGCATACGGCGTCCGATCGCCCACTACCTCGGCGAGCTGCCAGCCGTTCTTGCGTTCGACCGGGCTGAGCAAGCCCCAGAGGTAGGCCTGAGCATGCCGGCGCGCTTCGCTGCGCGCAAAGCGTGGGGTGAGCCGCTGGGCCACCATGGGCACCTCCTCCGCGGCGGTGGCGAGAGTCGCGACCAGCTTCGCCTCAGGAGCAGGTACCGCGGGCGGCGGCGTGGCAGGGACGGCTGGGTGGGAATGACGCGCGGGCATTGGGAGACCTCCTGGCCAACAGGGCGTGATCCTTCTGCTTCCCAGCCTACCACATTACTACAACTGTAGTAGTAGGAGCCGGAAGGCGTCGGCTCATCGAACTGCCTCAGTCCGCTTTGCCACCGGGTGACGACAAGCGATGGGAGGAGTGTCTGCGCCTACTGAAGGATGCGACACAGCTCAATCGTTCCTGGGACGCGCCATGTTGCAATAGCGATGTGCCAAGCGCGCGTTCTCAGGAATAGTCTGGCCGCCGCGCCAGTACTGCGTGATGTGGTCCACGGCAGCGTCATCAATCTGCTGGATGCGCTGGCCACAAAGTGCGCAGGTGGGATCCTCATCAAAGAGCTCCTGCTTGAGCTGGAGGCTGAAGCAGCGCGTCTGTTGTGAGTGAGGCTGGAGAGGCTCGTCCACGCGCATCCGCACTAAGTCGAACCGTCGGACGACCATTTTCTGGGCGCTGGTACTGAGGAGAATCGCGTCGATGAAGTCCTGATTTGTGGTCATCAGATCCAGTAGGCCCTCGCGCACCGCATCGAGCGCTACATATACCCGGTTCTTATCAGCCCTTTTAACATACCGCCCTGGGTAGGCGCTAAGCAAACGACCTATCAGCCTTGTCTCGCGGGTAGTCCGCTACAGCTCTACGTCTCCCACGGGGCGTCGTTATCCTCGTCCTGTCTCCCGCTCTCCGCATCGGAGTATACCGCATGATTGTAACTAACGTCGTCTCGTATGACACTTTGCCATCACCCGGCTCTCCAAGGCTTCTCCGCTTGACGCTCAGCGGCTGCTCTGCTACGCTGGCGCCGCCGGACCTCACCCCCCGGCTCCTCTTCGGCGCGCAGAGGGGCAAAGAACGGGCAGGTGGAAGGCCGGCGAATACCCAGAGGCAAAGGAGCCAGTAGATGTCTGCTACCGCAGGCACAGCCACGACGACGGAAGCTCAGACGAAGCGTCCGCTCTCGCTCTCGATTCTGGCGGGCTATTCCTGGGTGCTGGGGATCATCACCGGTATTCCGCAGCTCTATTACGTGTTGTACGCGCTGCACGTGGTGACGATCGGGCCGCACAGCAACTTTCTCGGCTACATCTGGTATGCGTATATCCTGAACGGGGACAACAGCTACCTGCATGTGGATCCGGGCACGCTGGCGGGAGCCATCGAGGATGCGTTCCTGCTGGGCCCGCTCTATTTCACGACGGGTCTCGGGCTCTGGTGGCGTAGCCCCTGGGCGCTCTATGTAGGGCTGATGACAGGCGCGATGATCTTCTACGCCATCATCGGCTTCTTCCTGGGCGACATTTTCGCCGGGCTGAACACCGTGACGAACGCCGTGTCGTACTGGGCGTCGAACCTGCCGTATCTGATCTATCCGCTCTGGCTGGTGCCGACGCTGCTCGTGCGCCGCAAGCTCTTCCAGGGAGGGTGAGGAGTGTAGAATGCACCAGCGGCATTGTGCCAGCGTGGGTGTGGTCCATAGGCGCTCGCTTGACCCAAAGGTGCTCATCCCTAGGAGGAGAAAGCTCAGATGAGTACACATGGCCGCGACCTCCGGCGCTTGGCAGGCACTTTCTCGCACGCGCACACGGTGCTGTCGGTGCTCTTCGTGGATCCCGATGTGGCCTTCGCCGAGGGTCTGGCCAGTGTCCTGCGCGGGCGCTGCGCCATCGCCGTCGTGCCCAACGCCCACGCGGCGCGGGCCGCCATGCAGGTCCGCATGCCCAATCTGGTTATCATGGAGCTAGACCTGCCCGACGCCTCTGGCGTCGAGCTGCTCGCGACCCTTCGGCAGGCCCCGGCGACCCGTAACGTGCTCCTGATGGTCATCACAGCTCGGCGCGGCATCCATGACAAGATCGCCGCTTTCCAGGCCGGCGCTGACGATTTCCTGGTCAAGCCGGTAGGCCCTCAACAGCTCGAGATGCATATGCAGCTCTTGAGCAAGTTCCGCCAGATATTCCCCAGCTGACGCACGGACGCCGCACACCGTTGGGTTGGCCTACAACATGCTTTCTCCTGACAGAGACTGCCAGGGCAAACCGTGCTCCAGCAGCCTTGACGAGAGGAGCATCGCTGTGTCAGCGGAGCAATCCAGCCCGCCAGAAGCGACACCGAATACCCCGCCGAGCTACACGCCGACTACCCACCGGCTTATAGGCCGGCGCCGGTCTCGCCCATAGATCGTACGTGCCAGATCGTGTAGCTCGTCTGCGGCCTCATCCAGGCGCTGATCGCTACCCGCACCATCCTGAAGCTGCTGGCCGCCAACCCCAACGCTGGCTTCTCCAGCCTGATCTACGGCGTCACCGCGCCTTTCGTGGCATTCCTCCAGGGCGTCTTCCCTGAGGCGGAGAGCCGGAGCAGCGTCCTCGAGCTCTCTTCGGTGCTGGCCATCATCGTCTACACCCTGCTGGCCTACGCCATCGTCCGCGTCATGCGCATCCTTTCGCGCCGCCAGACGCCGGATGCCACCTGATATGACTGTGACGTGGTCTCCCAACCTCGCTGCGTTTCTCTTGCCGCTGGGGCTGGACTCTTAGAACGCGAGCGGGCGAAAATCGAGGCCCTCATCAGGCTCGCCGCTATGTCGACGTGGAGGCAGGCGCGGCTCTTCAGCAGCTGCGAGAGCTGGGAGGTCGCGTGCATGTTGCTGACTATACTACTAGCGTCGGTGGCCATGGCTACTAGGCGTACGAGTGCTCGTCTACCGTGAGGGGACATATGACGATGGCGAAGGCAACCGCTGGCAGCTCGATTTCGAGTGGGAGAGACTTAACTCGCTTGCGTCGGCGCGCAGGACGGATGACAACTCCGACAGTGTGAACGGCACACCAAAACCTTCATGAGCATGGCCCGCACGACGTTTCATGTTCGCCCCGATGGCAAGATCGGCCACATCTGGCAGCAGGTCAGGCCGGAAGGGCACGCACTCAAAATTCTGGAGCATCTTAGAAAGCAATGAGCGGCGCATACCGATAACGCCTCCGGTACATCGCGGCGCACGGCTTGATAGCCGACCAGGCGCTCAGGGCGCCGCTTGACGTGCGGTTGGTCATCTGCTACGCTGGGCGATGGATGGCCGTTGTGCACTCTACGTTGTGCGCTCTTCGATCTACGACGCCAGGCAATATAACAACACGAGAGAAGGCGCCAGCACGGAGGGGTGGTCTGCTATGGAGCCGGGCCCGCGATCCTATACGGTGCTGGTGATTGACGACGATCCGTATCTCAACGAGGTGATCACCAAAACGTTCCACTTGCTCGGCAACTACGCGGTGCTCTCGGCGTTCGACGGCGCGCAGGGGTTGCTGCGCTGCTTCGAAGACCATCCCGACCTAGTGGTCATTGACGTCCGCATGCCCCAACTGGATGGCTATCAAGTCGTGCGGGCGCTGCGGGGCGACCCGGCGACGGCGGACCTGCCGCTCATCATTCTCTCGGCGATGGTACAGGACCGCGACCGGTTCGCCGGTCTGCTCAGCGGGGCGGACCTGTACCTGGATAAGCCGGTGAACCCCAGGCAGCTGCTGGCAGCCATCGAGGAGGCGCTGCGTATCAGCGCGGAGCAGCGGCTGGCCCGCATGCGTCGCCTGGGCGACTGGACTGAGGGACCAGACGCTGACCCCGCTGACCCCGCTGAGCCGGGGAGTGAGCGATGAGTACTGTCTCGCCTCGCCCACGGCGCCCGCGGCGCCCGCCGGAGGAGAACAGACCACCGCTGTTGGTGAGCGAGCGGGCTATGCTCGCTGCGTTCGATACCGAGCGGCGCCTGCACCTGCTGCGGCTCATCCTCTTTCCCCTGCTCATCCTGACCGCGCTCGCGCTCCCATTCGCTGTTCAGGCGGACAGGGGATCGGCCAGCATGCAGAGCACGCTCCAGACCGGCACTGGTCTCGTCGCGTTCGCCTTCGGCGTCTGGGCGCAGCACAAGCGCTGGGTGAACGTGGCCGCGCTGGCACTCTTCGCCGGCGTGTCGGGCGTCATCGTCATGGTCCTGCTCACCGACGGCGTCTTCGGCACCCAGCTTGATCTGCGCACCATTCCGGCCTTCGGGCTGCTCGTCCTGCCCATCAGCATCGCGGGCGTCTTCGGCGGCGACCGCTCCGTGACGCTGGCGACGCTCGCGGCGGCCGGCTTCACGTGTCTCGGCATTCTCCTGACGCCGCACGCCGCCGATCTCCGTGGCGCGCTGGCCACGGCGGACGGCCTGGTGATCTTCACCGTGCCCATCTCGACCGAGCTGGCCCTGGGCATTCTCATCCTGGCGGCCACGCGGGGCTACCGGCGGACGCAGCGCGAACTGGTGGAGGTGCGGGTGGCCTACGCCCGCGAGAAGGAGCTCGACCGCCTCAAAGATCAGTTCATTTCCAGCGTGAACCACGAGCTGCGCACGCCGATTATGGCGCTGCAAGGCTACATCGAGCTGGCCCGCGAGCTGGGCGCCCGGGGTGACGTGACGCGCCACGATCAGTTGCTCAGCCGCGGTACTGAGGTAGTGGACCATCTTGCCAGCCTGGTGCGGTCCGTGCTGGACGTGCGCCGTATCGAGACCGACGCCGCGGCAATGCGGCCCACGGTCTGCGTCCTGCAGCCGCTCATCCTGAGCGCGACGCACCTGCTGGATCCCCGTGAGGCGGGCACGCAAGAGCGCCCCCTGCACCTGCAGGTCCCCCTGGACCTGACCGTCTACGCCGATCCCGATCGGACGCGCCAGGTAATCCTCAACCTGCTCTCCAACGGCTGCAAATACTCGCCGCCCGGCAGCTCATTGGAAGTCACGGCCCGCAGATATGCGCCAGGCGCTGGGATACGCCGCCGGGGCCACGCGGACGCGGGGGAGCCGGCGATGGTGGAGATCGCCGTCCGCGATGCTGGGGAGGGCATCCCGCCGGAGCAGGCAGTGCTGCTCTTCCAGCGCTTCGTGCGCCTGGAGCGCGACATTGCCTCGAACGTGACAGGCACGGGGCTGGGCCTAGCGATCTGCCGGGCGTATGTGGAGGCGATGGGCGGGCGCATCTGGCTCGAGAGCAGCGGCGTCCCTGGCGAGGGCTCGACATTTCTCTTCACGCTGCCCGCCGCTCCGGTGGCAGGTTCGGTACTCGCGCCGGTATCCGCGTCTGTCGCGGGAAAGAGCACGCAAGAAGCGCCGGCCCATTCGTGAAACTTGTGATGAGGAAGCGGATGCCGGAGTCAGCACCCATTTCAGCACCCATTCGGGTCGTACTGGTCGATGATCATCCCGTGGTGCGCCTGAGCCTGAGGGTGAGCTTGTGCGCGGCCGACGACATCGACGTGGTGGGGGCAGCGGCCGATGGGGAAGCGGCGGTCCGCGTCTGTGGAGAATTCCATCCGGGTGTTGTCCTCCTCGATCTGCGGGTTCCCCGGCTGGGTGGCATCGGGACCATTCGGGCGCTGCACACATCTTGGCAATCGCCCGTGCGGTGAGCGGATGAAGCCGAGCTGCGCCGTCGCACACTCACCAATCTTTACAATGAGGGCGGGCTGGGGGCGCTCGACATCGCGCGCGGGCGCGGGCATCCCCCCACCTATGGCCCCGCGGAGCGCGCCCGCATCCTGGCCATGCTCCAGCGCCCGGCGCCGCGCACCAAGCGCATAATCGTCACCGTCACCACCGATGGCCAGGCAAGACAAGACCGGGCGGCCTGTCAGTGGACGGCCAGTCAACGTGCTGACAGGATGCGGGGATGATGGGATGAGGGTCCACGGGTCCGCTCGTCGCGGCGTGCGGCCACTGCTGCCGCGCGCATGGCGTGCGACAGATTCACCTCGACGAAACCATGCTTGGCAGCGTGCTTACTGTGTAACCCTCAGACGTATCTCTTAATTGGCTCATTTGTCTCGGGGGTCGGCGTTGTCGTTTGCGTGCGTCACCTGGCTTCTCGTCAGCCGCCAAGCGCTGCAGAAGGAAGTGCCATGTCAAGCACGGGCCAACGATCTCGTCCTGGCGAGCACGCTGCTCACCCTCCGTCTGGCTCAGATCGCTTCCGGTATCGCATTGCACCTGCTCGACTCTGGAGGTCGATCGGGAGCGTGCGCCGCCCGATCCCGCTCATCGCCGTCGCCCTGTCCCTCATTGTGCTGCTCAGCGTGGGCGCCACTGCCGCCTCTGCCAGGGGTGGAGGCGGCTCTCCCACAGTGGTCTCGCTCACGCCGGACACGACGACCCCGGCGAGTAGCAGCTCGGGCACAGCGCAAGTTCAGCTCAGCGGCAACGCCCCCTTTGGCGGATCGACCGTGGCGCTCATGAGCTCGGACCCGACCGCACTCGCTGTGCCGTCGTCCGTCCACGTCCCTCAGGGAACCGCGAACGCCCAGTTCCCATACACGACGGGCGCGGTCAGCGCAGCGACTGCCGTCACGATGAAAGCGACGCTTGGATCCTCGTCGGCCTCAGCGACCGTCACGGTCACACCTACGGCGCCTCCCCCACCTCCGTCGCTGCTCTCCATCCTTGCGTTTCCCAGCGAAGTGGGGGGCGGCGATGCCGTCACGGTGCTGCCCCAGCTGACCTCTCCGGCCCCCACAGGAGGCGCGCTCGTCAGCCTGACCAGCAGTAACCCGTCGCTCGCTCCGGCCCCAGCCACGGTCTTGATCCCCGCCGGCTCGTACTCGACCCCCGTCAGCGTCACGACCGGCGTCGTCACGGCCATCACCGGCGTGACGTTCACCGCGAGCTGGAACGGCGGCACCGTCTCGGTTCAGTTGCAGATCGATCCGCCGGACCCGCCCGTCTCGGTGACGTTCGACCCGGCGACGACGAACGGCACGAACGGCTCCACTGGGAGGGTACAGATCGCGAATCCGGCACCGGGTGAGGGCACAATTGTAACACTGCAGAGCAGCAACCCATCGGTCGCGAGTGTCCCGTCCTCGACCCAGATCGGCTCCGCGGCGGTTGCTACGACCTTCACGGTCACGACGACGCCTGTGACCGCCACCACGACGGTGACGATCTCAGCCACGGCCGGCGGCGTCACGGTGTCGGGGACGCTGACGGTGATTCCGACGCCACCGCCCACACCCGCCCTCCAATCGATCACTGTCAGCCCCGGGAGCGTCGCGGGGGGCTCCAGCGCGACCGGGACCGCCACGCTGAACGTCGCGGCGCCCGCGGGCGGGGCCGTGGTCTCGCTCGTCAGCAGTAACACCGTCGCGGCAACCGTTCCGGCGAGCGTGACGGTGCCTGCCGGTGCGACGAGCACTACGTTCACGGTGAGCACGACTAGCCAGAGCTCCACCACGACGGTCACGATCGGGGGCGTCTACGCCGGGGCCGCACGGGCGGCGCTCTTCGGCGTGACGGGGGGCCGTCGTGGCGGCTCCGTCCTGCCACCGCCGCCGTCCGGGGTCTTCATCGAGCCCTTCACCTTCGACCCGACCCCTGTCGGCGACCAACAAATGAACTACCAGATCACCTGGGCAGGAACCATCGAGAATTTCACACTCTCGGTCGTGTCTGGGCAATTGCCGCCGGGCTTGACGCTGATCAGCCCGTTCGCGCCGCTGACTGCGGACATCAACGGGGTCCCGACGACTCAAGGCACCTACGCGTTCGTGATGAAGTTCACGGGGGCATCCGGCACCGTGTTCGCCTGGCCGTACGTCTGGGTGATCGGTCCGCCGGCGCCGCTTGAGGTGTCGCAGGCGAACTTCCCGCCGGGAACCGTCGGGCAGCCCTACGACGGCGGATTCTTCTACGGCGGCGGCGTGCCACCCTACACCTGGTCGATCTCCGCCGGCGCGCTGCCGCCCGGCCTGAAGATCAACTCCTCGACCAGCGAGGTCACCGGCACGCCCACGACGCGCGGGACGTTCTCCTTTACCGCTCGACTCACCGACAGCACCGGCACCTTTCTCGACACGCCGGAGACGATCACGATCTCGTAGCACGATCTCGTACTACGAGATCGTAGGCCGAAGCGCCTGGCGCGGCGGCGCGCAAGTGCCGCCGCGCATCTGACTCACCTTGCGGCACAGCCACCGACGGAGCTCGGTGGCTGCATCCAGAACCGGGCTCCGGGCGAGGTCCGCGCACACGATAGCGTACAGGATCGTACCGGGTTGTCTCGCCCAAGTAGGCTGGCTGCCGTGCCGGCAGCCAGCCCTTGGAGGAGTACCTACCATGAAGAAGGGTCGCGCGGCCATCGTGGCCGCCAGTTCGCTCCTAGTCGTGCTCGGAGTCGTTCTTGCGTTCGTGCGTCCGGTGTTCGCACAGACGCCGCTTACCATCAGCACCGTCGGGCTAACCTGTACCAACGGCGTATGTGACCTGGGCACCTTCAATGTCGGCACGTTCCTCAACCAGTCCCTCGACGCGACGGGCGGCTCGGGCACCTCCACCGGCCCCGACCAATGGCGGGTGGTCGCCGGCCACCTGCCGGCTGGGCTGAAGATGG
>WNFM01286444.1_pt2 | contig 10194 bp, 6 predicted proteins | sample 5400271 | NCBI WGS metagenome assembly WNFM01 (sample SAMN13153352, study PRJNA577476) | soil metagenome | isolation source: 60 cm saprolite on Douglas fir-dominated hillslope | place: USA:California | collected 2013-09-17
CCGCCGTGTCTTGCGACTGAGGCGGCGCCGCCACATATCTCGCGGCGGTTCAGCAAACACGTTTACGCCGCCCGATGACCCAAGAAACCGCGCTCGAGACCAGGGCTTTCCAGGCGGAAGTCAGCCGCCTTCTCGACATCGTCGCGCACTCGCTCTACAGCGAGAAAGAGATCTTCCTGCGCGAGTTGATATCCAACGCCTCGGATGCGTGCGACCGGCTGCGCTATGCGGCGCTGACGGAACCGTCTGTGGCGGAAGGCGAGGCCAATTACCGGGTCGTGCTCACGCCCGTGAAATCCTCGCGCACGTTGACCGTCGCCGACAACGGCATCGGCATGAACCACGACGAGCTGATCGAGAACCTTGGCACGATCGCGCGCTCCGGCACCGCTGCCTTTATGAGCCAGCTCACCGGCGATTCGAAGCAGGATAGGCTTCTATTCCGCCTTTATGGCCGCCGAAAAGGTCGAGGTGTTGAGCCGGAAGGCCGGCGACAGCCAGGGCTGGCGCTGGGTGTCGGACGGCAAGGGCAGCTTCACGATCGAGCCGGCCGACAGCGTCGCGCGCGGCGCCCGCATAACGCTGCACCTGCGCGAGGGCGATGACGAGTATCTGGAGCCGCATCGGCTACGGCAGATCGTCAAGCGCTATTCGGACCACATCGCGCTGCCGATCGTGCTCGCGGACGGCAACAAGGAAGAGACGATCAACAGCGCATCGGCGCTGTGGACCCGCCCGCGGGCGGAGATAACCCCCGAGCAATACACGGAATTCTACCATCACGTCGCGCACAGCTTCGACGAGCCGTGGCTAACCCTGCACGCCCGCGCCGAAGGCGTGCTCGAATACGCCTTTCTGCTGTTCGTTCCCTCGCAGAAGCCTTTCGATTTGTTCGACCCCGAGCGCAAGCCGCGGGTCAAGCTCTATGTCCGCCGCGTCTTCATCACCGACGAAGGCGCCGAGCTGTTGCCGGCCTATCTGCGTTTCGTGCGCGGCATTGTCGACAGCGAGGATCTGCCGCTCAACATCAGCCGCGAGATGCTGCAGAACAATCCGATGGTGGCGCGTATCCGCCAGCAGCTGACCCGCCGCATCCTCTCCGAGCTCGGCAAGAAAGCCGAGGAGGCGGCGGAGGAATACGCGACCTTCTGGGGCAATTTCGGCGCGGTGCTGAAGGAAGGCCTCTATGAAGACCGCGAGCAGCGCGACACCTTATTGCCGATCGCCCGCTTCCACTCCACGACACGTGACGGCCTGGTCTCGCTCGACGAATACATCGCGGCGATGCGACCCGGCCAGGAGGCGATCTATACGATCACCGGCGACAATCTCGATCTATTGCGGAAAAGCCCGCAGCTTGAAGGGTTTCGTGCCCACGGCGTCGAGGTGCTGCTGCTGACCGACCCGATCGACGAGTTCTGGGTCCCGGCGATCGGCACCTATAAGGAAAAGCCATTCAAATCCGCCACCCGGGGCGCCGTTGATCTCGACAAGATCGCGCCGGCCGACGAGAAGGAGCCGGCGGCAAAGCCCGAGCCGCCGGCAAAGCTCGCCAGCCTGATCGCGATCTTCAAGCTGGCCCTCGGCGAAGCGGTCAAGGATGTTCGCGGCTCCGAGCGGTTGACCGACAGCGCCGTTTGTCTCGTCGCCGACGAGGGCGATCTCGACATGCATCTCGAACGGCTGTTGAAGCAGCACCGTCAGCTCGACACGGCGGCCAAACGCATCCTCGAATTGAACCCGCGGCATCCGCTGATCGAGCGCCTCGCCGCCTCGGTCGGCGAGACCGGCGCCTCGGAGCAGCTTTCTGAGTTCGCCTGGCTGCTGCTCGACCAGGCCCGCATCGTCGAAGGCGAGCAGCTCCCCGACCCTTCCGCTTTCGCGCGTCGGCTGGCGATGCTGCTCGAGCGCGGGTTGCCGGCGGCGGCTTGAAATTCAGCGCGTCGGCCGGTCGGGGTTGGCCCACCGGATCGAGGGCCGTGTCGCGGTCCCGCTACGGTCGCCGCGATCGGCTGCGGGCGGCGGCGCTGCGGGCAGCGGACTGGTTTGCCCCTCACCCGCCGGCGTGTTGGCATCCGAGGCGTCGTACTCGCGCGGGTCCCCATGGTGCCGATGCCAGCGGTGATGATGGTGGTGCCGCACCGGAACGAGCAGCGGCGATGCCGTTTCCGCCGCTCCGGCCAGCCGAAGCGGCATGGCACCGCTCGGTTCCGTGCTGCCGACCCATGTCACGCTCAGCATCAAGCCGCCGACCAGGAGCGCCTTCATGTCCCACATCCGCCTGTCGGAGTTTCAACGTGCCCCGTATCGCGACAGGAGAAGCGGGAAGCTCGCCTACTCCGGAAAATACGGCGCTGTGCCGGCCGGCAGGCCGACCTGGAACACATTCAACGCGTTGCCGATCGCGGTGTAGTAGCCGATGATCGTGCCAAGCTCGACGACGCCCTGCTCGCGAACGCGCCGATGGCCTCGGCGAAGCTCGCATCGGAAAGCCGCTTGGTCTCGATCAACTCGGTCACGAGCCGATAGACCAGCGCCTGATCCTTGGCGGTGAGATTCGGTGCGCCGCCGGTGCGGATCGCCTCAATTGCGGCGGCCGGCACACCGGCTTCCAGGGCCAACGGCGCATGAGCGTGCCATTCGTAATTCGCCCGAATGTGCCGCGCGGTCAAGCAGATCGCCAGCTCCGACAAAGCCGGCGGCAACGAGCTGCCCCAACGCAGATACTCGCCGAGCCGCGACAGGAGCCGGCAAACCTCCGGAGAGCGCACCAGAACCTGAAACGGCCCGCCGAAACGGCCGCACTTGCCGGCGACGATTTCGTCATGCACCTCTTTTTGCGCCAGGGTCATCTCGGCGACGGAGATCTCGCGATAGCGGCTCATCCTGCCCTCCCAATCCATCCAACCGCAGCATCATAGCTGACGCAGTATCTGCCGCAGACCATGTATTCCGGCGGGTATTGGCCTGCGCCGGGCGTCGGTGGGGTTACGACGAATTAATCTCGCTGAAATCGGCCTGTCAGCCTGCAGGTGCCATGTTGTGTCTCACAATCGCATAGCAGGAGACCGCTCATGACGGAACCTTCGGCGCACTCCGTCCGCCACCCCTGGTTGAAGCGGGGACGAGCCGCAGCACTCGGGTTAGGCCTAGGAGCCAGCCTGGCGCTACCGCCCTTGGTCTGGGCGCAGAACCCGTCCACAACGGCGCCGGTGCCGGAACAGGCCTCGCCGATATTGCCGCAGCAGAGCTTCGCCCCGCTGGTGAAAAAAGTATTGCCAGCCGTGGTGAATATTTCGGTGACGGAGAAGAGCGGTGTGGAAGGGCTGTCGGAGCGGATGCCCGACCAGTTCCGCGGCTCGCCTTTCGACGATTTTCTCCGGCGCTTTTTCGAGCAGCATGGCGGCGAAGGCCAGTTGGTCCCGCGCCCGTTCCGCGGCAATCCCGGTGATGAATCCGGCGGCTCCAAGCGGATCGCGCTCGGGTCCGGTTTTATCGTCGATTCCTCGGGTATTGTCGTCACCAACAATCACGTCGTCGGCGAGGCCGCGAAGGTCGAGGTGACCCTGCAGGACAACAGCAAATACACCGCGAAGATCGTCGGCCGCGATCCGCGGACCGACATCGCGGTGCTGAAGATCAACGCCGACAAGCCGCTGCCGCATGTCGGCTTCGGCGACAGTAACATTGCGCAGATCGGCGATTGGGTGATCGCCGTCGGCAACCCGTTCGGGCTTGGTGGCAGCGTCACCACCGGCATCATTTCGGCCCGCGGGCGCGACATCCATGCCGGACAGTTCGACGATTTCCTGCAAATCGACGCACCCATCAACCGCGGCAATTCCGGCGGCCCGACCTTTAACCTGAATGGTGAAGTCATCGGCATAAACACCGCCATCTATTCGCCGAACGGCGGCAGCGTCGGGATCGGCTTTGCCGTGCCGTCAAATGTCGCCAAACAGGTGGTGAACCAGCTCGAATCGCACGGCAAGGTGAGCCGCGGTTGGCTCGGCGTGCAGATCCAGGAGGTAACGCCGGCAATTGCAGCGAGCCTCGGATTGCACGGCGAGCGCGGCGCGCTCGTCGCGGTCGTGACGCCGAACAGCCCAGGCGCGGAAGCCGGCCTCAAACAAGGCGACGTGGTCCTGTCGTTCAACGGCAGCGATGTGAAGCAGCTCCGCGATCTGCCGCGGCTGGTTGCCGCGAGCTCTCCCGGCTCGACAGCCAAGCTCGAGGTCTGGCGCAACGGTCAATCGACCGAACTGCAGGTGAAGCTTGGCGATGCACCCGAAAACCCCCAGGTCGCGACGTCGGGCCATCAAAACCAGGACACGGACCGGGCGGAGGCTTTAGGACTGCACTTCGCCGCGCTGACCAACGAGCAGCGCCGCGAGCTGCGTCTCGGGCGCGATGTGCAGGGCGTCGTCATCACCGGGGTCGATGACTCCAGCGCGGCCGATGCGGTCGGGCTCACCCGTGGCGATGTGCTCGTGTCGATCGATCAGCAGCCGGTGAACACGCCCGAGCAGGCTGCGCAGAAGCTGCGGGAAGTTGCCAAGTCACCGCGGAAGACAGCGCTGCTTCTGGTCAATCGGCACGGCGTCAGCCAGTACCTCGGCGTCGACCTCGGTAAAAACGAGGGCTAGCGTCAATCTCCACCCGCCGTGCTTTTCGGGCGAGCGCGGTAAGTTAAAAAGGGCGCCGTGAGGCGCCCTTTTCTTTGGCTTTAGGCCAGAAGCCTGGCCGGCTACCGGTGGCGCCAGGCCGGCTCGCCTTGCGGCGGCGCATCACGGCGCGGCAACGGCATGCGTGCTTCCAGCCGTTCGAGCTCGATGCGAGTGCGGGCGCCGGCGCGCAGCAGCCGGTCGGTCGCTTCGCGCAGCGAAGCTCGGCTCTCCTGAGTGTCCTGCGCCAGCGCCGCGTCGAAAGCGGCTAGAAACGCGGCGATGTCGTCGTCGACCCGAGCGCGGAGGTCGCGGTCGATATACGACATCGTGCCCTCCTTGGAAGCCGCGCCATTCGTCTGGCTGCGGACCGGCGGAGGCGGATAAGCATTTCGCGGAGGCTCGAACAAGCCAGCCGGCGCGGTGATCGGACGCGGGTGGTCGGATCCGCCCGGACCATGCTGCGGCGCCGCCACGGCACCCGGACCAACGCGATCGTGAAAAGGCTGTTGCTGCGGTTGCGGCTGATACTCCGGCTGCTGATGGCGCTCCGACGGATGCGAATCGGTCGGCTGCGATCCGTCGCCTGGGTGGGAGCCGTTCCCCGGTTGAGGTTCGTTGCCAAGCGACAGGTGCAGGGTTCGCCGAGGATCGCCATTCGCGTTCTCGGGATCGGCAGGTGGCGAAGCGGGCTGCGGCGATGGTGCGCCATGCGGTTGCGGCACAGCCGCGGAACTGCCGTTGCCAAAACCGTTCCGACCGCGCAGCCAATTATCACTGGGGCGTTCGGCTGCCGGCTCGGCAGCCGGTTTCGATTCGGCCCGCAGTCCGTTCACCGGAAATGGTTCTGCCGCCGGCGGCGAGGTCAGGTGTACCAAGTTTGCCGGCGCCGAGGACGACGTGCTTCCGCCGTTTTCAGTAGGGTGCTCGCCATGCGGCGATTTGACCAACTGCGGTTCGGCGCTTAACGGTGGCGGCGACACCGCGGCCGCGGGGCGCGCGCGGCTGCGGCTGACGACATAGCTGATTGCCGGCGGCGAACAATCATAAGTGCGGGCAATACTGGAAAGCGTCTCTCCTGCCTCGTACCGGGCCATGATCGACGGCCAGTCGGTTTGAGGGATTTTTCCTCTTTTACTTGATCGTTCCATTTACGAAACCTTGACTAACTTACCGTGGGTGAAACACTTCGGGTATTTCGACCTGCGATGATATGAAATCTGCGCAGCGCGGACACATTCCGAAGTTGCAGAGATGGGGAGAAGTTATCGTGACGATGCTGCCACCGGCTTGCATCGCGTCGACGCCTGACAAGAACCGGGTAACCGGCCCCATATTCTGATTTCGGAGAATAGCCGCCGCTAACTGAACAGTAAACCGAATTATTCGTTCCAAAGTCGTTTTTTGTCATCAATCTGGTAGTACCGCTTCTGATCCAATCAGAGCCGGACGATCTTCCCCGGGTTTAGAATCCCGTCGGGGTCAAGCGCACGCTTAATGGTGCGCATAACATCGACGGCTTCACCATGCTCGGCCGGCAGGAAGTCGATCTTGCCGTATCCGACGCCATGCTCGCCAGTACAGGTGCCCTCCATTGCCAAAGCGCGGGACACCATTCGATCGTTAAGCCGGCTCGCTTCGGCGATTTCTTCCGGACGCTGCGGATCAATCATGAATATCAGATGAAAATTGCCGTCGCCGACATGCCCGGCCAGCGCCGAGGGAATCGAGGATTGCGCCAGGTCGCGCTTGGTCTCGGCGATGCAATCGGCCAAACGCGAGATGGGCACGCAGACATCGGTCGGCCAACCCTTGGAGCCGGGGCGCAGCGCCAGCGCGGCATAATAGGCATCGTGCCGCGCCTGCCACAGTTTCGACCGATCTTCCGGGTTCGTCGCCCAGCGGAAATCGTCGCCGCCATGCTCGGCGGCAACGGCTTTTACCGTCTCGACCTGTTCGGCAACTCCGGCGGCGGTGCCATGAAATTCGAAGAACAGCGTCGGCGCGACCCGGTGATCCAGTTTCGAATATTTGTTGATGGCGTCGATCTGCGCCTCGTCGAGCAACTCGATTCGCGCCACCGGCACGCCGCTCTGGATAGTCAGGATCACGGTGTCGACCGCGTCGGCAATGGTCGGAAAGGCACAGACCGCCGCCGAGATCGCTTCCGGAATCCCATACAGCCGTACTGTCACCTCGGTGATGATGCCGAGCGTTCCTTCCGAGCCGACGAAAAGCCGCGTTAAATCATAACCGGCTGCCGATTTGCGCGCGCGCTGCGCGGTGCGAATCACCCGTCCGTCAGCGAGCACCACGGTCAGCGACAGCACATTCTCGCGCATGGTGCCATAGCGCACCGCGTTGGTGCCGGAAGCGCGGGTCGCAGCCATACCGCCGAGTGAAGCGTCCGCTCCCGGATCGATCGGGAAGAACAAACCCGTATCGCGCAAATACTCGTTCAGCTGCTTGCGCGTGACCCCCGCCTCGACGGTCGCATCGAGGTCTTCGGCATTGACCCGAAGAACCCGGTTCATCTGTGACAGATCGATGCAGACGCCGCCTTTGAGAGCGGCAACGTGGCCCTCGAGCGAGGTGCCGGTGCCGAAAGCGATGATCGGTGTCTTGTACTTGGCGCAGAGCGAAACGATCTCCGCGACCTCTTCCGTGCTGTGGGCGAACGCAACCGCATCCGGCGCATGCGGCGCATGATACGACTCGTCCTTGCCGTGCTGTTCGCAGACCGCGGCCGAGGTCGACAAGCGATCGCCCAGACGCTGCCGCAGGGCGGCAAGCAACGCCCGGTTCAGCGGCGCGCGTTCGAGAACGATTGCGGTCATGTCAGGCCGTAACGGGAAGAAAACGGCGGCCGAGCAATACTCCGGGCGGTCCGCCTACGCAACGCTATAGATAGGCAGCAGTTTGAATATTTCAGCCCCGCTTCAGAACCGCCAAATCAGGCCTCATTGAGCCGGGGGTGATGAGGGACTACTTTGTCCCTTAAGGCGCAAAGAGGCAGGCGGGAGTCCGGAATGGCCCAAGGGCCTGGGGCATTGGCCACGGTCACGCTCGACGACAAGTATATCGCTGAAAAAGGCCGGGTTTATTTGACCGGGACCCAGGCGCTCGTCCGTCTGCCGATGATGCAGCGGCAGCGCGACTCTGCGGCCGGCCTCAACACCGCCTGCTTTATTTCGGGCTATCGCGGTTCGCCCTTGGGCGGGTTCGACCAGGCCTTGTGGGGCGCGCGGCGCTTTATCGAGAAGAATCACATCCGGTTCCAGCCGGCAATCAACGAGGAGCTGGCGGCGACCGCGGTCTGGGGCAGCCAGCAGATCGGGCTCTTTCCGGGCGCCAAATACGACGGCGTCTTTGCCATCTGGTATGGCAAAGGCCCAGGCGTCGACCGCAGCGGCGATCCGCTAAAGCATGGCAATTCCGCCGGCTCTGCGCCGCATGGCGGGGTGCTGGTCATCGCCGGCGACGACCACACGTGCAAATCCTCGACGCTGGCGCACCAGTCCGAATTCGCTTTTATCGACGCCTCGATCCCGCTGCTGAACCCGGCCGGGATCGAGGACATTCTCGATCTCGGCCTCTACGGCTGGGCGATGTCACGTTGTTCCGGGTGCTGGGTGGCGTTCAAAACCGTCGCCGAGACCATGGACAGCTCCGCCTCGGTATCCGTCGATCCCGGCCGGATCGACATCGTGCTGCCCGATGATTTCGACATGCCGCCCAGCGGGCTCAACATTCGCTGGCCGGATCAGCCGCTCGATCAGGAATACCGGCTCCACCGCTACAAGCTGGCCGCGGCGCTCGCCTTCGCCCGCGCCAACCGGCTCGACCGCATCGTCATCGACAGCCCGCGGCCGCGTTTCGGCATTATCACCACCGGCAAGTCCTATCTCGATGTACGCCAGGGGCTCGACGATCTCGGAATCGGCGAGACTGAGGCGCGCGATATCGGGTTGCGGCTCTACAAAGTAGCGATGCCCTGGCCGCTCGAGCCGGAAGGCGCGCGGCGCTTCGCCGAAGGCCTGGAGGAAATCCTGGTCGTCGAGGAAAAGCGCGCCGTCATCGAAACCCAGCTGAAGGACCAGCTGTACAATTGGCCGGCCGATCGGCGCCCGCGCATCATCGGCAAGTTCGACGAGAGCGGCGAATGGATCCTGCCGTCTAACGGCGAATTGGCGCCGCTCCAGATAGCGAAGGTGATCGGGGAACGCCTCACCCGTTCCGGTGCTGGAGCACTGGTTGCCGATCGGCTCGCTGCGATCGAGGCGAAGGAGCGGCATCAGGGCGGCAGCGTCGTGCCGTTCCAGCGCACGCCCTATTTCTGCTCCGGCTGTCCCCACAACACCTCGACCCGCGTGCCGGAAGGCAGCCGCGCGCTGGCCGGCATCGGCTGTCACTACCTGTCGCAATTCATGGACCGCGAGACCGCGACTTTCACCCAGATGGGCGGCGAAGGCGTGCCGTGGATCGGCCAGGCACCGTTCACCGAAACCCAGCATGTGTTCGCCAATATCGGCGACGGCACCTACACCCATTCCGGCATTCTCGCGATCCGCGCTGCGGTCGCGGCCGGGGTGAACATGACCTATAAGGTCTTATTCAACGACGCGGTGGCGATGACCGGCGGGCAGGCGCTCGACGGCGGGTTGACAGTGCCGGTAGTGACGCAGCAGCTCGCCGCCGAAGGAGTACGGCAGGTCGTCGTTGTCACCGACGAACCCGGCAAATACCCGATGGCAGCCGGTTTCGCTCCCGGGACCATAGTTCGTCATCGCGACGAACTCGATCTGGTGCAGCGCGAATTGCGCGAAGTGGGCGGCGTCACCGCGATCGTCTACGACCAGACCTGCGCCGCCGAGAAGCGGCGCCGGCGCAAGCGCGGCCGCTTCCCCGACCCGGCAAAGCGTGTCGTGATCAACGACCTGGTCTGCGAAGGCTGCGGCGATTGCTCGACCGCGTCGAACTGCCTGTCGGTAGTGCCGGTCGAGACCGAGTTCGGCCGCAAGCGCACGATCGACCAGTCGAGCTGCAACAAGGATTACTCCTGCCTCAAAGGCTTCTGCCCGAGTTTTGTCACCGTCGAGGGCGGGAATCTGAAAAATCGCAGCGGCGGCGATATCGACGAAGTCGGACTGCCGCTGCTCCCGGAACCGGCACTGCCCAGCCTTGCCGAGCCATATGGCATCCTTGTCACCGGGGTCGGCGGCACCGGCGTGGTGACGATCGGCGCACTGATCGGCATGGCGGCGCATCTCGAGGGCAAGGGCGTCACCGTGCTCGACATGACCGGACTCGCGCAAAAAGGTGGCGCGGTATTGAGCCATGTGCGGATTGCCGCGCACCCGGACGACATCCATGCTGTTCGCATCGCCGCTGGCAGCGCACGCCTCCTGATCGGCTGCGATCTCGTCGTCTCGGCCGGCAGCGAGGCGCTGTCGAAACTGCAGCCCGGCCAGACGACCGCGATCGTCAACAGTCACGAGACGATCACCGGCGATTTCACCCGAAATCCTGA
>WNFM01254668.1_pt2 | contig 10193 bp, 5 predicted proteins | sample 5400271 | NCBI WGS metagenome assembly WNFM01 (sample SAMN13153352, study PRJNA577476) | soil metagenome | isolation source: 60 cm saprolite on Douglas fir-dominated hillslope | place: USA:California | collected 2013-09-17
CCCTTCGCGGCCCAGGCCGGACTCTTTCACACCGCCAAACGGCGCGACTTCCGTCGAGATGATGCCGGTGTTGATTCCGACGATCCCATATTCGAGCGCTTCCGCGACTCGCCAGACCCGCGCGATGTCCTTGCCATAAAAATACGCCGCCAGTCCAAATTCAGTGTCATTGGCCATCGCAACCACTTCGCCCTCTGTTTTAAACCGGAAGAGCGGTGCCACTGGACCAAACGTCTCTTCCTTCGCCACCGCCATTGCTGGCGTCACGTCAGTAAGAATCGTCGGCTCGAAGAATCTCCCGCCCAGCGCGTGGCGTTTTCCACCGACAAGAATCTTCGCGCCTTTTGCAGTCGCATCCTGAATGTGGCTCTCTACTTTCGCTACCGCCGCGTCGTCGATCAGCGGCCCCTGCGTCGCTCCTGCTTCGAGACCTGGAGCCGGCTTTAGCGCTTTCACTGCCTTCGCGAGCTTCTCCGCAAATGCATCGTAAACCTTCTCTTGCACCAGCACGCGATTGGTGCAAACGCAGGTTTGCCCGGTGTTGCGATACTTCGAAGCAACCGCTCCTTCCACCGCCGCGTCCAGATCCGCATCATCGAATACGATGAATGGCGCGTTGCCGCCAAGTTCCAGCGAAAGTTTTTTGATCGTGCTGGCACATTGCTCCATTAAAACTTTTCCAACTTCGGTCGATCCGGTGAAGGAAAGTTTCTTCACGATGGGATTCGAAGTCAGCTCGCCGCCGATCTCTTTCGCGGAGCCGGTGATCACGTTGAACACACCCTTGGGCACCCCCGCGCGTTCAGCAAGTTCTGCCAGCGCCAGCGCCGAATACGGAGTTTGCCCCGCCGGCTTCAACACCACCGTGCAGCCCGCGCCAATCGCAGGCCCAGCTTTGCGCGTAATCATCGCCAGAGGAAAATTCCAAGGCGTGATGCAGGCTACCACGCCAATCGGCTGTTTGATCACTACGATGCGCTTATCGGCCTGATGCCCGGGAATGGTGTCGCCATAAACGCGCTTGGCCTCTTCACCAAACCATTCCAGAAACGCGGCGGCGTAGGCCACTTCTCCGCGCGATTCCGCCAGCGGCTTGCCCTGCTCGAGCGTCATCAGTCGCGCCAGGTCCTCCTGATTCTCCATCATCAAATCGAACCAGCGGCGAAGCACCACCGCGCGTTCTTTTCCGGTTTTTTTGCTCCACCCAGGAAAAGCTTTATTGGCCGCCTCGATCGCCGCGCGTGTTTCCACCGCTCCGAGTCGCGGAACCGTACCCAGAATTTCTCCGGTCGCGGGGTTGTCCACTTTAGTAGTGGCACCCGCGGAAGAGGTCACCCACCCGCCATCGATGTAGCAGGCTTCGCGGAACAGTCGCTGATCGTTCAGCGCAACTCCCGCCACGGCAGTTTGTACAACCGTATTCGACATAATCGTGCTCCTACGAATTCGATGTCACCAACTGCTTCTGCGGTGCGCCGGCGGTCACATGCGCCATTGCGGCTTCCAGCACGTCCAGCCCTTCCTCAAACTGTGCGTCGGTCACGACCAGCGGCACCAGAATGCGCATCACGTTGCCGTAAGTTCCCGCGGTGATGGTGATCAGGCCGTGTTCGTAGCAATATTGCGCGATCTTTTTTGTTTCGTCCGCAGCCGGTTCACGTGTCGCCGGATTTTTCACCAACTCGACCGCGCACATTCCGCCAAGTCCGCGCACTTCGCCGACAATCTGGAATTGTTTGCTCCAGCGCTTGCCACGCTCCTCGAATTTCCGCCCGAGATGCGTGGATCTCGCCAGCAGCCCGTCTTTTTCCATTATGTCGAGTGCCGCCAGCGCAGCAGCACACGACAGTGGGTTTCCGCCAAACGTTCCGCCCAGCCCGCCAATTCCAGCCGCGTCCATCACTTCCGCGCGGCCAGTGACCGCAGCAAGCGGCAATCCACCGCCGAGAGATTTCGCGGAGGTAATAATGTCCGGCTCGACGCCGTAGTGCTCGATCGCAAAGAATTTTCCGGTGCGCCCGATTCCTGACTGCACCTCATCGGCGATAAAGAGAATGCCGTGCTTGCGGCAGATTTCCTGTAGCACCGAGTAATATTCTGTGGGAGGCGCGACGAAGCCACCCTCGCCCAGCACTGGCTCCGCAACGACCGCAGCTACCGATTCTGCGGACACCACGCGCTTGAACGCGTCCTCGAGCGCAGTGGCACATGCCATCTTACAGCTCGGATAGGTCAGCCCGTAGGAGCAGCGATAGCAATATGCATAGGGCAGCCGGTACACATCGCCGGGAAACGGTTCGAATCCCGCCTTATACGGATGGGTCTTGCTGGTCAGCGAAAGCGCCATCATCGTGCGGCCATGAAACGCGTCGTTGAACGCGATGATCGCCGGGCGCTTGGTGTACGCGCGCGCAATCTTCACTGCGTTCTCGACCGCTTCCGCGCCGCTGTTCACCAGCAAAGTCTTTTTCGCGAACTTTCCCGGCGCCAGTGCATTAAGCTTTTCCGCGACCGCTACGTAGCCTTCGTACGGCGTAACGCTGAAGCACAGATGCAGATACTTTTCCAGCTGCTGCCGAATCGCGCTTTCAATCTGCGCCGGCCGGTGCCCGGTATTCAGGCAGCCGATGCCTCCGGCAAAATCCAGAAACCTGTTGCCGTCAACGTCCTCGATGATCGCCCCTTCCGAGCGCGCTGTGAAAATCGGCGTTGCGTGATAAGGCCCGCGCGGTACCGCGGCCTCGCGGCGCTTCATCAGCGCTTTCGATTTGGGACCGGGAATTTCTGTGCGAAGTTGAATGCTTTTCATGGCGTTTTCTCTCAACAATAAATTCTAGTACCAGCCGATCGGCGTTTCGTCCAGATTCACGAAGACTTGCTTGGTTTCGAGATATTCCTCGAGTCCCCACGGACCGAGCTCACGGCCGAATCCCGATTGTTTGTAGCCGCCCCACGGCGCTTCCACATAAGTCGGCTGCATGTGGTTGACCCAGACAATTCCGGCGCGCAGCGACTTGACCACCCGGAAAGCCTTGTAAATGTCGCGCGTCCAAACCGCGCCGGCCAGGCCATAGGGTGTGTCGTTGGCGATTCGAATCGCGTCCGGCTCGCCTTCGAACGGAATCACCGAAGCCACCGGGCCAAAAATTTCTTCACGCGAAATGCGCGCGTTGTTGTCCACGTCGTAGAAAATCGTCGGCTCGACGTAAAATCCCTTGCCAAACTGTTTCGGCCGGCCACCGCCAATCGCGGTCTTGGCTTCTTTCTTGCCGAGCTCGAGGTACGAGCTGACGCGGTCGTACTGTTCTTTGCTGACCAGCGGCCCCATCTTCGTTTCGCGTTCCATCGGAGGACCCAGCTTGATCCGTTTGGCCTTCTCGGTCATCGCTTCAACGAATTTCGAGTAGATCTTTTTCTCCACCAGGATCCGGCTGCCGGCAGAGCAAACTTCGCCCTGATTGATGAACACGCCAAACAGCGCGCCATCTATCGCAGCTTCCCAATCCGCATCGGCAAAGAAAACGTTTGGTGACTTGCCGCCAAGCTCCAACGTGACGCGCTTCAGGGTGTCCGCAGCGCTCTTGACGATAATCTTTCCAACCGCCGCGCTGCCGGTGAACGCGATTTTGTCGACACTAGGATGCGCCACCAGCGCTGAACCGGCCGTCTCGCCATATCCGTTTACGATGTTAACCACGCCCGGCGGCAGCCCCGCTTCTTCAAAATAATTTGCAAACTCCAACGCCGTCAGCGGCGTCTGTTCGGCAGGTTTCAACACGCAGGTGCAACCAGCCGCAATCGCCGGCGCCAATTTCCACGCCGCCATCATCAACGGATAATTCCACGGAATAATCTGCCCCGCGACCCCCATAGGCTCGCGCAGAGTAAAGCTCAGCGCGTTCGCTGGAACCGGGTTCACGTGCCCGGTCACTTTATTCGCCAGCCCGCCGTAGTACTCGAAACAGGTCGCCACGTCCGTGATGTCATATTCCGCTTCTACGATCGGCTTACCGGTATTGCGGCATTCAAGTTCGGCCAGCGCCGCGGAATTCTGGCGGATTTTTTCCGCCAGCTTGAACAGCATCCGCCCGCGATCCTGAGCCGTAGTCTGTGGCCATGGTCCCGAGTCAAACGCCGCGCGCGCAGCCTTCACCGCGCGATCCACATCGGCGGCATCCGCCGCGGCGACCTGCGCGATCACTTCTTCGGTTGACGGGTCAAAAACGGGAAAAGTCTTGCCCGATGCGGCGTTCTCCCATTTGCCATTTACAAAATTCTGGTAACTCCGCACTCCTGCTGTTGCGCTGCTCGACATTTCGACCTCCATTTGCGTACACGCCCGCCAAAATCTCGCAGACCAGATTGTCTGCTCTACTGAAACCAATCAGAGCGCTGCTTTCAACGCGGTCTTGCGGCGCCCGTAAACAAAAAAGAAAAATGCCGCCGCTCCTATGAACAGCAGCGTGCCGCCCCACATCCACACTTCGTATGAAAAGAGCGACGTAATTTGCTGCGCCGGGAAAAAAGCCAAGCCGATTCCCAGCGCGGTAGTGACCAGGCCGCTCGCCCCAGCCAGAGCCAGCTTTGTTTTGCCATACCGTACTTGCTGAAAATCCGGAGCCATTGCCAATTTCAGCAAAGCCCCAAACATATAAAGAAATGGAATCAACTGCAGCACCACCGCAAGCGACAGCAGCCGCTGAAATGACTCTTGCACTCCCGAGCCCCAGAAATTCATCAGCACCAGCACCAACGAAACTCCCGCGTGCACCAGCAACGCCGCATACGGCGTACGGTATTTCGAATGAATACTGCCCAACCAGCGCGGCATATACGAATCAAGCCCCGCAACGAACGGAATCCGCGCCGAACCGCCCAGCCACGCCGAACCAATTCCCGCGATCGACAAGCTCAACAAAAACGCAAACGGTGCAATGATCCACGGAACGCCCACTCGCCCCGCCATGTGCGTCACCGCCTGCACAATCCCCTGCAGCACGCTGATATCTTTCTTGCTGACCGCCACCAGCAATGTCAGCGTCGCCCCAATGTACAGCGCGCCGGATAACACGCCGCCCCACGCAACCGCTCCCGGCAAGGTTCTCCTGGGATCTTGAATCTCATCGCCCATGATCGACGCGAGTTCCAGTCCGACCAGCCCAAAACAGATCACTCCAAACGAATTCAACACAAATCGCGGATTTTCCGGAATCTTGAAATCCGCCCAGGTGACGGTCGTTCCAAATCGCGTCCACACAATCAAACCGAGCGCCATCAACAATCCCGCCGCAATAAACGTCCCGATGCCGCCGATGTTGTTGACCCACTTGCCCACTCCGAGCCCCACGATGTTCAACACCACCAGCACCGCAAGCAGGACCACGCAGGCGCTCAGCGCGAACACCTTGTTGTCCGCAAGCTGTTCGTGCCCTGCGCCCAGCGCAAACACCGACACGCCCACGAAATACAGCAGCACCGTCGGCACGTACATCATGTTGTTGGTCCAGTAGCACCAGCCGGAAAGAAATCCGTGGAAGTCACCGAAAACTTCCTTGGCCCACAAATACACGCCGCCTTCACCCGGATAGCGTTGCGCCAGTTCGATCACGGCAATTCCCTGCGGCCAGAAAAAAAGCACCAGCGAAATAATCCAAAGCCAGATGGTTACGCCGCCGTTCGCCGCAATCGACGGCAGCACATTCAAATTGAAAACCGCCACCACGAACAGCAGCACCAGATCGCGCTGCCCGAGAACCCGTTTTAAATGCGGCTGGGTTTCCGCGGTACTCGCCTCTTGAGTCAACGCTGTTCTCCGAAACTCTCCGCGGAACACCGCGCCCTGGGATGCCTCCCGCGGGCGCCGCGCAGTTTTGCCTCAGTGTGCAGCCGCCGCCGTCACCATGCCCCGCTCCGCCTGCGCCTTCGCCAATCCCGGCGCGATCTGCTCGAACACCGCCAGGTGCTTATCAATGTCCGCTTCGGTATGCTGCACCGAAATCGTCCACTGCTCGTCCCACCAGTACGGTTGCGCCAGCACGCCGCGGTTCACCATCGCGAACCAGTAATGCCGCCACAAATCCACATCAATTTTCGTCCAGTCGCGATAATTCTTGATTTCCTGCGGATACAGCATCAGCGCGCCGTTTACTCCGGCACTCGCCACGTACGCTTTCAATCCGACTTTTCCCACAATCGTGCGGTAGCCGTCGGCAAGCTTGGTGCTCAGTTTTCCGACGTGCAAATAGTTTTCCCGCGTCAGCACTTCGCGAAACGTCGCCAGTCCCGCCGCCATCGCCACCCGGTTGGTGTTGTAAGTTCCACCGTGAAAGACCTTGTGGTCGGAGATCAAGCCCATCACTTTGCGGCTTGCGCCAAACGCTCCCAACGGCAATCCGCCGCCAATCGATTTGGCCAGGCAGATCATGTCCGGCTTCACGCCGAAATAATCGCTGGCCCCGCCCCACGCCAGTTTCGCGCCGGTTTTCACTTCGTCGAAAATCAACAACGCGCCGTTGGCATCGCAAAGTTTCCGCAAGCCTTCCAGAAAGCCCGCCTGCGGAATGCACAGCCCCACGTTCATCATGATCGGTTCCAGAATGATCGCCGCAATCTGCCCGGGAAACTGTTTGAAGCGGTTCTCCACACTCTTCAAATTGTTGAAGCTCGCCACCACCACGTTGTCGATCGCCGCCTTAGGAACTCCACCGCCACCCGGAACAGAGTTCGGCGCGTTTTCGTCGCCATACTCGCTTTCTTTCGGCTTCACGCTGACCAGCGCCGTGTCGTGCAGCCCGTGGTACGATCCTTCAAACTTGATTATTTTGTCCCGTCCGGTCGCAGCCCGCGCAATGCGGCAAGCGTGCATGGTCACTTCGGTGCCGCTCGAACCGAACCGCACCATCTCCACCGGATACCGCGCGCAAATTTCTTCTGCCAGCTCCCACTCCTGCTCGTGCGGCATTCCGAACGTCGTGCCTTCGTGCAACTTGGCTTCCACGCCCTTCACCACCGCCGGATGACAGTGCCCCGCCATCAACGCGCCAAAGCAAAGGTTGTGGTCAATGTATTCGTTCCCGTCAATATCGTGAATCTTGCTGCCCAGCCCATCCTTTACGAATATCGGATACGGCTCGTAGTGCCGGTAATTGCTGGCCACGCCAAGCGGAATACGTTGCTCCGCTTTCTTATGAGCCGCCGCCGACTTCGGCGTCCGCTTCTCATACAGCGCGAGTTCCTTATCGAGTGCTTCGGACGACATGATCGTTCTCCGAGCCAAGCCTGCCCCGTCTCGACGGGGCTGACTCTTCGCAGGTCTCTTCCCTGCCGTCAGTGTGCTACAAAAAAAATCTTTTTCCCAGACGCACGGAAGCGCAGCCCTCGCGAGCCGCGCTTTCCGAGCATTCCAGATACTGTTTGCTCGCGCTAGAAGCTGAACTTCAGTGCGAACTGTACCAGGCGGGGTTCGCGGGCCCGCTTCACGCGGCCAAAATCGCCCCCGTCCGTAGTGTTTCCGTCCGGCTGGTAGAACTGCGTATGGTTGAACACATTATAGATTTCACTGCGGAACTGCAGTTCGTAGCGCTCTCCGATCTTGGTGTTCTTGAATACGCCGAGATCCGTCTGGAACTCGCCTGGGCCACAGCAAATTGTGCGGGGTGCGTTGCCGATGGTGCCGAGCACAACGCCGCCAGGGTCGTTCGAACAAAGCGTTTGAGTGTTGGTGGTGTCCGCAGGATCGATACACCCGGTACTAAATGAGTTCGGATCGAAACCCAGGTTTCCGGGGCCGCGCGGATTGAGCTTCTTGAAAGGTGCAATCAGGTTTGGCTGACCCGAGGTTTCGAAATCGAAACTGGTATAGAGCTCGTTGTCGTCTTGGTCGGTAATCCGGATCGGAAAACCCGTTGTTGCCGTCGTCGTTCCGGCCAGTGTCCAGCCGTTTAAAGCCTTCCCGGCAAAACCTTGATATTTCGGAATCGGAAGCTCCCAATCATAGCTGAAGACAAACCGGTGACGGGCATCGAATAGTGACAGCGAACGGCCGATACGCGGATTGAATGGGTTTACCAGGCTTTCAAACGTCGAGGCATAGTCCAGCGACTTACCAAACGTGTACGCGCCGGTGAACTCCAAGCCGTGCGAGAAATTCTTTTTCAGGCTGGTCTGCAGGGCGTGGTACGAAGAACTGGAAATCGTCCCCTGCTGAAAAATGCTGGAAAATACTGGCAGACCGTCAACCGGACAACCCGCGCCAGTCGAAGGCTCGCAGTTCGGCGAAGAAAATGGCCGAAGTCCGACCAGCGTGAGGCCGCTGCGTCCAATTGTCGTTCCGGCCGGAAGCACTTTGTTTGCGCCGTACGGCAGGTGCAGATCCGAAGTCAAAACCGTTCCGGGATCAATAAAATAGGAACTGTCAGCACCAAACTGAGTGCAGGTTCCGACGCCAAGATTCGCGTTGAGATCCAGGCAAGTTTGCGGATTTCCGGGGTTTATCTCCTGCGTCGCCAATAATCTATGTCCCTGCCGGCCTACGTACGCAATCTCGAATACAAAATCCTTGGCGAATTCACGGTGGATCGACAAGTTATACTGCTCCGCGTATTGCGAGCGAATATGCGGCGCCGCCTGTCCATAGAGTAGGATTGGCCGGAATAACGCCCAATCCACTGGCTGATTTCTTGGTGGATTCAGGATGCCGTTAAACGGATTCGGTGCGGTCGTTCCATCTTAGATTGAACATCGTGTTGTAAATGCTGGAGCTGCCGCCGAACGGCGGTTCTGCGCTGAACTGCTCCATCACCAGCTGTTCGATCGGGTTATAGAATATGCCGTAACCCATTGTGATACTCGTCTTGCTGGGACCGCCAGTCAGCTTACTCAGAAATCCGTCTCTCGCCCCCGGACTCCAGTTCAAACCAAGCCGTGGCGCGAAGGACTTGTAATAAGTGGAAGTCAGGCCAACGGGCACACCTTTATCGCCCGCGACCACCAGCCCCGTAGGTATTACCCCGGTGTTGGCGCAGTCCGGATTAACAACGCCATAGTTTGTTGAGAAATTGTCAATGCTGGTCTGAGATAACTGACACGGATAGATCGTGGTGTTCTGCCCGGGTCGGTAGGTCTGCACCTTCTTCCCGACATCCGCCAGCGGAGTATTCAATTCCCAGCGTAGTCCGTAATTCAGAGTCAGGTTAGGCTTCACCTTCCAGCTATCTTGGGCGAACAAGTACACCGACTTCGACCGGATTTTTTCATCTTGCGCCGAACCTTGAATGTAGTTGTCATTCAGTCCCAACAGATAATTTGGAAATAGATTGTCACTGAGCGGGTCGTTCGGGCTGCTGCCGCCATAGATGTAATACGAACCGTTGATGTTGAAATAGAGCCTTTGGTCAAACTGTTGATCGCGGAAATCGCCGCCGAACTTTATGCTGTGATTTCCGATCACTTTCCCAAAGTTGTCCGAAATTACATAGCTGTTGCCTTTTTGCGGCAATTCCCCTTCAAAATTGTTTCCGATCGAAAATCCGCCGGAAATATTGACGTACGGGACGCCTTCGCGACTGGCTCCGAGATTTGGATGGATGCCCAAGGCATTCGTCGGATCGCTCGAATCCGTGAAGCAATCGCTGGTGGAAACCGTCTTGCAGGAATCCTGCACCAACGCGGTGTGCTGCGGGTGCAGGAAGGTGCCCTGGCCTTCGCGGAAGAACGTAAACCGCACTTCATTCACCGAGGTCGTTCCAAGTGTCCAGGTGTGCGCAATGTTTACCTGCTGCGTTCGCTCGTCGGTCAAATCACCAAAACCCGGCAACGTCGCTCCACCAGACTGGAATCTTGCGAACGGCTTGGCCAGGTAGTGCTGCGTCAAATAGTAATAACCGGTCAAGTGCTGGCTCTTCGTCAGTTCGTGGTCGATCTTCACCGTGAACTGATTGCTTCTTTCATGTCCCAGCGGCACTCCCTGAAATGTGCCATCCGGACGGTTCGCCAACGGAACGTACTGATTCATCAAATCGAGCGCAGTCTGATCGAAACAAGCCGTTGGGATCTTGTTCTGCGGAAACACGTCCGCATAAAGCGCTCCGGGAGTAATTGCAGCTCCGCCTGCTGCCGTCACGGCCGCAGAGCAGCCGGGGCGCGCATTTAGTGAGTCGGAGAAAAATTGATCGGAAATGCTGCCGCCAAACGGC
>WNFM01312359.1_pt1 | contig 10193 bp, 10 predicted proteins | sample 5400271 | NCBI WGS metagenome assembly WNFM01 (sample SAMN13153352, study PRJNA577476) | soil metagenome | isolation source: 60 cm saprolite on Douglas fir-dominated hillslope | place: USA:California | collected 2013-09-17
AGCTTGAAGCCGACGATCTCGGGCAGCACCATCGAGATCGACTGGCCGAGCATCGCCGCCTCGGCCTCGATGCCGCCGACGCCCCAGCCGAGCACGGCGAGGCCGTTGACCATGGTGGTGTGGCTGTCGGTGCCGACCAGCGTGTCGGGATAGGCGATCTCCTTGCCGTCCTCCTTGGTCGTCCAGACGACCTGGGAGAGGTATTCGAGATTGACCTGGTGGCAGATGCCGGTGCCCGGCGGCACGACGCGGAAATTGTCGAAGGCGCCGGCGCCCCAGCGCAGGAAGGCATAGCGCTCGCCGTTGCGCTCGAACTCGTGCTTGACGTTGTCCTTGAACGAGCCGGCGCGGGCGAAGCTGTCGACCATGACGGAATGGTCGATGACGAGATCGACCGGCGAGAGCGGGTTGATCTTCTTGGGATCGCCGCCGAGCTTGACCATCGCCTCGCGCATCGCCGCGAGATCGACGACGGCGGGGACGCCGGTGAAATCCTGCATCAGCACGCGCGCCGGGCGGAAGGCGATCTCGCGCTCGGAGCTGCGCGTCTTCAGCCATTCGGCGACCGCCTTGATGTCGGCGACGCTGACCGTGCGCCCGTTCTCCAGCCGCACCAGATTCTCGAGCAGCACCTTCATCGAGAAGGGCAGCGTCGAGATGTCGCCGAGACCGGCCGCCTGGGAAGCCGCCTCAAGGCTGAAATAATCGTAGCTCTTGCCGTCGACCTTGAGGGTGCGGCGCGTCTTCAGACTGTCATGGCCGGTGACGGACAAGGGTTCTCTCCATCGGTCGAGCGGAATGAGGGATTTCCTCAATCCTATACTCATCAATGCTGATTGCGATCAATATCGCAGGCGCTATCGGCGAATGCCGCGGCCTGCTTTTCCGGTCAGTCGGCGCGGCGGCGGTGCTCCCAGACTTGCGGGTTGAGCACGCGCTGCGGCACGCCGCGCAGGTAACTTAGGATATTGTCCAGCGTCTCGCCGTAGAACCCGTGATAGACCTCGTGCGTGACATAGCCGAGATGCGGCGTGACGACGACATTGTCGAGCGCCAGCAGGGGATGCCCGGCCGCGACCGGCTCGCGGTCGAAGACGTCGAGCCCGGCGCCGGCGATGCGGCGATGGCGCAAGGCGTCGATCAGCGCCGCCTCATCGACGATCGGGCCGCGCGAGGCGTTGATCAGGAAGGCGGTCGGCTTCATCAAGGCGAGCTCGGCGGCGCCGAGCAGGCCGGCCGTGCGCTCGCTGAGCCTGGTATGGATGGTGACGACATCGGCGCGGCGCAGCAGCTCGTCCTTGCCGACCAGCTCGGCGCCGCATTCCGCGGCGCGCTCCGCCGTCAGGTTCTGGCTCCATGCCAGCACGCGCATGCCGAAAGCGCGGGCCACCCCCGCCACCTGCGTGCCGATCACGCCGAGGCCGATCGTGCCCAGAATCTTGCCGGCGAGCTCGGTCCCGACGCTGCTCTGCCAACCGCCGTTACGCAGGGCGTGGTGCTCCTGCGGAATTCGGCGGACGACGGCGAAAATGAGGCCCCAGGTCAGCTCGGTGGTCGAGCGCGGCCCGCCGGCGGTCGAGCACACGACGATACCGAGCCGCGTCGCCGCCGCCATGTCGATGGCGGCGTTGCGCGGGCCGGCCGAGGCGATGAGCTTCAGTCGCGGCAGGCGCTCCAGCAGGCTGGCGGGGAACAACGTGCGCTCGCGCAGCGCCATCACCACATCGAAATCGGCGAGCAGCCGGGCGGCTTCGTCCTCATCCGCCAAACGCTCGTGGAAAATCTGCAGCGCGCAGCCCGCCGGCAGGCGGTGCCAATCGGCCGATTGACGGGCGACGCGCTGGTAGTCGTCGAGGAGGGCGATGCGCATCAGCCCGGCATTGCCCCGCTCTCTGTCGCCCCGCGCTCGAGCGCGGCGCGGCCGCGCGGCGTCAGGCTGACGAGCCGATCGCGGTCGCAGCGCACGAGATCGTCGGTGACCGAATCCTCCCAGACGGTGAGGCGCGGGCACGAGCTGCGCCACGCTTCCATGACATCGGCATAGGGGCGCGGCCGCTCCGCCAGCCAGGCGAGGAACTGGATGGTCAGCAGGCTGATGGGTCCGGAGGGTACAGGCGCGATCATGAGGAGGAACATAAGGCCGCGGTGACCGGCGGTCCAATATATGCTGAAGGAGATATCCATATCTGATAAGTATGGCTCATGGAGCTGCGCCATCTTCGTTATTTCGTCGCCGTCGCCGAGGAGGGTCACATCACTCGGGCGGCGGCACGGCTCGGCATCCAGCAGCCGCCGCTCAGCCAGCAGATCCATGCGCTGGAGCGCGAGCTCGAGGTGCCGCTCTTTCGCCGCAAGCCGCGCGGCGTCGAGCTCACCGCCGCCGGGCGCGCCTTGCTCGACGACGCGCGTGCGATCCTTGCCCAGGTTGAGCACGCCCGGGCGGCGACGCGGCGGACGGCGCGCGGCGAACAGGGGCGGATCGTCGTCGGCTTTACCAGCTCGGCCCCCTTCGTCCCCTTCGTGCCGCGGGTCATCCGTGCCTTCCGCGAGCTCTATCCGCGCATCGCGCTGGTGCTCGAGGAGACCGGCACCGGCGAGATGGTCGAGGCGCTGCGCCACGAGCTGATCGACGCCGCCTTCATCCGCTCGCCGGCGCCGGATCCCGCCGGCATCGAGGTCCATCCCCTGCTCGAGGAGGCGATGATGGTGGCGCTTCCCGCCGGTCACGCCTTGGCCGCGGCGAGCGATGCGGCGCCATTACCCCTGGCGGCGCTGTCCGGCGACACCTTCATCCTCTATCGCCGCCCGGTCGGGCCCGGCCTCTACGACGCGATCATCGCCGCCTGCCACGGCGCCGGCTTCAGCCCCTTGGTCGGCCAGGAGGCGCCGCGCATCCTCTCGACGCTCAGCCTGGTGGCGGCCGGGCTCGGCGTCTCGCTGGTGCCGGCCTCGCTGCAGCGCCTGCGCATGGACGGCGTCGTCTTTCGCTCCCTCAGCCGCGCCTCGCGGCCGCAGGCGCCGCTCAACCTCGCCCATCGGCGCGGCGAAACCTCCGCCGTGGTCCGCCGCTTCGTCGCGCTGGTCCGGCGGACCGCCGGCGAGCTGCCGCGTGAGGCGCCCGCATCCTAATGTGCGTCGAGCCGCGCTCGCAGATAGAGAAGCAGCATGGCGCACAGCTCGTCGAGCACGGCGTTGCGTCTGGGCAGCTCCGGCTCGGCGTTGAGCGTTACGGCCGCCTTCATAACCTGCTGGACGACCACGGCCATCGCCGCGGCGGCGGATTCCGACAAGATCGGCGCCTTGCGCCTCAGAATAGCGACAATCTGCCGGCGCAGCCGCTGGCGAACGTCTGCGGCGCGCGCCGGGAGTGCACCGCCGCCTTCCACGAGGGTGGCGAATGCCGGATGATCCGCCCGAAAATCGATCAACAGGCGAAAGAGTCGGGTGCCGAGCTCGTCGGCGCTCAAGGCGGCGGCCTCCCCCTCCAACGATGCCAAGCGGTCGTAGAGCGACGCGGCATATTGCGCGATGAGAGCATCGGCTAGCAGCTCCTTGGTCGGGAAGAACTGATAGAGCGAGCCGATCGCCGAGCCGGCCCGGGCCGCGATCTCCGTCATCGTCGCGGCGTCGTAGCTCTTTTCGGCGAACACCGCGCCGGCCGCCTCTAGGAGCGCCGCCACGCGCCGCCGTCCTGGCTTCCGTTGTGGCAATCGCAAACCGGCGCTTGCATTTTGCGAGGGCATGCTCATATTTCCTTACATGAGGATATCCTCATGTTTATGCCAGGGGTGACAATACCATGGAAAAGCTCGATCCGCGCTCGACCGCCCTGCTGCTGCTCGACCTGCAGAAGGGCATTCTCGGCATCGCCGCCGGCGGCCCGCACAGCGCCGCCGCGGTGGTGGGCTCCGCCGGCTCCCTCGCCAAGCGGTTCCGGCAGCTCAAATCGACCGTGGTGCTGGTCCGCATCGGCTGGTCGGCAGATGGCGGCGATGTGCTGCGCCAGCCGGTCGACCGGCAGCCGCCGCTGCCGGCGCAGCTGCCGGCGGATTGGCTGGAGTTCCCCGCCGAGCTCGCCGTCGCCGACAGCGACATCAAGATCATCAAGCGGCAATGGGGCGCCTTTTACGGCACCGATCTCGACCTGCAGCTGCGCCGGCGCGGCATCAAGACCATCGTCCTCGGCGGCATCTCGACCAATATCGGCGTCGAATCGACGGCACGCGCCGCCTGGGAGCACGGCTATGCGCTGGTGCTCGCCGAGGACGTAATGAGCGGGCAGAGCCCGGAGAACCACCGCTTCGCCACCGAGCAGATCTTCCCCCGCCTCGGCCTGGTGCGCAAAACCGCCGAGATCCTCGCGGCGCTCGACTAGGGCGGCTCACCCGACCCAGGCGATCGCCTCGATCTCGACCAGCATCTCGGGCTCGGCGAGCCGCGCCTCGACCGTGGTGCGCGCCGGCGGATCCGTGGCGAAGACCCTGGCGAATTCCTCGTTCATGATCTGGAAATGGCGGATATCGGCGAGATAGACGTTGCATTTGAGGACATCCGCCACCGTGGCGCCGCCCTCCTTGAGCACCGAGACGACGTTCTTCAGCGTCTGGATCGTCTGCCGGCGCACATCGCCGAGGCCGACGATCTTGCCGGTCTTGTCCCACGCCACCTGGCCGGCGGTGAAGACCAGCCCGCCGCCCTTGGCCCCCGGCGAATAGGGATAGGTCGGACGCGGCTGGAACAACAGATTGCGCGGCCGCAGCACCTGTTTCGCCATCTCCCCTCCTCGTCAACGATGCGCCGCCGGCGGCGGCCAAGCCCGGCAATCAACTCACGGCCCAATCAACTCATGGCTAGGCCGCCGGCTCAAGCCAAGACCTTGCTTGACCGCGACTTTCCGTTGCGATTAGTTAGATGCGCAACGGACGCATAGATGCTCCGACAAAAAGACATGGCGCGCCAGGTGTGGGTGCGACAGGCGTGGCAGGCGGGAGGGACGTTGGATTTGAGCGCAGCGATCGGGCATTCAGGCATCGTCGATGGCTAGTCTGTCACCCGACAGCGCCGCCGTCAGCGCGCTCGCGGCGCTGGATACCTTCCCCAAGCTGCTGCTCGATCACGCGGCGCGGCGCGGCGACAAGCCGGCCAACCGGGAGAAGGATTACGGCATCTGGCAAAGCTGGAGCTGGCGCCAGGTGGCCGACGAGGTCGCGGCGCTGGCCAACGGCCTCGCCGCCATGGGCTTCCGGCGCGGCGACAAGCTGACGATCATCGGCGACAACCGGCCGCGCCTCTATTGGGCGATCGCCGCGACCCAGGCGCTCGGCGGCGTGCCGGTACCGATCTACCAGGATGCCGGGGCCGATGAGATGGCCTTCGTCCTCGACCATGCCGAGGTCCGCTTCGCCATCGCCGAGGACCAGGAGCAGGTCGACAAGCTGCTCGCCGTCAAGGACCGCATTCCCGGCCTCGAGACGATCATCTATAGCGACGGGCGCGGCATGCGGCATTACGCGCAGCCCTTCCTCCACGCCTATGCCGACATCCAGGCCAAGGGCCGCGACGTCGCCGCCGCGCAGCCCGATTTTCTCGCCGGCGAGATCGCCAAGGGCAAGGGCGCCGATCTCGCCATCATCCTTTATACCTCGGGCACCACCGGGCAGCCCAAGGGCGTCATGCTGAGCTATGACAACCTCATCGTCACCGCGCGGAACGCCATCGCCCGCGAGGGGCTGCGCGCGGACGAGGAGGTGCTGGCCTATCTGCCGATGGCGTGGATCGGCGAGCACATCTTCTCCTACGCCCAGGCCTATTGCGCCGGATTCTGCGTCTCCTGCCCGGAATCGAGCGCCACCGTGATGCTCGATCTGCGCGAGCTCGGGCCAACCTATTTCTTCGCGCCGCCGCGCATCTACGAGACCATCCTGACGCAGGTGATGATCCGCATCGAGGATGCCGGCTGGCTGAAGCGCCGGATGTTCGAATATTTCATGGCGCTCGCCCGCCGCGTCGGCGCCAGGATACTCGACGGCGAGCGGGTCGCCCTTGCCGACCGCCTGCTCTACCGGCTCGGCCAGTTCCTCGTCTACGGCCCGCTCAAGAACACGCTCGGCTTCAGCCGCATCCGTCTCGCCTATACCGCCGGCGAGGCGATCGGCCCCGACATGTTCAGCTTCTACCGCTCGCTCGGGATCAACGTGAAGCAGCTCTACGGCATGACCGAGAGCTCGGTCTTCATCTGCATCCAGCCCGATGGCGAGGTCAAGGCCGACACGGTCGGGACGCCCGTGCAGGACGTCGACGTCAGGATCGACGAAGGCGGCGAGGTGCTGTTCCGCGGTCCCGGTGTCTTCCAGGGCTATTACAAGAACGACACGGCGACGGTGGCGGCGAAGCGCTCGGATGGCTGGGTCCATACCGGCGATGCCGGCATCATCGACGCCGACGGCCATCTCAAGATCATCGACCGCGCGAGAGATGTCGGCCATTTGCGCGGCGGCGCGCTGTTCGCGCCGAAATTCATCGAGAACAAGCTGAAATTCTTTCCCTTCATCAAGGAGGCAGTGGCGTTCGGCGACGGCCACGACTTCGTCACCGCGCTCGTCAATATCGATCTCGAGGCGGTCGGCAACTGGGCCGAGCGCCGCGGCATCGCCTATGGCTCGTTCCAGGAGCTGAGCGCCGACGAGCGCGTCTACGATCTCATCCGCGACTGCATCGACAAGGTCAATGCCGACCTCGCCACCGAGACGCAGCTCGCCGCCTCGCAGATCCGCCGCTTCCTCGTCCTGCACAAGGAGCTCGACGCCGATGACGGCGAGCTGACGCGCACCCGCAAGGTGCGCCGCCGCTTCATCGGCGAGCGCTACGCGCCGTTGATCGCGGCGCTCAACGGCGGCCGCGACAGCGCGCATATCGAGACCGAGGTCACCTTCGAGGACGGCCGCAAGGGGATGCTGAAGGCGGACCTCAAGATCAGCGAGGCGAAGACGGTCCCCGTCGCCGCGCCGGCAGCGGTCCTGCGCAAGGCGAGCTGAAACCGCGCATGAGTTCGGTCAAGACAATCGGCGAGACGCTGCTCAAGGCCGACGGCATCACCCTGGCTTTCGGCGGCGTCAAGGCGCTGACCGATATCAGCGTCGAGATCAAGCGCCACGAGATCCTGGCGATCATCGGGCCGAACGGCGCCGGCAAGACGTCGATGCTCAACGTCATCAACGGCTTCTATCACCCGCAGCACGGCACCATCACCTTCAAGGCTTCCAGAACGTCGCGCTGTTCAAGGGCATGACGACGCTCGACAACATTATGACCGGGCGCCTTCTGCGCATGCGCAAGAACATGTTCTGGCAGGCGCTCTATTGGGGTCCGGCCAAGAAGGAGGAGCTGGCACATCGCGCCTTTGTCGAGAAAATCATCGATTTTCTCGAGATCCAGGCGATCCGCAAGGTGCCCGTCGGCAAGCTGCCCTATGGGCTGCAGAAGCGCGTCGAGCTGGCGCGCGCCCTCGCCATGGAGCCCGAGCTCCTGCTGCTCGACGAGCCGATGGCCGGGATGAACGTCGAGGAGAAGGAGGACATGTGCCGCTTCATCCTCGACGTCAATGACGAGTTCGGCACGACGATCGCCCTCATCGAGCACGACATGGGCGTCGTCATGGACATCTCGGACCGCGTCGTCGTCCTCGATTACGGCCGCAAGATCGCCGATGGCACGCCCGATGCGGTGCGCGGCGACCAGCAGGTCATCGACGCCTATCTCGGGGTCGCGCATGGCTGAGACCAGCGCAGGAGAGCGCGGCTGATGGAATTCCTCGAAGCCGTCTTCGTTACGCCCTTCGCCAGTATCGCGGATAACCCCGAGTTCCTCCTCGAGGTGATCATCGGCGGGCTCTTGACCGGCGTCATGTACTCGCTCGTCGCCCTCGGCTTCGTGCTGATCTACAAGGCCTCAGGGGTGTTCAACTTCGCCCAGGGCGTCATGGTGCTGTTCGCGGCGCTGACCTTCGTCGGGCTGATCAATCTCGGCATGCCGGTATGGCTGGCCTTCCTGGCGACGATCGCCGTGATGGTGGCGCTCGCCTTCGTCATCGAGCGCGTCGTGCTGCGCCCGCTCGTCAACCAGGAGCCGATCATCCTGTTCATGGCGACGATCGGCATCACCTTCTTCCTCAACGGCTTCGGCCAGCTCGTCTGGGGCAGCGACATCAAGGTGCTCGACATCGGCATTCCCAAGGAGCCGATCATCATCGGCGGCATCCTGATCAACGAGTTCGATCTCGTCGCCGCCGCCGTCGCCGGCGTCCTGGTCGCCGGCCTCGCCGTCTTCTTCCAGAAGACCACCGTCGGCCGCGCCTTGCGGGCGGTCGCCGACGACCATCAGGCGGCGCTCAGCGTCGGCATTCCGCTGAAGACCATCTGGGTCATCGTCTGGTCGGTCGCCGGCATCGTCGGCCTCGTCACCGGCATTATGTGGGGCAGCAATCTCGGCGTGCAGTTCTCGCTGTCGCTGATCGCCTTGAAGGCGCTGCCCGTGCTCATCCTCGGCGGCTTCACCTCGATCCCGGGCGCCATCGTCGGCGGCCTCATCGTCGGCGCCGGCGAGAAGGTCGCCGAGGTGTTCTGGGGTCCCGCCTTCGGCGGCGCCATCGAGGACTGGTTCGCCTACATGCTGGCGCTCGTCTTCCTGCTGTTCCGGCCGCAGGGATTGTTCGGCGAGCGCATCATCGAGCGGGTGTAAGAGATGCTCTATCGCGAAGCCGGTCAGTTCAAGACGAGCTATGGCGCCGACCAGGCGATCTTCGCCATTCCGCAGGACCGCGTCGTCTTTTCCCTGATCCTCGTCATCGGCTTCGTCGTCGTGCCGCTGGTCGCCTCCGAATACATGCTGCTGACGATCATGATCCCGTTCCTCGTCTTCGCGCTGGCGGCAATCGGGCTCAACATCCTCACCGGCTATGCCGGACAGCTCTCGCTCGGCACTGGCGGCTTCATGGCGGTCGGCGCCTTCGCCGCCTTCAAGCTGGCCACCAGCTTTCCCGCTCTCGATGTCGTACCGGTCTTTCTCCTCGCCGGGCTCGTCGCGGCGGCGGTCGGCGTCGTCTTCGGCCTCCCCAGCCTGCGCATCAAGGGATTCTATCTCGCGGTCGCCACGCTGGCGTCGCAGTTCTTCCTCATCTGGATGTTCAACAAATTCCCGTGGTTCTTTAACTACAGCCCCTCGGGCGTGATCAGCGCGCCGCCGCGCAGCGTCTTCGGCATCGCCGCCGTCACCGGCGCCGAAGCCAGCCCGGTCGCCAAGTATCTCTTCACCCTGAGCTTCGTCGGCATCCTCGCCCTCGCCGCCAAGAACCTGATCCGCGGCCGCATCGGGCGCTCGTGGATGGCGATCCGCGACATGGACATCGCCGCCGAGATCATCGGCATCAAGCCGCTTGCCGCCAAGCTCTCGGCCTTTGCCGTCAGCTCGTTCTACGTCGGCATTGCCGGGGCGCTGTGGGCGCTCGTCTATACCGGCAGCGTCGAGGCGCTCGCCTTCGACATCGACCGCTCGTTCCAGATTCTCTTCATGGTGATCATCGGCGGCCTCGGCAGCATCCTCGGCTCGTTCCTCGGCGCCGCCTTTATCATCCTGACGCCGCTTTTCCTCGATCGCGCCGGATTGTGGTTCGGATTTCCCGTACCGGTCAACGTGCTGACCAATCTCGAGAACATGATCTTCGGCGGGCTTATCGTGTTTTTCCTCATCGTCGAGCCGCGCGGCCTGGCGCGGCTCTGGCAGATCGCTAAGGAGAAGCTGCGGCTCTGGCCGTTTCCGCATTGACGGGCCGACATCGCGGGGACGGACGCCGGAGAAAATTGCGCGACTGCGCCGGTAGTGTTAGGTTTTTGCCAATCGTCGGAACACCTTGTCCGGCAAATAATGAAACCGAACTGGGAGGGTAGACATGAATCTTCGCAAAACGGCCATATTCCTGATCGCCGGGGCGGCGGTCGGGAGTTTCCTGGCAATGAGCCAGGCGATGGCGCAGAACGAGCAGTTCATCCCGCGCCTCGTCTACCGCACTGGCCCCTACGCACCCAATGGCGTCCCCTTCGCCGACGGCTATGCCGACTATCTCGACATGCTCAATGCGCGCGACGGCGGCATCGACGGCGTCAAGCTCGTCTACGAGGAATGCGAGGACGGCTACGACA
>WNFM01200477.1_pt2 | contig 10191 bp, 14 predicted proteins | sample 5400271 | NCBI WGS metagenome assembly WNFM01 (sample SAMN13153352, study PRJNA577476) | soil metagenome | isolation source: 60 cm saprolite on Douglas fir-dominated hillslope | place: USA:California | collected 2013-09-17
CTCCTGCTAGGCGATACCATCGACGCTTCGACCGCGGAACATTACGGCCTGGTAAATCGCGTTGTACCCCATGCCGAGCTGCTCCCTGCCGCATACGAATGGGCACACCGGTTGGCTCAAGGGCCAACCCTGGCCATCTCGATGACCAAGCACATGTTGAATGCAGAGCTAAACATGGATCTCGTCTCTGCTATTGAAGCCGAGGCGCAGGCACAGGCGCTCATGCTCATGGGTGATGACCACCGCCGCTTCTACGAGAATTTTAAAGTCAGGCAGCGAGATTAACGTTTAAGAGTTCAGGGATTATTTTTGCAGTTGAGAAATGATATGATGAACAAAAAAGCAGCAAGGTAGGACATACATGGGAAAAACTATCATCAACCCGCCTATCCTGGCACGCCCTCGTGGATTTAGCCACGGCGTTCTCGTATCGGGAGGGCAACTCCTTTTCCTGGCCGGGCAGACCAGCAGCGATGCTGAAGGCAATATTATGGCGCCAGGCGATCTTGTTGCTCAATATGAACAAGTGTTGCGCAACCTCAAGGCAGTTGTTGAAGCAGCCGGCGGGGAGATGCAGGACATCGTGAAAATCAACATTTTTGTGCGCGACCGCGACGACTATCTCGCCCACCTCAAGCCGCTGGGCCAGGTGCATCGCTCTTTTTTTGGCAACTACTACCCGGCTACTGCTCTGTTCGAGATTTCGCGCTTTTTCCAGGACGAGGCGTTGATCGAGATTGAAGGTATGGCAGTGCTCGCAGCATAGCGTTCCTTGGAGAAGGAGAGGATCATGACCAAAGTAAATGGCATTGGCGGTGTCTTTCTTTACTCTAACAAGCCAAAGAAGCTGGCTGAATGGTACACACATCACTTGGGGATCGAGTTCCTCCACAACGAGGCAGAGACAAACTATTGGATGGAATTTTACTACCGTGATGATAACGACCCATCCAAAAAGGCGTCAACAGTCTATGCTATCATGGCGGCGAAGAAACCACTCGGCTCGGAGCGCGGCGAGTGTATGATCAACTACCGCGTTGACAACCTGGAAACATTTATTGAGGAACTTAAGGCTAAAGGCTTAAACGTCGAACCTGTGGAAGATGACGGAGAGAATGGCTGGTTTACCTGGATTACTGACCCCGAAGGCAATCGTATTGAGTTGTATCAACCCTATTGAACCAACTGGGCTATAGGAAGACACTCATGGACTTCAAACTGACAACTGAACAAAAACGCATCCAGGCGCTTGCTCGCGAATTCGCCGAACAAGAGGTTGCACCGATCGCTCGCGAAGCGGATGAAAAGGGCGAGTTTCCCTTGCATCTGGTGAAGCGCATGGGTGAACTGGGCTTCCTGGCCGGGCCTGTTGAACGAGAGTATGGCGGGTCCGGCATGGATTATGTTAGCTATGCCTTGCTCTGTGAGGAACTGGGCAAGGCAGACTCTTCGGTGCGCGGCTTCCTGACGGTTCACGCCAGCCTGGTATCTCTCTGTATTCGCGACTGGGGTACCGAGGAGCAGAAGCGCCACTACCTGCCCCGGCTGGCGACAGGCGAGTTGATTGGCTGTTACGCTTTGACGGAGCCAAACGCGGGTTCCGACGCAGCCAGTATGGAGAGCACAGCCAGGGAAGAGGATAAGCACTATGTCCTTAACGGTGAGAAAATCTGGATCACCAACGGGCCCAGCGCCCATGTAGCTATTGTCTTTGCCAGCAGGGATCGTTTGGCACGACACAAAGGCATTTGCGCGTTCATTGTCGAGGCCGATACTCCAGGCTTCCACCGCGAACCCATGGCAGGCAAAGAGCTGGGGCATCGCGCGGCTGGGCACGCCCATATTTTCCTGGAAGAGTGTCGCGTACCGAAGAATGCGCTCCTCGGTGCAGCGGGCGAAGGTTTCAAAGTCGCAATGTCTGCCCTGGATCGCGGCCGGCTGGGAGTGGCCGCCGGTGCCGTTGGCGTGGGGCAGGCATGCCTGGATGCCTGTATTGCTTTTACAAAGCAGCGCCGCCAGTTCGGCCAGCGCATTGCAGATTTCCAGATGATCCAGGCAGCGCTGGCAGACATGGCTGCCGATATCGAAGCGGCGCGGCTGCTCGTCTATCACGCTGCGTGGGTGAAAGATCAGGGCCTTCCCGCTACCAAAGCCACATCCATCGCCAAGCTTTTTGCGACTGAAGCTGCCATGAAAGCAGCTTCAGAGGCGGTGCTCATGCATGGCAATCGCGGCTATTCCAACGAGTACCCTGTTGAGCGCTATTATCGGGATATCAAAGGATTGCAGATTTATGAAGGAACCAGCCATATCCAGCGCGTTATTATCGCTCGCGAGTTGGTTGGGCGAGATAAATAACTTTGATAACTATACATGGTTACCAACGACTATTTTCTGCGACGAAGGAGGAAAAACGCCATGGCCTATTCTGAGTATTGGAACCCCAAGAACGAAACTTTACCGCGCGAGGAGTTGCAGGCACTACAACTCCTGAAGCTGGGGCGAATGTGCGATTGGGCGTACGCCAACAGCCCTTTTCATCACCGCAAATTCGACGAGGCAGGCTTCATGCCAGAGCAACTCAAGACATTGGATGACATCCTCCGCATTCCCTTCATGACCAGGGAGGAGTGGATGCAATCCATTATGGAAACCCCAATGTTCGGCGATGTGGTAGCGACCGCCGAAACAAACGCCATTCGCTATCACCTCACCTCAGGGACGAGCGGGCGGACTCCTATCCGCGTGCTGGATGGCATGAAAGACTGGGAGTGGATCGCCGAGATGTGGTGTTATGGCCTGTGGGGCTTCGGCATCCGCCCTGAAGACATCACTTATTTCGCCTTCGGTTACGGCTCTTTCATCGGGTTTTGGGGGGCCCATTATGGCGTGGAAAAAATTGGTTCGCTTGTTATTCCTGGAGGGGCGCAAACCAGCGAGGGGCGCATCAAGCAGATCATCGAGATGGGAGTAACAACTGTTTTCTCCACCCCCACCTACGCGCTGACCCTCTGGCAAAAAGCGAGAGAAATGGGAATTGACCTGGCCAGAGAGAGCAAGGTCGACAAAGTGATCTGTTCTGGCGAACCGGCAGGCTCCATACCGGCAGTGAAGAGACAACTGGAGGAGGCATGGGGCGCAAAGTGCGGCGATACAGCAGGCATGACCGAACTCGGCACCATCATGATCTTCGAGTGCTCGCACCAGCCGGGGGGCACACACATTATCGAAGATCATTTCATCGAGGAGGTGCTTAGCCCGGATGGAGATGAACCGGTGGGTTACGGTGAACTGGGTGAGCGTGTTGTAACCTCGTTTGGTCGAGGCTTTATTCCCGCCATCCGCTATCGCACCAAAGACATGGTGATGAAGGTTCCCGCGAGCACTTGCTCCTGCGGCCGTACCTGGGATCTTTACGACGGGGGTATTCGAGGACGCTGGGATGATATGAAGCTCATTCGCGGCACTAACGTTTACCCGCGAGCAGTAGAAGCCATTGTCCGCGAATATCCTGCCATCGACGAATTCCAGATCTACATCTGGCACAAGGATGACCTCGTCGACGAGATCGATATTAAGCTGGAAATTAAGCCTGGACTTGAGGCCGAATGGCCAGAGCTTCAGCACAAACTGGCAAAGGACCTGGCTAGTGCACACGAAGGCCTACGCTTCAATATTGTCCGCATGGAACACGGCTATTTGCCGCGTTTTGAACTCAAGGCGAAGCGCCTGGTAGATGCACGCCCCGCAGCGCAATACTCATAAAGACAGAGGAGAGAGAATCATCATGGCTACCACCAATACCGACCTGCTGGGTAAGCCTTTAACAGAGCAGGAACAGGATTTAATCAACGTCTACGAGATGCTTAAGAAACTAGCCGCGCAGAGCGACTTACCTCCCTGTGCTGCGCGCAACGTGCGCAAGGCTCTGGCATGCATTTGGCAGGCTACCAATGACCTGGATTTGCAGTTTGAGCAGTTGTATGAGCTAGGCGTGTAGTTCTCACAACGCTGGTGGAGGGATCCTGCTGTCCCTCCACTGACCAGGACGACCAGAAACAGCTACACTGTCTTCCAGGTGTGCCCCGTTCTTATCACCAGATCAACAACCTCAAATAGTTCCCCACTGTAGCCTTCCTCTAAAACGCCTCTCCTGGTGAAGTAGTTGAGCCTAATAACACATTCCTTCACAGCCAGCGTCTATGTTCCGATAGATATACCTATATGTTCCTTGAGAACTTCCCTCTCACTGACGTGACGAGAGTAAACCGAGCACTTATAATAATTAGCAAAAGCGAACTCGTAAGGCATCACAAAAAGAGAAACCCATGAAGATTGGATTGCTCGAAGATAACCCAGCAATAGTTGATTGGATGACAACTGCGCTCGCAATGGCGGGGCACATCGTATATACGTACCCGGAAAGCACCTCTTTCCTGGAATGTCTTCTTCCAAGTCGGGGCTTGCATAATCATCTACCCTTTGATCTGGCCATCGTTGATCTCCACCTTCCAGGGGAAATGTCTGGTCGAGAAGTAATTGCTCGTATCCGCCAGACTTTTCCGGCCAAAATATTGCCTATTATTGTCGTAACGGGAGCAAGTCAAAGCGAGCTTGCAAATATACAGGCAACCTTCCCCGAAGTCCCTATATTACGCAAGCCTTTTAAAATGCAAGCCCTATTGCGTTTGCTTGAAACGTGCCGTGGAGCAAATGACAGCCAGGGGGCCTCCATCTCTATCAACTAATATGTACTCCTTTTGTATCAGAAAAGCCAGTGTTCACGCTTTTGTGAGTAACTATATTTCCTTCCAGCAAGCTCATCCGCCATGTAAGAGTAGGCCGATGCCCACACCTGCCAGGGTCCCAATAGTGACAACTATGAGAAATTCGAAACCCGCCCGTACAGGACCCTGGGGGGTATAGCGCGCTTTGATCGCCCCAAGTACCATGGCCGTGAGTGCCGTCAGTCCATAGGCCCACCACTGTAACTGCGGCAGCGCGAGCAATACTGGTACCGTGGGGATGAGACCACCGACCACAAAGGAGAGCCCGACCTGCATCCCTTGCAGCCATGGATTGATGTGGGTATCTTCTACCACCCCCAACTCGTCATGGACCATGGCCCGATGCCATCGTTCCTGGTTGGCCGTGAGATGACCAACAACACGGTGTAGCAGGGGGCCACTAAAGCCTTTGTTCCGGTAGATGGCACGCAGTTCTGCCCTTTCTTCCTCCGGCTCATGCTCAATTTCATACCGCTCGGTCGCGATGCGTCGATCAAGCACCTGTTTGGCTGTTCGAGCGGAAAGATAGCCACCCAGCGCCATAGAAATGCCTCCCGCCAGCACCTCCCCAAGTACAACCAGCAGTAATCGCCCAGGAGCAACCTCGCTCACCGCCATGACGAACACGAGAGTGGTGACCAGGCCATCGTTGAGCCCAAAGACAATATCACGCAGCCAATCGCCCTTATGAGGATGTCGTTCATTAATCTGTTCCATCGCCACTCAGTTCTCCCTAGAGAATACACAACCCATTCTAACACGGAATATGTGCAACCATGAACGACACGCAGAAATCAGTGACGTTGTGCAGGGCAATCGCATCTAAACTGCTCACTGGTAAAGAAGCGCGCATAGCGCCGGATAATGGCCAACGAATAGAAGGGGTGAGCAATGAAACTCTCTGCCCAATCAAAGAACACAAAGCGCTCTTCTCTGACCATAATATTTCCTGCGTGGAGGTCATCGTGGTGCAGCGTTTCTGGGATTCCATAGTTCGCTAATTCTTCACACATTCCCTCCAACCTGGACATCAAACCGCGCAGTCGCGTCAACTCCTCGTGCGTTAACCCTCCTTCTCGACCGATGCACCACATCTCTTTATCAGCCAGCGCTGCCTCAAAAAGCCCTGGCAGGAGTTTCAGACGCCGATCTGGGCAGCCCTGACTGAGCAAATAATCGCGCTGGCTAATGGCCTCAATCTGCATTCCGACATATGCCGAGATAATTTCCTGCCAACAGGCCAGATCGCGCGCTTTCTCTGGATGCCGTTCATCCAGTACCTGCCCGGCGTCCTCCATCAGCATCCAGTTCTGTGGCAGGTTGATCGCCAACACCCGCGGGACAGAAGCAGGCCAGAACTGCGAGAGCGCCTGCGTCAGAGCGGGTTCATGCGGAAAGGCTGGGTCGCAGCACTTCAGGTACAATTCGCCCCGATTGGTCTGAATATGCAGAATGCACGACAAATCAGAGACGGCAAGCTGCTCAACTTCTCTCGCCTGATACCCTTGCCTGGCAAGCTGCCCCTCTAACCAGGCCAGCATCGTCGCGTATCAGCCTCTCGTAGCCCATGGACGCCGCTGTACAGCATGGTGAGACTGCTCGCGCTCCCAGAACCATTGCCCAATCACCTGAGCGTGCCCTGGCACAGTCAGCGTCAGTTCTGGAAGCTGCTGAGCGCTCACCCAACGCCCAGCAGCAGGCAATTGCCAGCCAGCGCTATGATTTTCCAGAACGTCTATCTGCTGAGCCGCCATGCCATCTTCCTGCTCACCATTGTATTCATAAGCCGCATAGAGGACAGTCACCTCCAAGCCAAATGTTTGCTTTATAGCTCGATTAATCGTTGCTGCCCCTTCTTCGGTATGTCGCGGCAACGTCCAGCCGTCGCGCTCCTGTAATAGAAGAATGCATGCGTTTTCGGGATGTGGAATGATCGCGTAATTGCTGCGTGAACGTGTCGTCAAAGCTCTACTCCTCATATTTTGTGAATCACAAATAATCAGGAAGGTGTCACGTGAAGCATACTGGCATGGAAACGGTCATTGTGCCGTCAGGCGGTGATGGATTACTTGTTCTCAAAGAGATGGGAGATGCAGCCCGGATTGAAGAGATTCACTCCGCACTACATGCCTTGAATTCAAGTAGTGAAACACTATGCGCGCCTTTGACCATGTTTGTCACGTATAGCCAGCGGCCACGATTTGGAGAAAAAGATAAATGTCTTGTTGCGCTTCTATTATACGGGGTGAACAAGGGAGTTGTAAAGAGGCCTTGACTCTCCGTCGCATCCCTCTTTGGCGTCATGGAGCACGCCTCCACATAAAGTAATGGGAAACCCCTTCTTTCCGAAATGTCTTTCCACTTCCGCTCAAGCATTAAGATGCGATTGCCCTGGAAGGTCGTGGCATGATATGTGAGCTATCTCCCAGGTGTCTCTCGTGGCTCTTCTATTATCCCCAACGGTGCGCTTCTTAGGTCAGAAACTATCATCTCCAATGTGATCCTGGATGTGCAGGCGGGTGAGTTCTTCTTCATTGGAGCGATCCTGCACCACATACGTGCTGGAATGTTCGCGACGAGGGCCAGTGGGAGTAGACATGCACGTTTCGCTGCTTGCTCTTAATGCTTGACCCGGAATCAGGATACTCGGCCAAACTTGCCAATAGCCCTAAACTTCTGGTAGCGCTGTTCTAAAAGCTCATCTACAGGAAGTTGCTTCAGCTCTGCCAGGTGCTTGAGCAGGGCCGCTTTGAGATTTACAGCTGTGAGTTGATGATCACGGTGGGCGCCTCCAAGGGGCTCTGGAACCAACTCATCAACAAGATCAAGCGCCTTGAGTTCACGCGCACTGATGCGCATGGCCTCGGCGGCTTGTGCTCCAAAGGCCCGGTCGCGCCATAGAATAGAGGAGGCCGCTTCTGGGGAGGCCACAGTGTAAATGCTGTGCTCCAACATTAGGATTCGGTCTGCGACGCTGATAGCCAGAGCTCCACCACTACCACCTTCCCCGATTACTGCGGCGATGATGGGCACACGCAGGCGCGACATAAGATATAGGTTATAGGCGACCGCCTCAGCCTGCCCACGCTCTTCATCGGGAAGGGCAGGAGATGCTCCTGAGGTGTCGACCAGGCAAATGACGGGGAAGCCTAACTTTTCGGCCTGCTGCATTACACGAGCCGACTTGCGGTATCCCTCCGGGTGCGCCAAGCCATAGTTGTGATACTGCTTCTCCTTCATGTCACGGCCTTTCTGATGGCAGACCATGAATACTGTGGTGCCATCAAGCTTTGCCGGGCCTGCCATGATCGCATGGTCGTCTCCAAAAGAACGATCACCGTGTAATTCGAAGAAGTCATCACATATGAGGCGAATATAATCGGCGGCATAGGGGCGATCTTTGTGGCGTGCTACCAGTAGAGTTTGCCAGGCTGTGAGGTTTTTATACAGCTCTTCGGTTCGGTGTTGCAGATCTTGCTCGGCGCGCTGCAATTGTATACGTTCATCAGGCTTCAGGTGCTCGCCTTTACGTTGCAGCGCGTGTATCTTTTTTTCCAGCTCAACCAGTGGTTTCTCAAACTCTAGATCATAAGCCATCTTTCTCCCCCTCTTTCGTTCGAGGTTCAAGGTTGATCGAACATTCCCAACTACATATTCCTGTTGTGTGAATAGAGATGTAGTAGCCGTGCTAGTGTGTGTCTTAATTCACGCCTATGTACTATAGCATCGATCATACCGTGCTGCAGTGCGAATTCCGAGTTCACGACCCCCTCAGGGAGTTTGATATGCATGAATTGCTCAATCACGCGTGGGCCGGTAAAACTCACCAGCGCTCCTGGTTCGGCGAGGGTGATATCGCCGAGCATAGCGAAACTGGCGGTTACACCGCCAGTGGTAGGGTCTGTTATCAAGCTAAAATAAGGGATCTTGGCCTCTCCCAGTTTGGCAAGGGCAGCAGAGGTCTTTGCCATCTGCATAAGCGAATACAAACCTTCCTGCATGCGTGCACCACCGGATACAGAGGAGATGAGTACGGGTATGCGCCGTTCAATGCCGAACTCAATCACGTCGGTGATTTTCTCACCGACGACAGACCCCATACTACCTCCCATGAAGCGAAAGTCCATCACTGCGAGCGCCAGTGGCAGCCCTTCAATTGCGATGTGGCCAACTACAACTGCTTCGTTCATTCCGGTGTCCTGGCGTTTTTCCTCGAGTTTATCTGCGTACACTTCTGAACGGCTGACAAAGTGGAGCGGATCAACAGAGATAATATCGTCGTCTATTTCCACGAAACTGCCTGGGTCTGCCAAGAGATCAATTCGTTCCTGAGCCGTGAGTTTGAAATGGTAGTTGCAACGCGGGCATACCTTCAGGTTCTTTTCCCAGTCGCGTCCATACAAAAGCTCTTTACATTTTATACATTTGACTGCGAGATTACCCGATGGGTGAACACCTGGTTTAGGCTGGTCGGCGGAGGATGCCTGGGCTGAGATTGGGGGAATAGCTTCTTTGACCATGAGATACCTCCTCGTCAGTCTTGCGCAAAGAGCGCGGCCACGAAACTCTGTGGATCGAAGGGGGCAAGATGCTCAACCTTTTCTCCCGTACCAATAAACTTAATGGGTACTCCTAGATCGTCGACGACGGCGAAGGCAAAACCACCTTTGGCTGTGCTATCCAATTTCGTGATGATTACTCCGGTCAGACCAATATCCTCAGCAAATTTACGCGCCTGTAAAAGGGCGTTCTGACCAGTAGTAGCATCAATTACCACGAGCAACTCTTGAGGTCCCTCTGGCAAGAGCTTCTGAATAACTTTATTGATTTTCTTCAACTCTTCCATCAGGTTATACTTGGTGTGAAGTCGACCAGCAGTATCTACAATCAGCACATCACTTCCTCGTGTGCCTGCTGCTTGAATTGCATCATAGACTACTGCCCCTGGATCAGAACCCGGATTCTGGCTGATGACCGGGACTCCGACGCGTTCCCCCCAGACTTTGAGCTGGTCAATAGCGGCAGCGCGGAATGTATCAGCGGCCGCCAAAATAACTTTGTGACCCTCTCTGGTAAGGCGATGGGCCAACTTGGCAATACTGGTGGTCTTACCGGAGCCATTGACTCCAATCACCAAAATAACCGTCAGGATAGACTGTTTTGCAAAGCGCAAAGATGATGGCTTCCCCAGGAGAGCCACCAGTTCTTCACGTAGAGCGCGCTGCACCTGGACTGTGTTGTGCATACGTTCTTCGGCAACACGTTTGTGCAATCGTTCTATAAGCCAGGCACTGGTGCTGGGGCCAACATCGGCACTTATGAGAGTCTCTTCCAGTTCATCCCAGAAATCATCAGTTATGTCAGGTTGTCGAAAAGCATCTCCAACCCGGCTAAATAGTTGGCG
>WNFM01336103.1_pt1 | contig 10191 bp, 7 predicted proteins | sample 5400271 | NCBI WGS metagenome assembly WNFM01 (sample SAMN13153352, study PRJNA577476) | soil metagenome | isolation source: 60 cm saprolite on Douglas fir-dominated hillslope | place: USA:California | collected 2013-09-17
GAGCGGACAGAGCGCGAAGATCGCGCCGGCCAGGAACCCGGCCCGCGTTCCGCGGTGGCGCCGGGCGAAAAAAAAGACGAGCGCGACGGTCAGAAAGGCGAACAGCGCGGAGGGCAGGCGGGCCCCGAGCTCGCCGACGCCGACGAGCCGGAAAGTCGCGGCGACGGCCCAGAAGAAGGCGGGCGGCTTGTCGAGATACCGGGCGCCGTTGATGTGCGGCGTGAGCCAGTCGCCGGTGGTCAGCATCTCGCGCGCCACCTCGGCGTTTCGTCCTTCATCCGGGTCGCCGAGAGCCGGCCGGCCAAGGCGATAAAGGAAGAGGGCCGCGCAGAGCAGCATCAGGACCGCGAACGGCAGGGCGGCCCGCGACGGCCGCCGCGCCCCGGCCGCCAGGTTCATCCGTGCGGCTCGGCGGCTTTCATCCGTTCGGCGGTCTTTCGAAGGAAGGACAGGATCCGGACCGCCAGCGCGTCGAAGTTCCCGTTGAAATGATGGCCGCCCGGCAGCACCATGCGGGTCACGCCGGGCGGCGACGGGTCGGGGCAGCCCGACGCGCCATGATCGGACGGCTCGAGGCAGAGGATCGGCATCCCGCCCAGCGCTTCGACCGCGCGGCGCACCGGATGCTGCGTCACCGCTTCGGTGCGCCGCAGCCAGTCGAGCGGGCTGACCTCGAACGAGGCGAACGGGCCCGGCGCGATCAGCACCAGCCCGGAGAGACGCGAGGCGACCGATCGATCGTTCGAATCGATCGGATCGGAGCCGCCTCCCGGCCGGTCGCCCGCCACCGTCACCGGCACCACCTCGGCGCCGAACGAATAGCCGCCCGCATAGACCTGCACCCCCTGGGGGATCTCCTCGATAATCCTTTCCAGGTCGGCCTGGAACCGCCGCGGCTTCTTCGGCTCCCAGAAATATCGCAGCGCGTTCCAGCCGACGACCGCGATCCCGCGCTCGGTCAGGCCGGCCGCGATCTTCTGGTCGAGCTCGGCCCAGCCGCCGTCGCCCGAGATGAAGATGACGACCTGCCGGGCCTCCTGCGGCCACTCGACCTCGAGCGGCAGGTCGAGCGCCTCGAGGCTTCGACGGATCGCCTCGGGGGCGCGGTTCGGCACCAGATGCCGTGTTTCTTCCGGGAGGGGATCCCAGGCGGTCAGCGGATCGAGCAGCTGATCGATCGCCTGGTCGTACTGGTCGCTCCAGCGCTTCATCACTCCGAAGCCATGCCCGACCTTCGGGAGCGGAACCAGGCGGGCCGCCGGGATCTGCGACGTGAAGCGGGCCGCGGCGGCCGCGCTGCAGACCCTGTCGGCCTGCCCCTGCAGCACCGTCCAGCGCGGCCGGGCGTCGGCGCGCGGCGGCAGGTCACGGCGCGGCGGAAGGATCGTCATCTTCTTTTTGTCGAGGTAGACCGGCTTCCATTCGCCGTGCGCGCACCAGGCCCGCTTCACTTCTTGATCGGAGCAGAAGCCGAGGCTGACTCCGCCGGTGAAGGCGTCGGCCGGCGCCTGCGCCAGGGCCCCGTAGACCGCGGTCGCCCCGGATGAAAAACCGGCCAGCGTCGGCTTCAGGTAGCGCGGCAGCTTGTAAAGCTTCTCGACCGCCTGGGCCGTCGACTCCAGCTCGCCGGCGGCGAACCAGCAGCGGCCGGTGATCCGCTCCGCCGCCTTCTTCCAGGCGGGGAACGACAGCCCGACGACCAGCGCCCGGTCGGCGACCAGGCGGGCCATATCGACCACCCCGAGGTTCCATCCTCCGTCTCCCGAAAGGAACAGGACCACCCCGCGGGTCTTCTCGATCGGCTCCGGCCGGTAGACCTTGGTCTTGCCGAAGATCGGCAATTCGATCTGATCTTCGATGTAGTCGACCCCTTCCACGGGCGTCGGCTCCGCCTCGGGGGTTGCCTCCGGCGCCGGCGTCGGAGCAGGAGTCGCGGCCGCGTCGGGGGTCGCGGCCGGGGCCGGCTCGACGGGTGGCGCCGGTTCGGCCGAGGGCGTCTCCTGGACGCCGGGCGTCGGCTCGGGAGCCGGAGTCGCGGCTGGAGCGGGCGGCTTGCGCGCGGCGGCATCCGAGATCGCCAGGAGCGCGGCGACGAGAAGGACCGCCTGCCGCTTCATTCCGATTCCCCGGCCGGAAAGAGAAGGGCCCGCCAGCCGCCGGCGATCAGAACGGCGGTGGTGGTGCTGGCGGCGGGCCAGTCCCAGGGACGACGGTAGGCCATGTAGCGCGGCTCCCAGACCGGATCGAATTTCTCTTTGTAACGCCGCAATCCTTGATAGTTGTACCAGTGCTCTCCCCAGCCTCTCGAACGGCCGCGCCCGGCGCTCCTGACCGACCGTGGCCAGAGGAGCCATGCCCAGGTTGAAGCGCTGGAAGCCGCGTTCCTTCCCATGCAGCATCAGATGCAGGAAGAGGCAGTCCATCACGTTGTGCAGCTCTCCCTCCGCCTCGCGACGGGCGCTGTAGCGCATCAGGTCGACCGACAGCTCCTCGCCCCGGGGACCCTCGAGCAGATTGGCGAAGCCGGCGACGCGGCCGCGATCGTCGCGCGCCACGGCGCACGGGAAGCGCAGCAGATATTGTTCGTCGAAGCGGCCGATCGAAAAACGTTTCTCGACGATATGTTTGTCGGCCAGCCAGTCGTCCGACACCTGTCGCAGGTCATCGATCAGTGGCCGCGTCGCCTCGGGCGCGAGGATCTCGAGCCGTCCGCCCGCCTTCTCGAACGCGTTGAGGGCGTTGCGCCAGCTCTTCGCCTTGTTCCCTTTCAGGTCGAAGCGGGCGAGATCGACCGTCGCCTCCTCGCCGAGCTTGAAGAAGGTGAAGCCGAAGTCGTGGGCCACCGGCAGGAAGGCCGGAGTGATCTGATACAGGATCACCTCGCGATCGAGCTGGCCGGCATGATCGAGGAAGGCGCCGAGCATGTCGCGCTCGGCCCCCGGCGGGCAGACCGGATCGGAATAGGCGACCAGGAACCGGCCGGCGGTACGGTAGGCGATGAACCCCTCGGGCGGCGAAGGAGCCGACGGCGGGCGTCGGAAGATCGCCTTGTCGCCGCATGCGACCAGCAACGGGTTGGTGTTGCGGCCATGCGCCTTCACCTCCGCGAGCGCGTCCTGGATCCCCGCCTCGTCCGGCAGCTGGTCGTGCACCCTCGACCTGAGCGCGAAGTGCAGCGCGACCACGGCGACGAACGACGACAACAAAATGAGTCCGCGCAGGAAGCGCGCGCTGAACGCGAGATACCCGAACCGGCCGAGCAGGTTCGGCAGATCGGGCCGCGCCGGCAGCGAGCCGAAGCCGACGGCGGCGAAGAAAACCACGGCGAACAGGCCGACCGAGATGACGAACTCGACCGGGGGCGCGAGGCGGCCGGGGCGCTCGAACGGCCGGTGGGCGACGAGCAGGATCGCGACCATCACCAGGGAGAGGATCGCCTCCTCGAAGTCGAGCCCCTTCAGAAATGTCGTGAGGGCGGCGGCCAGGGCCAGCGCCAGCGCGAGGCGATGGCTCGAGCGGTAGCCGCGCGCCAGGCCGCGCGCGATCACGAGCAGCAGGAACCCGAGCATGACCGAGGCGCCGTGGGTGATCTCGACGAGCGGCAGCGGCAGGGTGTTTCTCAGGAAGGCGGTGCGCGACGCCAGCGAAGGGGTCGCGGCGCTGGCCAGAAGCACGATGCCGCACAGCACGGTGTAGGTCGCGATGGCGGTGCGCACGAAAGCGCCGGTCCGGGGGCCGGTGCGGATGAAACGACCGGCGAGGACCAGGGTCGCCACCGCCCATGGAAGGATGTAATAGACGCAGCGGTAGAGCAGCAGCGCCGCCAGAACCCGGTCGTGCTCGCCGGCCGCCACGGTGAGCGTCAGCAGCCAGTAGGCGTCGGCCGAGCCGAGACCGCCGGGGATGAAGCTGGCGAGACCGATCAGCTGGCCCAGGAAGAAGGCCGGCAGCGTGGCGCGCGGCTCGAGCCCGGTGTCGAGGGCGGTCAGCGCCAGATGGAAGACGACCCAGGCCATCAGCCAGTCGCCGACCGCCACCGCGATCAGAATCCCCTGCGAGCCTTCCCAGCGCCGCATCGCCTCCGGAGCGAGGCGCCACCGGCTGACCCGCCGCAACGCCACGGCGACCAGCGCCCCGATCGGGATCGCGAGCGCGAGACGGATCGCGGGCGACCGGGTCGCACCAGATCAGCAGTCCCCCGCTGAGCGCCACCAGAATCGACGTCAGCGCCGCGCGCGCCCGCGGGCCCGGCACCTCGTACGATCGATAGAGCCAGAGCCGGAGCGCCGGCCCGGCGAGCGGACCGAGGGTCAGGAAGTTGCTCCAGGCGAAGCTGACCACCCCGACGCTCCAGCGCTGCGCCAGGGCGGGAGGGTTGCTCCGCGGCCCGAAGGCGACGACGTCGTAGAGGCCGAACACCATCAAATTGAATGCGGTCGCGCCGAGCAGGATCGGGATCCAGGAGGAATCGATCGAGCGCAGGAGCTGGCGTACCGAGGAGAGATCGATCTGGGCGAGCTCGTGCCAGCCGAGCCCGCCGAGAGCCAGCAGGACCAGCCAGGGCCAGATCGGCCGCAGCCATGCCAGAAGCGTCGAGAGGGCCAGCCGCAGGCCCTCGGGCGCCGGCAGGTCCGAGTCGGACGTGCCCTCCAGGTCGATCGGTTCGCTCAACGCCCGCCCCGTGCCCGCCCGAACAACCCGCGCGCCCCGCCGGCCCGATCAGTGCGCGGTGCGCGCGGGAGTCGCGGCCTGGCCATGGCTTCCCAGAATCCAGTTCATGCCGTCGCGCAGCGCGGCGCGCAGCTCCTTTTCGTGCCCCGAGAAGTGGTGTGTCGCCCCCGGGACGACGACCAGCTTCTTCGGCTCGCCCGTCACCTCGAGAAGCTTCGGGGCGGCCGACCAGCCGTCCTTCCCCCCATGCAGGAACAGCGTCGGGATGCCGGCCGAGCTCCGCAGCGCGTCGGCCACCAGAAAGGAATGGGACTTGTAGTTGATGCCGAGCATCTCGGTGATCCGATACTGCAGGCTGCCGTCCTCGTCCGGACCGACCAGCACCAGACCGCGCACCCGGCCCGCCCATCCGGCGGCCCCCGCAATCCAGGGGGCGAGATCGGCGCCGAAGGAATAGCCCATCAGGATCACCCCCTCGTCCGACGGCCGCCCGGCCGCCTTCTGCAGAGCCGCCACGTAGGCCCGGATGTCCCCCGCCAGAAGCCCTCGATCATCTTGAGGATCGGAGAAGTAGGCCTTGGCGTCGACACCTCCCACCCAGTACCCCTCGGCGCTCAGCCAGCCCGAAAGCAGGATGTCGAAGCTCTTCCATCCCCCTTCGCCGGAGATCAGCAGCACGACCGGGCCCGGCCGCGGCGCGGCCGCGGGAGGCGGTGTCGAGGACGACGAGGGCGGCGGCGCCAGGGAGGGCGCGGGCGACGGCGCGGGTGTCGACGAGCGCGCGTGCGCCGGTGGGGGCGAGGGTGCCGGGGCGTAGATCTCGAGATCGAACTCGCCGCGGCTGGTCTCGACCGTCACCGTCGTCGAGACCGGCTCGGCCGCCTGCTGCGTCGGCGCGGACCAGGGGCTCGCCGTCAGGACGGCGACGATGGAGAGAACGCGGCCGAGCCGCTCGGAGGAGATCGTCATGATCGGGACCGCGGGTTCCTGCCCGGGGTGGAATTCTACTCTAGTGTTGCGGGTCGGAACTCCCTCACCTGTCGCGCCGGCCCTCCGCGCCGGGCGGAGCGACGCGCAGGCGGGCGAGACGGCGCCGGCCGACGAGGTGGAACGCGGCGAAGACGGCCGCCGCCAGGATCAGCGCGCAGAGCAGCCAGATCTCGACATGCTTCACCCGGCCCAGAACCGTGGCCGCGCTATCGCTGGCCAGAAAGCCCGCCCCGCCGAGCAGGCCGGCCCAGAGCAGGCAGCCCGCCAGATCGACGGCGGCGAAGCGCCAGAGGCTCAGACCCCGCGAACCCCAGAAGATCATGGTCGCGATCCGGGTCCCGTAGACGAACCGGGCGAGAGCGATCTGCGACAGGCCGATCCGATCGGCGAAGCGCTCGATCGCAGGTCCGGCGCGACGGTAAAGAGCATGGTTCCGGATGAAGGCGCCGCGCCACCTGCCGAGCCAGAACCAGGCGAGGTCGGAGATCCCGGCGGCGCCGGCGCCGACCAGGAAGGCCGCCAGCGGATCGAGCAGGCCGAGATGGGCCGCCACGCCGGCGAGGATCATGCTGACGTCCCCTTCGAGCGCCGCTCCCAGGAAGAGGGCCGGCAGGCCGAAACGGATCAGGAGCTCCTGCATGGTCGCCTCAGAGATGGGCCGGGTGAGGGCGAAGATGATCGTGGCAGGGCATCATGGACGCCGGGAAGTATAGACCCGGAGGAAGGCGGCGCGGTCCGCTTCCGCCGTACGGCCCCCGACGACCGGCCCCCGACGAGCGACCGCCGCCGGCCGGCTCAGCGGAACAGACCGAGCTGATCCCCGGCGGCGGGCGGCACGCGGAAGCGGGTCGGATCGTGCGGGGCCGGAGCGCGATCGAGACCGAGACGGGCGCAGGCCACCTCGAAGCGGCGTTGCAGCAGATCGGCCTGCGGCCCGGTGCCGCGCATCCGCAGCCCGAACGTGGCGTCGTACAGCCGCCCGCCGCGCGTGTCGCGCACCAGCCCCAGAATGCGCGGTGCCTTGAGCGGGACGTGCGCCTCGAGCCATTCGCGGAACAGATCTTTGATCTCGAGAGGCAGGCGCAAAAGCACGTATCCGGCGCTGCGCGCCCCGGCCCCGGCGCACTCCCTCAGGATCCGCTCCAGCTCGGGGTCGTTGAGACCCAGGATCATCGGCGATGCGAGCACGCCGACCGGGACGCCCGCGGCGGAGAGGCCCCGGATCGCGGCGATCCTCCGCGCCGGCGCCGCCGCGCGCGGCTCCATGGCCCGCGCCAGAGCGCGGTCGAGGGTGGTGACCGAGACCATGACGCTCGCCAGCCGGTCGGCCGCCATCGGCGCCAGAAGATCCCGATCGCGCAGCACCAGGTCCGACTTGGTGACGATGGTCACCGGATGCCGAAACTCGCGCAGGACCTCGAGCACGCTGCGGGTGATCTTCAGGGTGCGCTCGATCGGCTGGTACGGGTCGGTGTTCGAACCGAGGGCGATGGTGCGGCAGCGATAACCGGGCCGGCGGAGCTCCTTCCGCAGCAGCTCGGCGGCCTGCGGCTTCGAGAACAGGCGGGTCTCGAAGTCGAGGCCCGGCGACAGCCCGAGATAGGCGTGCGTCGGCCGGGCGAAGCAGTAGACGCAGCCGTGCTCGCAGCCGCGGTACGGATTGATCGACTGCTCGAACGGGATGTCGGGCGAGTCGTTGCGCGTGATGATCGAGCGGCTCGCGTCGGGAGTCACCGTGGTGCGCAGCGGAGGCGGCTCGAGATCCTCGGGGTCGGCGCAGACTTCGATGCTCGGGTCGAGGGGGGCGAGGCGCCGGACCTCGTAACGACCGGGGCGGTTGCTGACCGCGCCCCGCCCTCGACGGACGACTTCGGCAGGACGTACGGATTCGGTCGGACGGTCGCTCATCGACGGTCCTCCCGGGGGGATGGGGCATTGTAGCGCAAAACCGGCCGGAGCGCCCCCGCTTGACGCGGGAGCCGGGCTTGCCTATATTCATACAGTCGTTTAAAACGAGCGCTTCATTCGGGGCCGTCGTCCACCATGCCGAAATCCCGGGTTCGGGAGCGCGCTTCGCCAGACCGGGCGCCGGAGACGCGCGACCGGCTGCTGGAGGCCGCCGAGCCCCTGTTCGCCGCGCGCGGGTTCGGGGGAACGTCGATGCGCGCGCTCACCGCCGCGGCCCGCTGCAACCTGGCGGCGGTCAATTACCATTTCGGCGGCAAGACCAGCCTGTACCGCGAGGTGATCAGACGGAGGCTGCGCGCCATGCGCGAGCAGCGGATCGCCAGCATCGTGCGCACCATGAGCGAGGCGGGAGCGGGCGCCGACATCGACCTGCTGCTCCGTTCGTTCACCCTCGCCTTCCTCGAGCCGCATCTCGATGAAAGCAGCGGACGGGTTCTGATGCAGCTGATGTCGCGGGAGATGCTCGAGCCGCACATGCCGCCGCGCACCTTCGAAAAAGAGATGCTCGAGCCGGTGCTCGAGGCCCTGACCCGGGCGCTGCGCACCATCCACCCGCGGCTGCAGGCCCGGGCGGCCCGCCGCGGCATCCACTCGCTCATCGCCCAGCTGGCGCACGTCGTGCACATGCGGCGGATGCCCGGCTTCGAGCGCGGCCGATCCGGCGCGGACTTCAAGTTCCCGGAAGTGATCGACCATATCGTCCGTTTTTCCGCGGCGGGTCTGCGCGCCGGTCTTTAACGTCGTGAGGCATCGGATGTCTCGGATCGCGAATCGCCCTGCACCGGAGAGCCGCCCCGCGCGAAGCGCCCGGCTGCTGCTGGCGGCGTTCGGCGCCGGGCTCGGACTCGCCGCGTGCGTGCACGACCTCTCGGCGGTGCGCACCGCCCCGGGGACGGCAGCCTCGTCCGGAGTCGCCTGGAACCCCCCCGCCCGGCCGCCGGCGCAACCCGCGGCCGCTCCCGGGATCGCCCCCGTTCCTGCGACCTCCCCCGCTCCCGGCGCGTCGTCCGGAGCCGCGATCCCCTCCGACCTGCTCGAGTCGGCGCGCAATTGGGGTCTCGACGACCTCGTCGACCTGTCGCTGCGTCTCAGCCCCGAGACACGCGCCGCCTGGGCGCGGGCGCGGGCGGCGGCCGCCGACCTGGGCAGCAAGCGCGGCGCCTATTACCCGACCATCGGCGTCAGCACCGATCTGACCCGCACCAAGGGGGCGGCGGTCGGCGGACGGTTCACGTTCGAGCAGACCAGCGCCAACCCGTACGTCGTGCTCAATTATCTGCTGCTCGATTTCGGCGGGCGCAAGAGCTCCGTCGAAGAAACGCGCCAGGCCCTGTTCGCCGCCGATCTGACGCACAATGCCGCCATCCAGGACGTCGTCCTCCAGGTGGAGCAGGGGTACTACCAGTACCTTCTGGCCCGCCGCCTGCACCAGGCCGAGACCGCGGCCGTGACGGAGGCCCAGGCGAGCCTCGACGCCGCCGAGCGCCGCCGCGCCTCCGGCCTCAGCACGGTGGCCGACGTCCTGCAGGCGAAGACACGGCTGTCGCAGGCGCGTCTGTCGCTCGAGACGGTCGAGGGGGAGATCCTGACGGTGCGCGGCGTCCTGGCGACCGCGATCGGGCTGCCGGCCAACACCCCGTTCGACGTCGCGATGCCGGAGGACGACCCTTCCCTCCCGGTCATCACCGACAGCGTCGAGAGCTCGATCGCGAAGGCCCAGGCGGCGCGCCCCGATCTGGCGGCGGCCCGGGCCCGCGTGCTGGAGGCGCAGGCCCACATCGGCAAGGTGCGGGCCGAGGCGCGGCCGAATCTCAGCGCCACCTACACGCAGGGGAGGATCTACTATCAGGTCGACTCGCTCCACCAGGATACCTACAGCACCGGCCTGCTGCTGCGCATCCCGGTCTTCAACGGGCTGAGCCACCAGTACGATACGCTGAAGGCGCGCGCCGAGGCCGACGCCGCCGGCGCGGATCTCGAGACCCTCGAGCGGATGGTGATCGACCAGGTCTGGAGCAGCTATTACAATCTCAAGACGGCGGCGCAGAAGGTGGCCACGAGTCGCGACCTGATCGACAGCGCCCGGCAGTCGCACGAGGTGATCGCGGCCCGCTACCAGGCCGGCGTCGGCAGCATCCTCGATCTGCTCACCGCCGAGAGCGCCCTGGAAAATGCCCGGGCCCAGGAGGCCCAGGCGCGCACCGATCTGCTGCTGTCCCTGGCGCAGCTCGCCCACGACACCGGGACGCTCTGGCGGGGCGCCGTCACCGACACGAAAGGCACCCCATGAACCCACGCGGCTCCCTCCGGTTGGCTCTGATCACGCTCTTCGTCGCGCCGCTCGCCGCATGCTCCTCGTCCAAGGGGGGCGCGGCGCAACAGGCGCCGTCGGTGCCGGTCACCGTCGCGAAGGCGATCAAGACCAGCGTGCCGGTCCGGATCGAGGCGATCGGCACCGTCGAGGCCTACGCGACGGTGGCGATCAAGGCCCAGATCGGCGGGGTGCTGCAGCGTGTGCTGTTCCGGGAGGGGCAGGACGTCCGCGCGGGAGAGACCCTCTTC
>WNFM01258173.1_pt1 | contig 10190 bp, 10 predicted proteins | sample 5400271 | NCBI WGS metagenome assembly WNFM01 (sample SAMN13153352, study PRJNA577476) | soil metagenome | isolation source: 60 cm saprolite on Douglas fir-dominated hillslope | place: USA:California | collected 2013-09-17
GGGGATCGACTCCCTGGCCTGCCGGTGCGTGCAAAGATACCAGCCCCAGTTCTGCCGGAAATCCGAATCGTTGGGTGCCAGTTCGAGCGCTTTGCGGAAATTCTGCGCGGCTTCCGCGTCCTGCCCGAGCGTCGCGTAGACCAGGCCGTAGACGTTGTAGATCTTCGGATTGGTGGGGTCGAGCTTCGTCGCCGTGCCCAATTCCTGCAACGCGACGTCCATCTGGCCGCGCTCGTAATAGCCGGCAGCCAACTCTACATGGGCGTTCGCACGTACCGGCAACGGGGCTTCCTTGACCGTGGGCGGAGGAGGTGGCGGAGGAACCACCGCGGGCGGCGCCGTCGTGCTCGTCGTACTGCAACCCGCCGCAAGCACGAGCGCGGCGCACAGGGCGATCAACCATGGGTGAGATCGGCGCATGACATTGCCTCGGCTAGAACGGCATCAGGGAGAAGGGGCTGCCACGATGCGGGTTGCCAGACGGCGCTTCGTGCGGTCCTGCACCCGGGGATCGTCGTGACCAATCCGGATTCGACCAGGATCGCCTGGAACGCCACGATTCGCTCGCGCGGACTCGTTCGGAACTCCGTGCCCGGAAACGGATTGAATGGAATCAGGTTGAACTTGCAGGGGACATGGCGCACGAGCTCGATCAACGCGTGCGCGTGGCTGTCCGTGTCATTGACGCCATCGAGCATCACGTATTCGAAGGTGACGAAATCGCGGGGCGCGCGCTCGAGGTAGCGGACGCAGGCCGCCAGCAGGTCGGTCAGCGGGTATGTGCGGTTGATCGGCACTAGGCGGTCACGCAACGCATTGTCGGGCGCATGCAGCGACACCGCCAGCGCCACCGGGCATTCGTCGCGCAACCGGTCGATCAGCGGCACCAGGCCGGACGTCGACAACGTGACGCGCCGGCGCGACAGTCCATAGGCGTTGTCGTCGAGCATGAGGCGCAGCGCCGGCACGACGTTGTCGAAATTGGCGAGCGGCTCGCCCATGCCCATCATCACGACATTGGTGATCGGCGGGCGGCCGTGCTCTATCCATGGCGCCCTGGTGCCGTCCGCGAGCAGCGTGCGGTTGGCGTGCCAAAGCTGGCCGATGATCTCGCCGGTCGAGAGGTTGCGGTTGAATCCCTGTTTGCCCGTCGAGCAGAACGCGCAGTCGAGCGCGCAGCCCGCCTGCGACGAAATGCACAGCGTGCCGCGATCGTCCTCGGGAATGTAGACCGATTCCACCGCGTTGCCGTTGCCCGCGTCGAGCAGCCACTTGCGCGTGCCGTCCGCCGCAGTCGTATCGCGGATCGCAGGCAATGCGCGAATCCGGCTTTCAGCGGCCAGCGCCTCGCGCAGCGGCTTCGCCAGGTCGGTCATGGCGCCCACGTCGTCGACGAAGCGCTGGTGGATCCAATGCGTGATCTGTTTCGCGCGAAACGGCTTCTCGCCGCGATCGGCGAAGAACGCCGCGAGACCGGGCGGGTCGAGGTCGAGCAAATTGGTCATCGTTCTTGTCACGACAATGGCTTCAATCGTTCTATCGGCTGTACACCCACAGGGCCGGAAAAAAGTAGGCGACTTCGGCTTTTGCCGTATCCGGCGCATCGGAGCCATGGACGGCGTTGGCGTCGATCGACTGCGCGAAGTCGGCGCGGATCGTCCCCGCCGCGGCCTTCGCAGGATCGGTGGCACCCATCAACTCGCGATTCCTGGCGATGGCGTTGTCGCCTTCGAGCACCTGGACCATCACCGGCCCGGACACCATGAAATCCACGAGGGTGCGGAAGAACGGGCGCTCGCGATGGACGGCATAAAAGCCCTCGGCTTCGGCGCGCGACAGCCAGGCCATCCGCGCTGCCACGATTTTGAGGCCTGCTTTCTCGAAGCGGGCGAGTATTTCTCCGATTGCGTTCCGGGCGACGGCATCCGGCTTGATGATGGAAGCGAATAAAAGCGAATGAATTCAAAATTATAGCACGCCCGTGACCGTGACGCGACGGGTCCGGACGACTGCCGAGAGAGGGTGAAAATGGATGGCAAAAGCCAGGTTCCCAAGGAGGTCCTGCTCCTGGGAATGACACCGGATTTACCGGATGCCGCTAGCGCAACATGCCGAGCGCTTGGGGCAGAATCAACGACAGTCCCGGCCAGTAGGTGACGATGACCAGGAACACGAGCATTGTCAAAAGCCACGGCCACACCGCGACGGTGAGCTCGGTGATGCCCATCTTGGTGATTCCGGACGCAACGTAGAGGTTGAGGCCGACCGGCGGGTGGCACATGCCGACTTCCATGTTCACCGTCATCATGATGCCGAAATGCACCGGATCGATGCCGAGCTTCATCGCCACCGGGAAGAGGATCGGCGCCATGATCAGCACGATCGACGACGGTTCCATCACGTTGCCGGCAAGCAGCAGAAGCACGTTGACGAAGAGAAGAAAGGTGACGGTGCCCAGGCCCTTGTCGAGCATCCACTGCGCCATCAACTGCGGAATCTGCTCGGACGTCATCAGGAACGAGAACAGCACGGCGTTGGTGATGATGTAGAGCAGCATCGCGCTCATGTTCGCCGAATCGAGAAGCACTTTCGGCACCTTGGCGAGCGTCAGGTCCTTGTAGACGAAGACCGCGACGAAAAACGCGTACACGGCGCTCATCGCCGCGGCTTCGGTCGGCGTGAACAGCCCCGTATAGATGCCGCCGATCACGATGAGGATGAGCAGCAGGCCCCACACGCTTTTCTTGAACGTGCGCCAGCGGTCGGACCAGCTCGCCTTCGGCAATCGCGGGTAGTTGTTCTTTCGGGCGAGATGCCACGTGGTGAGGCCGAGCATCGTCGCCAGGACGATTCCGGGCACGATGGCCGCCATGAAGAGCTGGCCGACGGATGTGTTGGTCGCGACCGAATACATGACCATCACGATCGACGGCGGAATGAGGATGCCCAGCGCGCCCGAAGTGGTGATCACGCCTGCGCCGAACGACTTGGGAAAACCCTGCCTGACCATCGCCGGCAGGATGATCGAACCGATCGCCACCACCGTGGCCGGTGACGAGCCCGATACCGCGGCGAACAGCGCGCACGCCATCACGCCCGCGAGCGCCAGGCCGCCATGCCAGTGGCCGACCATCGACGACGCGAAGTCGATCATCCGCCGGGCAACACCGCCATGCGTGAGAAAGTTTCCGGCGAGGATGAAAAACGGGATCGCCATGATTTCGAAACGCTCAATCCCCGTGAAGAGCTTCAGCGCAACCGCGGTGATCGGCACCTGCGTCATCGCGAACAGGTACGTGAGCACGGTGAGGCCGAGCGAAATCGAGATCGGCATGCCCGTCAGCATCAGCCCGAACAGCAGCAGGAAGATGATGAGCGGCGTGGGAACGTGCAAGCCCACCGCAAATGCGGCCAGCGGCAGCACGACCATCGCGACGGGGAGCCATGCCCAGAAGCGCAGGGAGGCGCTCATCGCGGGCCGCCCTCCCGCGCATCGGCGGGGTGCACGTTGTCGGGCATGTTGTACGGATTGATCGGCTCCTCGATGCCTTCCACGAATGCGTGGTCATGCTTGGGCAGCTCGCCCGTCTTCGCGAAGTGCCACGCCACCTGCAGGAAGCGAAAGCACATGAGGTAGGAGCCGCACGGGATGCACAGGTAGACGATCCACAGCGGCAATTCCAAGTCCGCCGACGTCTGGTCGGTGTGGCCGATCGCCCAAACGTAATTCGCGCCGAGCGTCCCGACGACCACGGTGAACAGGGCGCCGGCCAAGAGCCCGAAGAGAACGTATTTACGCCGCGCGGACTCTGGCAATGCATTGATGAGGACATCGACGCCGACGTGGATGCCCGTGCGCACGCCGTAGGCCGCGCCGAACTTCGCCATCCAGATGAACATGTAGATGCAAAGCTCCTGCGCCCACGACAGGTGGATCGACAGAAGCCAGTCCTGAACCACCGGGATCGGCAGTGCCGCGGCATAGCGGTGCACGACCGCGACGAAGATGAGCAGCGTCGCCGCGCCGATGAGGAAGGCGATCAGCCATTCCTCGAGGTGATCCAGGACTTTCAAGGCCGGCAATCAGGGCTTGAAGCCGGTTTCCTTGTAGACCGATTGGATCAAATCCTTGCCGATGCGCCCCTCCTGTTCGCGGTGGACCGTCACCAGCGCCTTCTTCCACGCCGCCTTCTCCTCCGGAGTCAGCGTGAGGATCTGCGTCTTGCCCGACTTGCGCACCGCCTCGATGGCGTCGTCATTTTCCTTCTTGGCGATGTCATTGGCGTACTTGGTCGCGTCCTTCATCGCGCTTTCCAGGGCGGTGCGAACGTCGGCGGGCAAGCCGTCCCAGAATTTCTTGTTCGCGATGACCGCGTAGCCCAGGTAGCCGTGGTCGGTCATCGTCATGAACTTCTGCACTTCGTACATCTTCTGCGTATAGAAATTCGACGGCGGGTTTTCGGTGCCATCGACGACACCCGTCTGCAATCCCTGGTACACCTCCGAGAACGCCATCTTCTGCGGGATGGCCCCCAGCGCGCGCATCTCGGCCTCCAGAACGTTCGACGACTGGATACGCATCTTGAGTCCCTTGACATCCGCCGGCGTCTTCAGCGCCTTGTTGGCGCTCATGTCCTTGAAGCCGTTGTCCCAGTAAGCGAGCCCGGTGATCTGCTTGCTCTCGAGCTTCTGGAACAGCGCCTTGCCGATTGGGCCATCGGTGACCTTGTGCAGCTCCTCGTAGTTGTCGAAGATGTAAGGGAGGTCGAAGACTTCGTATTCGCGCACGCCCAACTGCCCGAATTTGGCCAGCGACGGCGCCAGCATCTGCACCGAGCCCAACTGCAGCGCCTCCATTTCCTCGCCGTCCTTGTACAGCTGGCTGTTCGGGTAGACCTCGACCTTGACCTTGCCCTTCGTGCGCTCCTCGGCGAGCTTCTTGAAATATTCGGCGCCCTTGCCCTTGGGCGTGTCGTTGGCGACGACGTGGCTGAACTTGATGACGATGGGCTGCTGCGCGAATGCGCTGCCCGTGGCGATGGCGAAGGCCGTGCAGGCAGCCGCGATCGTGATGACGGCATTGGGGATTTTCATGGATCCTCCTGAAAGGCCGACCGCCATGCTTTGTGGCGCCGCTTTCGCGGCATTAGGCATTTGAGCTGCCATTATTGTCAACTGACGCGAGCAGCGCCATTTGCGCAGGATCAAACCGGGTTCGGATGCCAATCGACAGTCACACCCGGCTGGCCAGGCGCCGTCTGGAAAGCAGCGTCGATGCCGACGCCCGCCACGGCGACCAGCGCTTCGCCGCAAATGATGAGCGGCAATCCGCCGCGTTCCCACGCGGGAATGCCGGCATCGTGCAGGATGGCCTTGAGCGCCCGCCGCGGCCGGTCGGGCGCCAGCTGAAACCGCTCGCCACCCGCGCGCGAACGGATGCGCACCGGCGTGCCCGTCAGCCGCTTTTCGTCGATGCCGGCGCCGTCCGTACGGCCGAAGATCAGCGTGCCGTGCGCAAGTGCGAGCGCGGGTTCACCGCTCCACGGCACGTCGAAGTGCGGCGGCGGCGTCGGGTGCAGCGTAATTCTGCCGCGATGAACGCCGATTTCGATTCCGGCGTGGGCGAGGCGAATCGTGGAATCCCCGCGCGCGCCGCGAAGCTGGTCGAGCATCGCCGCGAGCCGCGCCGACGACGGCGCGGGGAGCCCGCGGCAGCGCAGGAACCACCGCAGCAGATTGCGCGCGCGCTGCGGTGTGAGGCCCGCCAGTGCGTCACGGCTGAGCGTGGCGCCGTCGATGGCGATCGCGGCATCCTGCTGCGCCAACTCGTCGAGCAGGTGCGCGGCCTCGGCCTGAAGCGCGATCGCACGGGCAAGTGTTGCGTCCGCCTGCGGCGCCACTCCACGCAGCGCGGGCAGGACCGATTGGCGTACGGCGTTGCGCGCGTGGCGTGTGTCGGCGTTGCTTTCGTCGTCGATCCACGCGAGCGCCCGGTGGCGGGCATAGGCATCGATCGTTGCGCGCGGGACATGGAGCAGCGGGCGCCACCAGACGGTGCCCGCGGCATCACTGCGCTCGGCGGGCATGGCCGCAAGCCCGTGTGGACCCGCGCCGCGCAGCAATTGCAACAGCAGCGTCTCCAACTGGTCATCGCGATGATGCGCGAGCGCGACGATGGACGCACCGATCTCGCGCGCGGCCTGCGCAAGCGCGTCGTATCGCGCGCTGCGGGCCAGGGCCTCGAGGCTCGCCCGGGGCTGACGGGCAACGTCGACACGGCGCACAACGCACGCGACACCGAGTTCCGCGCATCGCGCTGCGCAAAATTGCGCCCATGCATCGGCGTTGGCCGACAATCCGTGGTGGACGTGAATCGCGGCGAGCGTATGGCCGCGCGAAGGCGCGATCGTCGCCAGGCCATCTAGGAGCACGGCCGAATCGCGGCCGCCGGAAAATCCCACCGCCAGCGGCGCGCCGGGCGGTACATGCATCTCGAGCGAAACGCGGACGGCCTCGTGCACGATGCCGATCGCGTCATCGGGTTCGCGCCGCATGGGTCTGGTTCGCCGCGCTTGGCCGGAGCCTTGCCGCAGACTAGCCGGCGGCAATTTCCTTGAACTTGCCGTAGGCCAGGATCTTGTCCTCGCGCGTTTCCAGCAACGCGTCGATCGTCTGGTCCTGCAAATTGCGCATCGCCTCGGTCAGGGCCTTCTTGAGCGAGATCATCATCGCGGCGTGGTCGCGATGCGCGCCGCCCAAAGGTTCGGTCACCACCTTGTCGATGAGGCCTAGCTGCTTCAGCCGCGCGGACGTGATGCCGAGTGTTTCCGCAGCCTCCGCGGCGTGCTCGGCCGATTTCCAGAGGATCGACGCGCAGCCTTCGGGTGAGATCACCGAATAGGTCGCGTACTGCAGCATCAGCGTGATGTCGCCGATGGCAATGGCGAGCGCCCCGCCCGAGCCGCCTTCGCCGATCACCGTGGCGACGATCGGAATGCGCAGGCCGGCCATCTCGTACAAGTTGCGGCCGATCGCCTCCGACTGCCCGCGCTCTTCGGCGCCGATGCCCGGATACGCTCCGGGCGTGTCGATGAACGTAAACAACGGCAGCCCGAACTTTTCGGCGAGCTTCATGAGCCGCAAGGCCTTGCGGTAGCCTTCCGGGCGCGGCATGCCGAAATTGCGATGGATCTTTTCCTTGGTGTCGCGGCCTTTCTGGTGCCCGATCACCATGCAGGGCTGGCCGTTGAAGCGCGCGAGGCCGCCGATGATCGCGGGATCGTCCGCGTACGTGCGATCACCGTGCAGTTCGCGGAATCCGTTGAACATGCCGTCGATGTAATCCTGCGTGTACGGCCGCTGCGGATGGCGCGCGACCTGGGCGATCTGCCACGACGAGAGCTTGCTGTAGATGTCCTTCGTGAGCTGCTGGCTTTTCTTGGCGAGCCGCGAAATCTCATCGGAAATATCGACAGCGGAATCCTCGTGCACGAACCGCAGCTCGTCGATTTTCTGCTGCAACTCGGCGATCGGTTGCTCGAAGTCCAGGAAAGTCTGCTTCATCGATGCGTTGGGTGAAGGCGCTCAGGCGCGCATCATAGCGCAATGACGACCACCGCGCAGAACGGCCCTGCAGTGGGTCGTGCATCACGGTCCTGGGGCTGGTTCGTGCAAGACCGGGTCGCGGCCGCGCCACGCCGCAAACGCTTCGTTGGCGATGACGGCGCCGAGCACGATGGCTCCGCCGAACAACGCATTGCCGCCCGGGTTTTCGCCCATCAGAAACCAGACCCAGAGCGGACCGATGATCGGTTCGAGGAGCGCGAGCAAGCCGATCTGCGTTGCGGTGAGGCTGCGCGACGCGGCCGTTGCGAGCAGGCAGCCCGCGCCGAGCTGCACGGAACCCATGAACGCGAGAATCGCGATGTCGCGCGGCGTCGCGGTGAACGGGCCCGCAGCGATGAACGCCGGAACGAGTGTCCACAAGCCCGCGATCATCACTTGCGGCAGCATGTCGACGGTCGCGTGAAATTTGCGCAGCACCGTGACCTGCGCCGCAAAGCATATCGATACGCCGAAGGCGAGCATATTGCCCAAGAGGCGTCCCGAGTCGACCGCGTCGCCGAACATGACGACGATACCCGCGAATGCGGCCGCCATCGCCGCCCATGTGCGCGACGGCACCGGTTCCTTCAGCACCAGCCGGCCCGAAAGCGCCATCAGGAACGGCGACACGCTCATCAGCACGAACGTGTTGGCGACCGTGGTATGCGTCAGCGATGCGATGAAAAAGAAAAAGGTGCCGGCGAGGAACAGCCCGGAGAGGAGGCCGGGCCGGCCGACCGCGACCACGACGCGGGGCATCGCGCGCCCGTGCATCACGACCAGGACGCCCGCGACGAAGGCGGCCATGAATAGCGACCGCCAGAACACGATTTCCCACGCGTTGGTGATCGACAGCTGCCGGACGAGGATGCCGCCCGACGACCAGCAAATTGCGGCGACGATCATGGACAGGATGGCGCGGCGATGGCGCGCGCCTGGAGCCGAGAGGGTCATTTGCAAGACTTTAGGATCGGGCGCCGCAACAAAAAAAAGCCGGCACCATGCCGGCTCGGTAGGACAGCAACGACAAGAATAAGGCAATCGCGGCGTCTTGTCGCGCCCGGTAGCGACCGAAGTGAGCGACGTCAGGTCGTTTCAGCCATCGCGTCGAAGTCGGCGGCGAAATCGCGGCCCATCGCGGCGGCGATTTTCGCGAAATCGGCCTCCGGCACGCGCAGATAACCGAAGCGAAACGCCGCGCCCCAGTGCATCTTGCTGCGAATGAAAGACAGATCCTCGATCAGCGGCTTGATCGGAGCATCGCTGGCTGCAAGATAATCGACGTTGAGGCGAAACGGCTTGAAGTCATCAATGCGACCCTCAGTGCCCAACATTGGCTGCGCGGCCTGGTAAACGTTGCCGTCGCGAATGCGGCCAATCGCGGTGAATGCCTGCAGCGGCGCGCCGTCGGGGTATGCGGTGCGCGGCGAATAGAACGCGAACCCATCGCCCGCGCGCATTCGCTCGAGCGGACCGGCCTTGCCGTGGTTCAGTTGTGTAAAGCCGCCGGCCACACCCAAGGCGACATGCTCCTTGGAGACGACACCAATCCAGTAGTTGCGCTCGCTCATGACACCTCCACCAAAGAGCCGGCCCCGATTGCCCGCTACGCCGATACTACAAAAACCCCCACGAGGCGCCCATCGGCCATTTGGCTGAGTTCGGTGACCGGCTGCTAGAATTTACCGGTTGCAAACGGAGGTTTTCGTGGCCATGCATCCAGGGACCAAACATCTAGGGAGTAAACATCGCATTGCCGTGATGCCGGGCGATGGCATCGGCAAGGAAGTCGTGCCCGAGGGCTTGCGCGTTCTCGAGGCGGCCGCGCGCAAGTTCTCCATCGACTTCGCATTCACGCATTTCGATTGGAGCTGCGATTACTACATGCAGCACGGCCGCATGATGCCGGAGGATTGGTTCGAACAGTTGCACGGGTTCGAGGCGGTCTTCTACGGCGCGGTCGGCTGGCCGGCGACGGTGCCCGACCACGTGTCGCTCTGGGGATCGCTGATCCAGTTCCGCCGCCGCTTCGACCAGTACGTGAACCTGCGGCCGTGCAAACTGATGCCGGGCATTCCGTCTCCACTCGTCAATCGCAAGCCCGGTGACATCGACTTCGTCGTCGTGCGCGAAAATACCGAAGGCGAATATTCGTCGGTCGGCGGCAGGATGTTCGAGGGTACGGAGCGCGAGACGGTGTTCCAGGAGACGGTGTTCACGCGCAAGGGTGTCGACCGCATCATGAAATACGCGTTCGAGCTCGCGCGGACGCGCCCGGAAAGGCACGTCACGTCGGCGACCAAGTCGAACGGCATTTCGATCACGATGCCGTATTGGGACGAACGTTTCCGGGAAATCGCGAAGGCGTATCCCGACATCCGGACCGACGCGTTCCACATCGACATCCTGAGCGCGCATTTCGTGCAGAGGCCCGAGCGCTTCGACGTCGTCGTCGGCTCCAATCTCTTCGGCGACATCCTGTCCGACTTGGGGCCCGCGGTGTGCGGAACCATCGGCATCGCGCCGTCGGCCAACTTGAACCCCGAGCGCACGTTTCCGTCGCTGTTCGAGCCCGTGCATGGCTC
>WNFM01356167.1_pt1 | contig 10189 bp, 10 predicted proteins | sample 5400271 | NCBI WGS metagenome assembly WNFM01 (sample SAMN13153352, study PRJNA577476) | soil metagenome | isolation source: 60 cm saprolite on Douglas fir-dominated hillslope | place: USA:California | collected 2013-09-17
GATGCCGGCGTCGATATAGGGCCGCCAGGCGCTGCCGGTGTCGTAGTCGTAATAGGCGTTGAGCATCGCGCTGATCGCCGTCGTGTGGCCGCTGGCGCTTACCGAGCCGCTGAGCGGCGCCCTGCCGGCCGCGGCGCCCAGCCCGCCATCGTTGTTCACCGACAGCTTGTCGAGGCCCGCGCGGCGGTAGCCGATCTCGCCTTCGACGCGGACCTGCGGCGCGCGGTAGACGCCGACCGCGGCGCGAGAGTTGTAGCCCGTCTTCGCGACGCTGCTGAAATCGAGCGGGTTCCCGTTGCCGCGGTCGTGGGCGCGCTCGAGGAACATGCCCCCGCCATACGCGCTCACATACCAGTCGCCCTCGGCGGCCCGCACCGCCGGCGGCGCGGCGGCGATGGCCGCAACCATGATCGTGCCGATACCGAGTGCGGTACGCGCCTTTCCCATCGAGATCCTCTCCCTTTGGCCGGCCGCCCGAGCGAGCATTTGAGCGGCGCGCGTCAGTGCCCTAGCATAAAGCCACGGCAGGCGGAAGGAGGAAGGCATGTCGCTGATGCAGCAGCGCGCACGGGCGGTCGAGCAGACCTTAGCCCAGGTCCGCCGCATCGCGGCGGAGATGGGCGTGACGCGCGCGACCCTCGACGCCATCAAGCCGGTGCTGATCGCGCTCGCCGCCCGCACCGAGCTCTTCCCGCCCGAGCATTTCCCGGTGACCCAAGGCGGCCACGGCAAGGTCTATCGCCTGGCCGAGGATTCCGACCGGCGCTTCGCCCTCTATGCCTCGGCCGGTGTGCCCGGCAAGGCGCAGCCGCCGCACAACCACACCACCTGGGCGGTGATCGCCGGCGTCTTCGGCGACGAGCACAACGTCTTCTACGAGCGCATCGACAACCGCGAGCGGCCCGGCTTCGGCCGCATCCGCAAGACCGGCGATCTCACGGTACGGAAAGGCAATGCCTGCGCCTTCCTGCCCGACGATTTCCATACTATCGAGGTGACCGGCGGCAAGCCGTCGCTGCATCTGCACCTATACGGCATGAGCCTCGAGAACCTGCCGGAGCGCGTCTATTTCTCCGCTGTCGACGGCGGCTCCTGCGCGGTGTTCGGGGCGCCGCCCAACATCGCCTGCCCGCTGGTGCCGGCCGCCGAGCTCAAGGCGATGCTGAGCGACGGCGAGGAGCTGGCGCTGCTCGACGTCCGCGAGGAGGGGGTGTTCGCCCAAGGTCACCTGCTGTTCGCCGTGTCGCTGCCGCTGAGCCGGCTCGAGCTCAGGCTCGACGCGCTGGTGCCGCGGCGCGCGACGCGCCTCGTGCTGTGCGACGACGGCGACGGGCTCGCCCATCGTGCCGCGGCCGAGCTGATGCGCTTCGGCTACTGCAACCTCGCCGTGCTCGCGGGCGGCGTTCGTGCCTGGACCGAGGCCGGCTATGAGCTCTTCAGCGGCGTGCATGTGCCGAGCAAGGCCTTCGGCGAGTTCATCGAGCATGCCGCCGGCACGCCGCACCTGACTGCGCGCGAAGTCAAGGCGCTGCAGGACCGGCGCACCGACATGGTCGTGCTCGACAGCCGCCCGCTCGACGAGTACCGAAAGATGAGCATCCCCGGCGGCATCGCTTGCCCGGGTGCGGAGCTGGTCTACCGCTTCCACGACACGGTGCGCTCGCCCGAGACGCTGGTCGTGGTCACCTGTGCCGGCCGCACGCGCAGCATCATCGGCACGCAGTCGCTCATCGATGCCGGTGTCCCCAACCGCGTCGTCGCGCTCGAGAATGGCACCATGGGGTGGCACCTCGCCGGCTTCGCCTTGGCGGAGGGCGAGACGCACCATGCCGCGGCGCCGACGCCGGACGGCGCCGCCCGGGCGCGCGAAGCCGCGGCGCGCGTCGCCCAGCGTTGCGGCGTCGAGGTCATCGGCCGCGCGCGTCTCGAAGAATTTCGCCGCGAGCGGGAGCAGCGCACGCTCTATCTCTTCGACGTACGCACGCCCGAGGAATACGCCGCGGGCCATCTGCCCGGCGCGCGCTCGGCGCCGGGCGGCCAGCTCGTGCAGGCGACCGATGCTTATGTCGGCACGCGCAATGCGCGGATCGTCCTCGTCGACGGCGACGGCGTGCGCGCGCACATGACGGCGTGGTGGCTCGTACAAATGGGCCTGTCGGACGTCTACGTGCTCGAGGGCGCCAATGGCGCGGTCGAGACCGGGCCCGAGAAAGTTCACGTGCTCGGACGCGATGCCGCCGATGTGTTGACGGTCACCGTCGCCGACCTCGCGACGCTTCTCGCGCGCGGCGAGGGCGTGGTGATCGATCTCGATACCAGCCTCGCCTATCGCGAGCGCCATATCCCCGGCGCGTGGTTCGCCATCCGCTCGCGCCTCGCGCAGGCGTTGTCCAAGCTGCCGGGCACGGGCACGCTGGTGCTGACCTCGCGCGACGGCGTGCTTGCCGCGCTGGCGGCGCCGGAGCTTGCCGCGTTGATGGACCGGCCGGTGCAGGCGCTAGCCGGCGGCACCGATGCATGGCGCGCGGCGGGTCAGCCGCTGGCCGTCGGCGAGGAGCACATGACCGATGCGCCGATCGATGCCTGGTACCGGCCCTATGATCGCAAGACCGGCGCCGAGGCGGCGATGAACGCCTATCTCAGCTGGGAGAGGGGGCTAATGGAACAGATCGCGCGCGACGGTGATGCGCGGTTCCGATATTTGGGACGCGGCTAGTCGCGAGGGTTATACAAAAGCGACGGGCGGGAACCGTTTTGGCTCCCGCCCGCTGCCGCTATGGCGCAATCAGACGTTCTCGTAATCGCGCTCGAACTCGGCGACCTGCTTCTCCGCCTCGTCCTTGGCGATGCCGTAGCGCTCCTGGATCCTGCCCACGAGCTGATCGCGCCTGCCTTCGATGACCGTCCAGTCGTCGTCGGTCAGCTTGCCCCATTTCTCCTTGGCCTTGCCGGTGAATTGCTTCCAGTTACCCTTGATCCGATCCCAGTTCATCCGCGTCTCTCCGCGATCTATCCGCGTACTCTCCAGGAGAACATCGACGCGGACGCACGGGTTCCTAGCTCACCACACACGCACCGGGCCGACATCGACATGGATGAAGTGATCGCGCGGGTAGGCGCCGACGCCGCCGGCCTTGAGCGACACGGCGGCACGGTGCAGATGCCGCAGCGACACGCGGTCCATGCAGATATCCGCGGCCTTGCCGAAGAGATGCTCGCTGTGCGCCGCCGGTGCCCAGCCTTCGCGCTGCAGCAGCTGGTTGGTGGCGGCGGTGCGATAGCCGGACAGGATGCGGAACGGCCGCCGCGTCTCGAGCCGCTGGCCGATGCGATGCAGCAGCTGCAGCAGATCGACATCGATCGGCGCCACCGCGTCGCGGTGGAAATCGCGCATCAGCCAATTGATGTGCTTGAGCGAGTCCGGGACGTAGCTGCCGTCGCACCAGAAGACGTCCTCGAAGCGCTCGTCGGTATGCGGGTTGTAGAGCAACAGGCGCCGCTCGCCGCGCGGCAGCGCAAGCGCGGCGCGGTCGAACCCAGCGAGAAAAACCAAGCTTGCCGCGACGCCGAGAACGGTGCGCCGGCCAAGGCGACGTGTGCCGGCGCGTCCGTGCTCCGTCTCCACGGCGGTTCGGTCGACCGGCATGGATGCGTCCCGTGTTCAACTTAAGTCTCTTATCGGGACAACTGCGGCAATTTCGCACGCGTTCCGCTCTAGCGCGCGACGCGCTTATCTGAGGCATTCTATGTGCGCGTCGGTCAATCGGCGGTGCGCAGCAGGCCAAAAGGCGAGCTGGCGGCTGTCCTCGTCGGGCACCAGCCGCTTTCCAGATCGAGGTCGAAGACACGCGCCAGCTTCAAGAGCAGCACCGTCGAGACCGGGCGCTGATTGTGCTCGATGAGGTTGAGATGGCTCGGGCTGATCTCGAGCTGCATCTGGCTCAGCCAAGCTCGCCGTGACGGTAGCTATAATTCACAAGCCTAGTTCGTGATTCGTGCGACAAGGCCGATTGGCGCTTGTATTAAGCGCATCAGCGTTCTTATGTTATGGCTTCGAGCTTAGGAGACCTGCCCATGGCCGCAATCGCCGAGCGCACCGCGCCATCGTCCGCCCGTATCGCCGTCCGCCCGACCGGAGCGGGCGTCGGCGCGGAGATCGCCGCCATCGACCTGCGGACCATCGACGATGGTGACTTCGCCGCGATCCGCCGCGCCTTTGTCGAGCATTCGGTGCTGCTGTTCCGCGGCCAGCGCCTTTCCGACGAGGACCTCATCGCCTTCAGCCGCCGCTTCGGCGCGCTCGACCAGGCGCCGGTGCAGGAGAACGGGCGGCGCTTCGTCGAGGGCAGGCCCGAGATCTATGTCGTGTCGAACGTGATCGAGAACGGCATCGCCATTGGCAGCCTCGGCGCGGGCGAGGCGGTGTGGCACACCGACATGTCCTATCTCGCGGATCCGCCGATGGCGAGCATGCTCTACGCGCTGGAGATCCCGCCCCAAGGCGGCAACACCGGCTTCTGCAACATGTACGGCGGCTACGCGGCGCTGCCGGACGCGCTGAAGCGCCGCATAGCCGGCCTCAAGATCAAGCACGACGGCACCTACAACAGCGGCGGATATCTCCGCGCCGGCGTCACTGCGAGCGACGATCCGCGGACATCGCCCGGGGCCGTCCACCCGCTGGTCTGCACCCATCCGGAATCCGGCCGCCGCTGCCTCTATCTCGGCCGCCGCCGCAACGCCTACATCGTCGACCTGCCGCTGGATGAGTCCGAGGCGCTGCTCGACGAACTCTGGGCCTATGCGACGCGCGACGAATACACCTGGTACAACACTTGGCGCGTCGGCGACCTCGTGCTGTGGGACAATCGCTGCACCATGCACCGGCGCGATCCCTTCGATCCCGCCGCGCGACGCATCATGCACCGCACGCAGATCAAGGGCGCGCCGCGCCCGGCCGCCTGAACTCCAACGAACATCGCGCTGAGGCAAGCCATGGCGGGTCCGGCCACGAGCGACTGGCGGCAGCTGTTCCGGCCGACCGTCTCCAACCGGGTGCTGTGGCTGCTCTGCCTCATGTATCTGCTGCTCTACGTCGACCGCGTGAACATCTCGACCGCGGCGCCGCTGATCAAGAAGGAACTCGGCTTCGACAATGCCACGCTCGGCCTCGTCTTCGCCGCCTTTGCCTATCCCTATGCCGCGCTGCAGCTCATCGGCGGCTGGCTCGGCGACGTGCTCGGCGCGCGCCGCACGCTCGGCATCTTCGGCTTGATCGCCTGCGCCGCGACGGCGCTCACCGGCGCGGTCAACGGCTTCCTCTCGCTCTATCTCGCGCGCTTCGCGCTCGGAATCGGCGAGGGCGCCGCCTTCCCGACGGCGACGCGCGCCATGGCGCGCTGGCTGCCCGAGGGACAATGGGGCTGGGCCCAGGGCATCACCCATTCCTTCGCCCGCATCGGCAACGCGCTGACGCCGCCGCTGATCGCGCTGCTCATCGGCTCCCTCTCCTGGCGTGGCTCCTTCGTCGTGCTCGGCCTCGTGAGCCTCGTCTGGGTCGCGGCCTGGGTGTGGTTCTTCCGCGACGAGCCGCGCCAGCACCCGCTCCTCGGCGCCGACGAGCTGGCCACGCTGCCGGCGGCGCGCCGCTCCGAGACGCCGCGCGCGTGGCGGCAGCGCCTGCGCGAATGGCCGGCGCTGGCGCGGCGCATCCTGCCGGTCACTGCGGTCGATTTCTGCTACGGCTGGACGCTGTGGCTGTTCCTGAGCTGGATCCCGTCCTTCTTCTACGAGAGCTTTCACCTGCCGCTCAAGGATTCGGCGCTGTTCTCCTCGGGCGTGTTCCTTGCCGGCGTGGTCGGCGACACACTGGGCGGGCTCATCAGCGACCGCATCCTGCAGCGGACCGGCGATGTGCGCCGCGCGCGCTGCAGCGTCATCGCCGCCGGCCTTTTCGGCGCGTTTCTGTTCCTCATCCCGGTGGTTTTCCTCCACGACCTCGCGCTCACCGCGCTGTGCCTGTCGCTCGCGTTCTTCTCGGCGGAGCTGGTGGTGGCGCCGATCTGGTCGGTGCCGATGGACATCGCACCCAACCATGCCGGCACCGCCAGCGGCATGATGAATTTCGGCTTCGGCCTCGCCGGCATGATCTCGCCGTGGTTCTTCGGCAAGATGATCGACGTCACCGGGAGCTGGACCTATCCCTTCCTCGGCTCGATCGCACTCCTGCTGTTCGGCGCGGTGATGGCGCTCCGGCTGCGTCCCGATCTACGCTTCGAGGCGCGCGCGCCGGTGACCGCCGCCTAACCCGCGATCCCGTTGACGCGAAAGTGAATAATTCCTGTTAAGCTTTTCGCCTTACGGTAGGGTGCGCACCAACGCATCCGGGATGAGGCGACTTTGCGGCGTGTCCTGACCATCGACGGCGGCGGCATCAAGGGCGTCTTCCCGGCCGCGTTCCTGGCGGAGATCGAGGATCGCATCGGCGAGCCGATCTACGACTATTTCGACCTGATCGCCGGCACATCGACGGGCGGCATCCTCGCCATCGGGCTCGGGCTCGGCCTCACCGCCGGTGAGCTGCTGCAGCTCTACAAGGAGTTCGGCGCGCGCATCTTCCAGCCGCGCCCCGTCACCGGCGGCCTTCGCCGATTGTTGCGCGCCAAATACAGCCTGGAGCCACTGCGCGAGGCGGTGAGCAAGGCGTATGGCGACCGCCGCCTTGGCCACAGCCGCAAGCGCCTGCTCGTGCCCGCGCTCAACCTCGCCGCCGAGCGCGTCTACATCTACAAGACCGCGCATCACCCGCGCCTCGTCCACGACTACAAGATGCCGGCGACCGAGGTGGTGCTCGCCACCGTCGCAGCCCCGACATATTTCCCGATCCACCGCTTCGAGGACGGTGCCTTTGTCGATGGCAGCCTGTGGGCGAGGAACCCGCTGGCGCTCGCCGTGGTCGAGGCTATCGGCGTGCTCGGCTGGCCACGCGACGACGTGCGCGTCTTGAGCCTCGGCTGCACTTCGGAGCATCTCGACGTCGCCTGGAAGCGGCGCGTCTCCTTTGGCACGTCCTATTGGAGCGCGCGCATCTCCGATGTCTTCATGAAGGCGCAATCCTCGTCGGCCATTGCCACGGCGCATACGCTCATTGGCGCCGAGAACGTCTTCCGCGTGAGCCCGGACACCACGCAGCGGCGCTTCACCCTCGACGGCGTGCAGCGCATGCCCGAGCTCGAGGCATTGGGGCGCGAGGAAGCGGTGCGCCTGCTCGAGGAGCTCGCCGCGGTGTTCTTCCGCGCACCGGCCGAGCGCTTCATCCCCTATCACGTGCTCGTGGACGACCGCCAGCCGCCGCTGCCCTTCCCGCGCCGCGGGCATGGCCGCGGCGTGATAGCCGGTTGACTCGCGAAGCGGCGCGAAGAACCCTCAGACCCGACAAACGGCGATCCGGGCGGCCATGGCCGCGCAAGGCATCGCCGGCGCGAGGGAAACGCAAATGCAAAAGGCGCTGTGCGCGGCGGCACTGGCGGTGGTGGTGATGGCGGCGCCGGCGAGCGCCAAGACCTTTCGCTGGGCCAACGACGCCGATGTCGACTCGCTCGACCCCTATGTCCGCCAGGAAGTGTTCCTGCTGTCCTTCGACAGCAACATCTACGAGCCGCTGGTGCGCCGCGATCGGAATCTGCGCCTTGAGCCGGCACTCGCGACGCAATGGTCGCAGCCCGCTCCCGATGTGTGGCGCTTCACGCTGCGCCCGGGCGCCGCCTTCCAGGACGGGACGCCGTTCCGCGCCGACGATGTGCTCTTCTCCTATGATCGGGCGACCGGCCCGGGATCGCGCATCGCCGGCGCCGTCGCCACCGTCAAGGAAGTGCGGAAGATCGACGACCACACCGTCGAATTCGTCACCAAGGGGCCCGACCCGCTGCTGCCGGAGGAGATCGCGGTCTGGGACATGATGAGCAAGGCGTGGTGCGAGAAGAACGACGCGGCGCATGCGGCCGACATCGCCAAGGGCGAGGAGAACTACGCCACCGACCACGCCAACGGCACCGGGCCGTTCATGCTCAAGAATCGCCGGCGCGATGCGCAGACGGTGCTGGCGAAAAATCCTGCCTGGTGGGACCGGCCCGAGCACAATCTCGACGAGGTCGTGTTCCGCCCCATCGCCGAGCCCGAGGCGCGCGCCGCCGCGCTCCTCGCCGGCGACATCGACATGGTCTACGGGGTGCCGGCGCAGGAGATCGATGCCATCGCCAAGGCGCCGCATCTGCGCATCATCCAGGGTCCGGAGCTGCGGACTATTTATCTGGGACTGGCCGTCGGGCGCAGCGAGCTGCAGATGAGCAGCGTCAAGGGCAAGAACCCCTTCCAGGATATCCGCGTGCGCAAGGCCTTCTACCAGGCGATCGATGAGGACGCGATCAAGGCCAGGGTGATGCGCGGCTTCGCCGTGCCAACGGCGCTGATGGTCGGCCCGGGCGTCAACGGCTTCGATCCTGCGCTCAACAAGCGCCTCCTGCCCTATGACCCGGAGGCGGCGAAGAAACTGCTGGCGCAGGCGGGATATCCCGACGGGTTCGAGGTCGGCATGGATTGCCCCAACGACCGCTACGTCAACGACGAGGGCATCTGCCAGGCGGTGGTCGCCATGCTCGCCAAGATCGGCGTCAAGGTCGACGCGCTCATCCAGACGCGCGCCAAGTATTTTGCCAAGGTGCTGGGCGGCTACAACACGGATTTCTTCCTGCTGGGCTGGGCGCCGGCGGCCACCGAGGACGCGCAGGACATGCTCACCAACGTGCTGGCGACGCGCAGCGGCAAGGGGCGCGGCGATTTCAACGCCGGCGGCTATTCGAACCCCGCGCTCGACACGCTCATCGACAAGATCCAGGTCGAGACCGACAAGGAGAAGCGCCAAGCCATGCTGCGCGAGGCGCTCAAACTCGCCAAGGAGGACGTCCCCACCATCCCGCTGCATCAGCAAGTTCTGGTGTGGGCGGCGCGCGACGATGTCGATTTCGTCCAGCCCGCCGACAATTTCTTCCCGCTGCGCTATGTGCGGATGAAGTGACGGATCGCGGCGCGCCTCCCCGACAAGTCCTGCGCCTCCGGCAGGAACAGGTCCTTCCACGATTCGGGCTCGCGCCTGATCCCGACGACGATCTTCGGCCGCGGGCGGGTCCGGAGGCAACCGCATTCTGTCCTGTGCTAATATCCGCCCGGACCCTCAGGGCCGAGGAGCATTGCCGATGACGACCAAGACCGCTCCGCTCCATGACGCGCGGGTGAAGCCGCTGCGCTCGCGGGTGAGCGACAAGGAATGGCAGGCGCGCATCGACCTCGCGGCGTGCTATCGCCTGGCCGATCTCTACGGCATGTCGGACATGATCTACACCCACATATCCGTGCGGGTGCCCGACGAGCCGCGCCATTTCCTCATCAACCCGCATGGCCTGCTGTTCGACGAGGTCACCGCTTCCTCTTTGCTCAAGGTCGATCTCGACGGCAACGTGCTGTACCAGCAACAGGCCGAATACGGCTTGCATCGCGCCGGCTTCGTCATTCACAGCGCGCTCTACCTGGCGCGGCCCGACATCAACGCGGCGATGCACACGCACACCATCGCGGGCATGGCGGTGTCCGCGCTCAAATGTGGCCTGCTGCCGCTGACGCAGACGGCGACGCGGTTCTGCAGCCGGCTCGCCTATCATGATTTCAACGGGCCGGAGCGCGACCCGGCCGAGCGCGAGTCGCTGGCGTGCGACCTCGGGGAGCACGATTACATGATCCTGCGCAATCACGGCCTGCTCACCGTCGGCGCCACGATTGCCGAGGCATTCACCGCGATGTACGGGCTCGAGCGCTCCTGCCAGGCGCAGGTGGCGGCGATGGCCTGCAACACCGCGCTCAACGAGATGCCCGCGGAGACCGTGCGCAAGTCGATCGGCATGTACGACTCCGGCGTCATCCGCCGCTACGGCCTGCTCGAATGGCCCGGCTTGCTGCGCAAGCTCGACAAGCGCGATCCTTCGTTCCGCGACTGAGGCTAAGCCGCCGCCCGCGTCGCCATCGGCGCGGTGCAGAGGCCGGTGACGTCGCTGACGAGGTGGTCGAGGAGCACGGCCACCGTGCCGCCCGGCGCCGCCTCGCCGCCGCCGGAGAGCGTGGCGCGCAGCCGGGCGAGCGG
>WNFM01015350.1_pt1 | contig 10188 bp, 8 predicted proteins | sample 5400271 | NCBI WGS metagenome assembly WNFM01 (sample SAMN13153352, study PRJNA577476) | soil metagenome | isolation source: 60 cm saprolite on Douglas fir-dominated hillslope | place: USA:California | collected 2013-09-17
AGGGATCATTTTAGAACAATTAAAAAAATTAGGTGCGTCGTGCGATTGGGACCGTACCCGATTTACCATGGAGCCTGACTATTACAAAGCTGTCATCCGCGTGTTCGTCGATCTTTATAACAAAGGCTACATCTATCGCGGTCTGCGCATGATCAACTGGGACGTGGAAGCAAAGACGGCCTTGTCCAATGAAGAGGTGTTGTACAAGGAAGAGGGAGAAAAATCAGTTCTCTATTCCATCCGATACAAGATCAAGGATACCGCCGACGATTGGGTGGTGATTGCGACCCAGCGACCCGAAACGATTTTGGGTGACGTTGCCATCGCTGTGAATCCCTCCGATGAACGCTATAAAAAACTCGTGGGTAAAAAAGTGTTGGTACCGTTCATCAACCGGGAGATTCCGGTCATTGCCGATGACTATGTTGATAAAGAATTTGGAACCGGATGCCTGAAAGTAACGCCTGCGCACGATGTCAATGACTATGAAATAGGATTGCGCCATCTCCTGCCCGTGATCGATACCCTCAGCGACGACGGGACCCTCAATGCCAAGTGTGAGCTTCCTAAATTTATAGGCAAGGACCGGTTTGCTGTTCGCAAGCAAATTATTAAAGACTTAAAGGAAGCAGGTCATCTCGTAAAAGAGGAAGAATTCGTCACCCGCATCGGACGCTCGGAGCGGACCAACAGTGTGGTGGAGCCGAAACTTTCACTTCAGTGGTTTGTGAAGATGAAAGAGATTTCACGGAATGCTGCCGCTGCCGTGGAACAGGATGAAATAAAGCTCCACCCTGCCAAATTCAAGAATACGTACCGGCATTGGATGGATAACGTCCGCGATTGGTGCATTTCGCGCCAATTGTGGTGGGGCCATCGCATTCCTGCCTATTATTATGGTGTGGGTGACAATGATTTTGTCGTTGCTGAAACGCTGGAAGAAGCCATCCGGCAAGCTTCGCAACAATCAGGCAAGACCCTTTCCGAAAAAGACTTGCGCCAGGATTCGGATGTACTGGATACCTGGGCCTCATCCTGGCTATGGCCCATGGCCGTGTTTGACGGCTTCCGGGATGACTGCTTCGACAAAAAGTCCGGAAAGATCATCGTCTCCAAAAATGCGGACCTGAACTACTATTATCCAACACACGTACTGGTAACGGCGCCTGAAATTCTTTTCTTCTGGGTGGCGCGGATGATCATTGCAGGGTATGAGTACATGGGCAAGAAACCGTTTAGCGATGTCTATCTCACGGGGATCGTGCGCGACAAACAGGGAAGAAAAATGTCCAAGTCCCTTGGCAACTCACCTGACCCATTGGAGCTGATTACCAACTACGGCGCTGACGGCGTGCGCACCGGAATGCTGTTCAGCTCACCGGCCGGCAACGATTTGCCTTACGACGAAAAACTGGTCGAACAAGGGAGAAATTTTGCCAACAAGATATGGAATGCCTTCCGGCTGGTGAAAGGATGGTCCGTAGAACCGATCCCTCAGCCCATGGAAAATCAAGTAGGGATCGCCTGGTTTGAATCGCGATTGAACCAATCGATTGCCGAACTCAACGATCAATTCAACAAGTTCCGGATGTCGGATGCCTTGCTCACGGTCTACAAATTAACGTGGGACGATTTCTGTGCCTGGTATCTGGAAATCATCAAGCCCGAGTTCGGGAAACCGATTGATCAGGCAACGCAAACTAAAACGATCGAATTCTTTGAAACGATCTTGAAATTGCTGCACCCCTTTATGCCCTTTATCACGGAAGAGTTGTGGCATGAATTGGGTGATCGCGACGAAAAAGACTGCATCATCGTGGCGGCCTGGCCATCGGGCGGTCCGCATGATGAAGCCCTGATCGCCAATGCAGCAACGGCTTTTGACGTGGTTGCTGAAATCAGAAACATCAGGAATGCGAAGGGCCTATCGTCCAAGGAAGCGTTGGCGTTGATCGTCCTCTCCACCGACCGCAGTCACCTCAGTCAGTTTGCGCCCATCGCCAAAAAAATGGCAAACCTTAATCGCGTGGACTGGAGTAAGGAAAAATCCGGCAGCGGCGCTTCCTTTGTACTAGGGTCAACTGAATTTTTCATTCCGCTGAAAATTGATAAAACGACGGAGCGGTTAGCAGTTCAGAAAGAACTGGATTACGTGAAGGGATTCCTCACTTCGATCGATAAGAAACTATCGAATGAAAAATTTGTTGGAGGGGCTCCGCCACACGTACTGGAATTGGAACGCAAGAAAAAAGCGGACGCTGAGATGAAAGTCAAGGCATTGGAAAAAAGTCTGGCAGATTTAGCATAGGCTTGATTCTTGAGTGCCTGGTGATTCCCACGAATGCTTGTTGATGAAGAACCCCCAACAGGGGCGAGGGATGACTCGAGTATTAACTCCGCCTTCAAGGCGGAGTTTTTGATCAAAGATGTAACCGGCTTTAGCCATGACGTTTGAGAAATGATGGCCATGAATTTGTGACAAGAATCACACAAAATCATTTACTCAAAAGAACCATAGTTCAGACAGCCGCCTACACCCTCGCCGCCATCAACAATTCAATATTCTTAAACTTCATGGCAAACTTCCTTGCAATAGACTCATTCGTAAGGGCTCCCTTGTACGTGTATACCCCTTTCATAAACCACTTGTGGGAAAAAATCATGGCTTCCACCCCACCCTCTTCCGCCGCCCGAAGGATCGTTGGCGTAAAAATATTGCTCAGCGCGGTCGTGGCCGTATGCGCCACCCGGGAGGCGACGTTGGGCACGCAATAATGGATCACATCGTATTTCCGGAAGACCGGTTTGTCGTGGGTGGTAATTTCAGAGGTAGCGATACATCCGCCCTGATCGATGCTCAGGTCAATGATGAGGGAATCCGGCTTCATCTGACTCACCATTTCTTCTGAAACAACATGGCGGGCCCTGCCCTTCTCTGCCCGGAGCGCTCCGATGACGACGTCTGCTTTCTTTAAACTCTCACTTAAGGTTACGGTGTCGATGGTCGAAGTGTAAAACTGCTGGCCCAGGGTGTGCTTAATTCTGCGGAGTTTGTATAACGCATTGTCAAAAATCTGGATCTCGGCCCCCAAACTCAGCGCCGCGCGGGCAGCATACTCGGCGACGGTTCCCGCTCCGATAATCACCACTTTGGTCGGCGGAACGCCCGTGATCCCGCCTAAGATGACGCCCTTTCCTTTATTGACCGTACTTAAATATTCTGCTGCGATCAACATCACCGTACTGCCGGCAATCTCGCTCATGGCACGGATGATGGGCATTCCCCCGACCTTGTCTTCAATGAATTCGTAGGCCAGCGCCGTCACTTTTTTCCTCATAAGCACATCGATATAGGCTTGGTCAAGGTGGCCCAATTGCAACGCCGATATCAATGCCTGTCCCGGCCTGAAGTACTCGAGCTCCTCCAGCGTCGGTGGCTCAATTTTTAGCAATACCTCAGCCTTGTACACTTCCTGGGGGGAGTAAATAATCTTGGCTCCCGCCTCGCTGTATTGCTTGTCGCTGAATTTGGACCCTTCTCCGGCCTTTGTCTCAACCCATATTTCATGCCCGCGCGAGGCCAGGATGGCGACGGCATCGGGGGTGAGGCTGATCCGGTTTTCCTGGCGCGATATTTCTTTTGGCAACCCAATAAAAAAAGTATGCTTCGCCTTTTTCACCTTCAGCATTTCTTCCTGCGGGTAAAGACTACTTTTGGCAAGGGCCTCAAATCCTGATTTTGTCTTTTCAATCATAGCGCGCGTACTCGATTATTCGATGCAAGTGGTCACTCGGTGTAATTCTTATGTTGACATGTTGCAATGGAATCAGGGAGGGAATTTTTTCCGGCCATTCTATAAAACAAAAATTTCCCGACTCAAAATATTCTTCCGTCCCAATGTCGAAAGCCTCCTGTTCATTTTTCAGCCGGTAGAAGTCAAAATGATAAATTTTTCCACCCTCTTGCCGATCGTATTCATTTACAATGGAAAACGTGGGGCTGCTCATTCCCTCCCCTACGCCGAGCTGTTCGCATACGGCTTTGATCAACGTCGTCTTGCCCGCCCCCATTTCACCTGAAAAAAGCCATACTTTAACAGGACTGCACTTCCGGATCAGATGGGCTGCCGCTGTCTTCAGATCGCTCAACGAAAGAGCCTGGCCGCCCTGTATGCTCTCCCACCCTTCAGGCATTCTTCGAAGTTAAGAAAATTAAAGGAATGATCATCTCCTCCAGGCTTACCCCCCCGTGCTGAAAGGTGTCCTTATAGAAATTGACATAATAATTATAGTTGTTAGGGTAGGCAAAGAACTGGTCCTCAATGGCAAAAACATAGGAGGTGGAAACGTTTTGTTTCGGCAAATAAAGGCGTTCCGGTTTGTGGGCTTCCATCACTTTGTCTCCTTCATATCCGAGGTTCTTTCCTTGTTTATAGCGCAAGTTCGAATTCACCGCCTTGTCGCCAATGATCTTGAAGGGCCGCTTCACGCGAATCGTACCGTGATCGGTGGTGATGATGATCCGCGCATTTTTTTTGGCGATCTCTTTCAGGATGTCCAGCAAGGGCGAATGGATAAACCAGGACTTGGTGATGGAACGGTACGCCGCTTCATCGGGAGCGAGTTCACGGATCATGGCCATGTCGGTGCGCGCGTGCGAAAGCATGTCCACAAAATTATAGACGATCACGTTGAGGTCATTGGAAAAAAGAGTATTGACCGAATCGGCCAGGTCCCGGCCCTCTTCCAGTTTCTTGATCTTATGGTAGGAAAACTTCATTTTTAAATTATTCCTCCGGATCTGCCTCGAGAGGAATTCGTCTTCGAAATTATTTTTTCCTTCATCATCGTCTTCCCCCACCCACAACTCGGGGTGCATCTTGGCCATTTCAGAAGGCATCATCCCCGAGAAGATCGCATTGCGTGCATAGGCGGTTGTGGTCGGCAGGATCGAGTAGTACGTTTCTTCCGAATCGACATTAAAATATTCCGATACGATGGGCTCGATCGTTTTCCATTGATCGAAGCGAAGGTTATCGATCAGGATCATGAACGTCGGACGCCCGTCCTTGACCTCCGGAAAAACCTTGCGCTTAATCAATTGGTGAGAAAGCAAGGGCTTGTCGGCCTTGGGGTCATTCAGCCAGCTTTCATAATTGCGTTTAATGAACCGGCAAAAATTGGAATTCGCTTCCACTTTTTGCATCTCCAGCACTTCGGCCATGTCCTGGTTGTCGGCCTGGTCCATTTGTAATTCCCAAAACGCCAGTTTTTTATAAATATCAACCCAACCATCGTGATTGAGGTTATCGATAAAGGCCATGCTGATCTTCTGGAATTCCTGCTGATAGCCTTGGTTGGTTTTTTCAATCACCAGTCGCTTATTATCCAGGATTTTTTTTACCGAAAGCAAGATCTGGCTCGGGTTGAGCGGCTTGATCAAATAGTCGTCAATCTTGGCGCCGATCGCATCTTCCATAATCGCCTCCTCTTCATTCTTGGTGATCATCACTACCGGCAGGTTGGGTTTGTTATTCTTGATCAGGGTAAGACTACCGGCAGGTTGGGTTTGTTATTCTTGATCAGGGTAAGCGCTTCCAGCCCCGACATCCCCGGCATGTGTTCATCCAGAAAGACGACATCAAAATGCCTGGCTTCCGCTTGCTCGACGGCCTCCGATCCATTGTTGACCGGAGTTATATCATATCCGCGTTGTTGAAGAAAAAGGATATGCGGTTTAAGTAAATCAATCTCATCATCCGCCCACAAAATCGTGTATCTTTGCATAGGGTCAATTTTCCGCAATTTAAGAAATATCCAGCGGGTTCCTTACCTTCGTTTCCATGGTGACGGTACAGCAGGTGAAGGAAGGGCACAACGAACCACAAAGGCACGCAGAATTTATTTTAATGGCCAGCAAGGATCCAAAATTTTGAGTAAAAAGAAGATCATCAATGATCCGCTGTACGGATTCATCACGCTCAACCCTGGACTTCTTTCCGACCTTATTGAGCATCCGTATTTTCAGCGTCTCCGGTACATCAAACAACTCGGCTTAACCGATCTAGTTTACCCAGGGGCGTTGCATACCCGGTTTCAGCATGCGTTGGGTGCCATGCACCTGATGGGAAGAGTCATCGAAGATCTCCGGACCAAGGCCGCGGAGATCAGTCCGGAGGAGGGAGTAGCAGCCCAGATAGCTGTCCTTCTCCACGATGTTGGCCATGGTCCCTTTTCACATGCCCTGGAGCAAACCTTCCTTCCCGGTATGAAGCACGAGAGCCTGTCCTACCTGTTCATGAAACAATTGAACCGTGAATACAATGGTGCTCTCGACCTCGCACTCCGGATTTTCCAAAATACCTACCCCCGGAAGTTCCTCCACCAACTGATCAATAGCCAACTGGACATGGATCGCCTGGACTATCTGAAACGCGATAGTTTTTTTACCGGTGTTACGGAAGGCTCTATCGGTGCGGACCGGATCATCACCCTGCTTCGGGTAGTGGAGGATCAACTGGTCGTTGACGAGAAGGGTATCTATAGCATCGAAAGTTTTTTACATGCACGCCGGTTGATGTATTGGCAGGTCTATCTTCATAAAACTTCGGTCAGTGCCGAGCGTTTAATAGTCAATATCATCAAACGCGCTCAGTACTTATTTTTATCAGGCGAGAACCTGCCCGGCAGCGAGCCACTCAAGACATTCTTAAAGAACAAGTATACATTCGATGATTTCCGGGACAAGCCAGATTTAGTCAACGCTTTCGGGCAACTGGACGATAACGACATTTGGGGTGCCATCAAATCCTGGCGAAGCCACGGTGATCCGATCTTGTCCCAACTTTGCGAAATGCTGTTGACACGGAACTTATTTCAGATTCAACTGACGACGGAGCCGATAAAAAAAAATCACATTGAAAAAGTAAGGGCGGGCGTCGTCAAAACCTTTCATGTTCTTCGCGGGGATGCCTCGTATTTGTTTTCTCATGGTGTGGTCTCCAACGAGGGCTATGTTGCGGAAGGGCAAACGATTAATGTGCTCACCAAAAGCGGAAACGTGGTGGATATTGCTCATGCTTCCGATTTACCAAGCATTAAGGCCATCAGCAAAATCGTTAAAAAAAATTATTTATGCTGGCCTAAAAATGTATCTTTGTAGCCTGTCAGAAAGGTCTGCATGAATCATGGTGTCTGACTAAGAATGTTACCGTTATCATGAACGGACAATGAGTCGACTAATTCCTAACCCATGGAGTTTACCATTCAACAAATAGCCGTCATGTTGGGCGGGGAAGTGCAGGGAGAAGGAGCGCAAACGATCAACATGCTGGCAAAAATCCAGGATGCCAAAAAAGGACAGATCGCTTTTCTTTCTAATCCGAAGTACGAACAATATCTCTACACCACACGCGCCAGTGCGGTCCTTGTAAAAAAAGACTTTCAGCCTAAAAAGGAATTTACCACGACGCTCCTGCTGGTAGATGATCCCTATTCCTCTTTTACCGTACTCCTCGAGGAGTACCACAAGCTCATCAGTTTTCAAAAGACGGGCATTGAGCAACCGAGTTTTGTCGGCGAGAATTTCGCAGTTGGAAAAAATATTTACCGCGGCGCATTTTCCTACATCGGCAACAACGTAAAGGTGGGCGATAATGTAAAAATTTACCCCCATGTATTCGTAGGCGATGATGTTGTTATCGGCGACAACACGATCCTTCACCCGAATGTAAAGCTTTACGCCGGGACCAAAATCGGCAACGACTGTGAGATCCATTCCGGCACGGTTATCGGCAGCGATGGCTTTGGATTTGCGCCACAAGATGATGGAAGTTATAAAACCATCCCCCAACTCGGCAACGTCGTCATCGAAGACAATGTGGCCATTGGCGCGAATACCGTCATTGACTGCGCCACGCTATTGGGTGATTCCACGATTATCCGTCAAGGAGTAAAACTGGACAACCTCATTCAGATTGCACACAATGTAGAAATTGGAAAGAACACGGTCATTGCAGCCCAGGCTGGAATATCCGGTTCAACTAAAGTGGGCGAAAATTGTATGTTAGCCGGACAGGTAGGCATTGCGGGACATTTGGTCATTACCAATAACACCAGCATTGGAGCGCAGGCCGGTATCGGAAAATCAGTGAAGGAGGAAGGTCAAAAAATTCTTGGCTCTCCGGCCTTTGAGATCAAGGAATACTTCAGAGCGTATGCCGTTTTTAAGCGCCTTCCCAATCTCCATGACCGCCTTCGCGAGTTGGAGAAGAAAGTGTACCAGACAGAAGCCTTGATGGAAAAGCCCCTGAACAATGGCAATGCCGAAATGTAAAGGCGTCTCCCTCTTATTTGCAAACGATATTTTGGTGTTTAATTAGACTAATTAGGGTCAAATTCCTAACTTTTTGGATTATCGACCTAATCGGGCGTAAATTTGCCATCTTTTTACCACCATGATGCTAAATTACAAGCAGCAGACCATTAAGAAATCCGTGACCCTCTCCGGGGTGGGTTTGCATACCGGAGTTCAGACCAACATGACCTTCCTGCCTGCCAAGGCTAACCACGGGATCAAATTTCAACGGACCGATCTGCCCGGCTCTCCTATCATTGATGCCGATTGCGATCGTGTGGTGGATGTATCCCGCGGGACCACCATCGAACAAAACGGGGCGCGGGTCAGCACAATTGAGCATACCCTGGCCGCCTGCGTTGGCCTTGAAATTGATAACGTGCTCATTCAGCTCGACGGACCGGAGGCACCCATCATGGACGGAAGTTCCATACAGTTCGTCAACATTCTAAAAGAAGCGGAGACCGAGGAACAAAACGCGCTGCGCGACTTTTTTGAAGTTCAGGATAGTATCTTCTACCGCGAAGCCTCCCGCAATGTGGAAATCGCGGCCTTGCCATTGGACGATTACCGGGTAACCGTAATGATTGATTATAATTCCCCCGTCCTGGGAAGTCAGCACGCTTCTATCACCAATATCCGGCAGTTTGAAAAAGAGATTGCTTCCTGCCGCACGTTTTGCTTCCTTCACGAACTTGAAATGCTGTATAAGAACAATCTCATTCGCGGAGGCGACCTTAACAATGCTATTGTTATTGTGGACCGGGTGGTCGAGCCACATGAATTGGATAACATCGCCAAGATGTTGAACAAACCCAAGGTGGAAGTTAAGAAAGAGGGCATCCTCAACAATGTGGAGCTTCGCTACAATAACGAACCAGCCAGACATAAACTCCTCGACATCATCGGCGACCTGGCCCTGGCGGGGCGCCCGTTAAAAGCACAAATCCTGGCCGCACGACCGGGGCATGCCGCCAATGTTGCCTTTGCCAAGAAACTGAAGAAAGCGATGGCCCTGGCCGATAAAAAAGGGATACCACGCTATAATCCAAGTCTCCCGCCGGTCATGGACATCAACCAGGTGATGTGCACGCTGCCCCACCGGTATCCCTTTTTGCTGATTGATAAAATTATTTACCTCGACAAGGAAAGCGTCGCTGGAGTAAAGAATGTTACAATGAACGAACCGTTCTTCCAGGGCCACTTCCCTGGAAATCCTGTCATGCCGGGAGTTCTACAAGTCGAGGCCATGGCACAGATCGGAGGCATTCTGGTGTTGAATACGGTCCCGGATCCCGAAAACTATTGGCCCTATTTTCTTGGAATTGAAGATTTTCGCTTTAGAAAAATGGTCCTTCCCGGAGATACCCTGGTAATCCAGTGCGACTTATTAGCCCCTATGAAGCGTGGCATCGCCAAGATGAATGGTCGCGGCTATGTGGGCAGCACCTTGGTATGCGAAGGAACCATGACGGCAGGAATTGTACGAAAAGATTCATGAGTTATCCGCTCGCAAACGTTCACCCCGAAGCAAAAATTGGCAGCAATGTTACGATTGAGCCCTTTGCTACCGTACAACGAAACGTAACCATTGGGGATGGAAGCTGGATCGCTGCCAATGTCGTGATCTGGGAAGGTGCGCGCCTCGGAAAGAATGTTAAGATTTTTCCCGGTGCTTCCATATCCGCGGTTCCACAGGACCTGAAATTCGCTGGAGAAGAAACCGAGACTTTTATTGGCGATAATACCGTGATCCGGGAGTTCGTCACCATCAGTCGCGGGACGTCCGACAAATACAAGACGGTCGTCGGCAGCAATTGCCTCTTGATGGC
>WNFM01074249.1_pt1 | contig 10188 bp, 9 predicted proteins | sample 5400271 | NCBI WGS metagenome assembly WNFM01 (sample SAMN13153352, study PRJNA577476) | soil metagenome | isolation source: 60 cm saprolite on Douglas fir-dominated hillslope | place: USA:California | collected 2013-09-17
GGACGCCCTCGGCAACTGCTTCGCGGACTGCTGGAAGCCCGATCAGGTGGGGAATCCCCAGTCGGGAGGGTCGCGCGACCATTTCTTCAACCTGGCGGCCTACGCCTTGCCGGGTCCGGGCCAGTACGGCAACGTCAAGAATGGCAGCCTGACGGGTCCGGGCACCTGGGTCGTGAACTTCGCCTTCTACAAGGACCTCGTCAGCAAGGACAAGTTCCGGCTGCAGCTCTCCGCCCTGCTGGACAACGCCTTCAACCATCCCCAGTTCTTCACGTCTTACGGAGACGACTTCTCCAACCTGACCGACTTCCTGAACGACGGAGTCACGGACAACGGCGTCACGGGGGTACTCGGCGGCGGCTCGATCGCCAACGTGGAGGGGTTCGCCCCCGGACGGGTCTTCCGGTTGGGGATAAGAGCCACGTTCTAGGCTGCCGGTAACGTGATAGCGTGGTCCCCGCGGGTAGCCGGCGGGGGCCACGTATTTCCCCGCTCTGCTCCGCGATGGGACCGATGACCGAGTCGTCCCTCCCGGCAACGATCGAGGACGAGGCGCACCTCGAGGAGTTGCTCTCCCATCCCTCGGCGGCCGACGTGGCCTTCGCACGCACCCTTTCGGACGATGTATTGGTGCTCGGGGCGGGTGGCAAGATGGGCCCCTCGCTCACCAGACGTGTCCGCCGGGCCTTGGATGCCGCGGGCGTCACCCGGCGGGGCCTCGCGGTGTCCCGCTTCTCCGAGCCCGGCCTCGCCCCGGCTCTCGAGCGTGACGGCATCGAGACCGTGTCCTGCGACCTCCTCGACCCGGCCCAGGTCGAGCGCCTGCCTCCCGCCCTGAACGTCCTTTATCTCGCGGGCCGCAAGTTCGGCTCCACGGATCGCCCGGACCTGACCTGGGCGCACAACTCGGTGGTCCCCGCGCAGGTGGCGCGCCGCTTCGCCGGGGCGCGGATCGTGGTCTTCTCCAGCGGCAACGTCTACCCGCCCGTGGGCCCGTCCGTTGCGGGCTCTACCGAGGCGGACGCGCCCGGCCCCGTGGGCGAGTACGCCTGGTCCTGCCTCGGCCGCGAGCGGGTCTTCGAGTATTTCTCGCGCGAGCGGAAGACGGCCTGCCTGCTCTTCCGGCTCTTCTACGCGGTGGATCTGCGCTACGGCACGCTCGTGGACGTGGCGCGTCGCGTATTCGAAGGCGAGCCCGTGGACCTGCAGGTCAGCCGGGTGAACGCGATCTGGCAGGGCGACGCGAACTCCTACGCGTTCCGGAGCCTTGCCCTCTGTGCGACGCCGCCGCCTCCGCTCGTCGTGACGGGGCCCACCCCGGTCTCAGTGCGGGGCACGGCCAAGCGCTTCGGGCGGATCTTCGGCCGGCCCCCGCGCTTCACGGGCGAGGAGGGGCTGCAAGCGTTGCTGGGCAACCCGTCTCTGTGCGTGTCCCGGCTGGGGCCACCCGAGGTGTCGCTCGACCGGCTCATCGAATGGACCGCGGCCTGGGTCGTCCGGGGCGGGCGCAGTCTCGGCAAGCCAACGCACTTCGAGGCGACCGATGGCCGCTTCTGATCGCCCTCACAGCCGAGGGCCCCTCTCTCGGCGCGTTCTGGCCGAGACGCTGCTCGCGGGCATCGTGATCCCGGCCCATCCCCTCGCCCTCACCGCCGAGCGCCGGCTCGACGAGCGGCGCCAGGTGGCCCTCACCCGCTACTACGCGGACGCGGGTGCTGGCGGAATGGCGGTGGGCGTTCACACGACGCAGTTCGCGATCCGCTCCGTCGGGCTTTTCGAGCCGGTGCTGCGGCTGGCCGCCGGGGCCGCCGACGAGCACGAGCAGCGCACCGGACGCCACCTCGTGCGGGTGGCGGGAGCGGTGGGCCCTACACCGCAGGCCGTAGCGGAGGCGGTGCTGGCCCGGGGCCTCGGCTACGACGCGGTCCTGCTGAGCCTGGCCGCCTTGCCCGCTGCGAGTGGCCCGGAGCTCCTCGCGCACTGCCGGAGCGTGGCCGAGGTCCTGCCGGTCTTCGGGTTCTATCTCCAGCCCGGCGTGGGTGGTCGCCTCCTCGACCACGCCTTCTGGCGGGGCTTCCTCGAGATCGAGAACGTGGTGGCGATCAAGATCGCGCCCTTCAACCGCTATCAGACCCTCGACGTCGTGCGGGCGCTCGCGAAGAGCGGCCGCGCCGGCGAGGTGGCCCTCTACACGGGGAACGACGATGCGATCGTGCTCGACCTGCTGGCCGACTTCGTCCCGCCCGCTCCCGGTGCGGGAAGCGCCCCGCCGCGGGTGCGTTTCAGCGGGGGCCTGCTCGGACAGTGGGCGGCCTGGACGAGGAGGGCAGTCGAGCTGCTCGAGGCCGTCAAGGACTGCCGGCGCAACGGAGGCGCGGGCGCCCTCGACCTGCTCGCTCTCGGCCAGCGGCTCACCGACGCCAACGGCGCGCTCTTCGACGTGCGGAACGCCTTCGCCGGCTGCATCGCGGGGATTGGCGAGGTCCTGCGCCGGCAGGGCCTGCTGGCCAACCGGCTGTGCCTCGATCCGCACGAGGACCTCTCGCCAGGACAGTCCGAAGAGATCGACCGGGTGACCGCGGCCTACCCGGAGCTGAACGACGACGCTTTCGTGGCCGAGCACCTCGACCGGTGGCTGCAATGAAGGGCGGAGCAGAGCGTGTAGCAGCCCTTCCCTCCCCCTACGTGGGGGGTCAATGAAGAAAGGCGGGGCGGGCGCGCGGGCGCTCCTCGAGATGGTGCGCGCCCAGAAGCGCAGGGAGCAGGCCCGGGCCGACGAGAGCGCGCTGCTCGTCGAGTCCACCTCGAACCAGGTCAATCCCGAGGGCGGCTACACGGGACAGACCCCGGCCGACTTCGCGCGGTCCCTGGCCGCGACCGCGGAGCGCGCGGGGTTCCCCCTGGACCGGCTCATCCTAGGCGGCGACCACCTCGGCCCATTCCCGTGGCAGGGCGAGCCGGCGGCGAGCGCGCTCGCGAAGTCCCGCGAGCTGGTGCGGCAATGCGTGCTCGCCGGCTACGAGAAGATCCATCTCGACGCGAGCATGGCCTGCGCCGACGATCCGGGGGGGGCCGGCGGGCCCCTCGACGAGCGGACGGTCGCGGGGCGCACCGCCGACCTGGCCGCGGTGGCCGAGGCCGCCTTCACGGAACGGGGCGGCGAGGGGCCTGTGTACGTTGTGGGCACGGAGGTGCCCACCCCCGGTGGTGAGCAGCAGGACCAGGCCGCTCTGCAGGTCACGCGGCCCGAGGCGGCTGAGCGGTTCCTCCAGCTCGCCCGAGCGGCCTTCGCGGCGCGTGGCCTCGCCCGACGAGACGGTCCACGCGTACCACCCGCACGAAGCGCGCGCCCTGGTGAGCATGATCGAGGGCGTTCCAACCGTCGTGTTCGAGGCCCACTCCACCGACTACCAGTCACCCGAGGGCTTGCGGAGCCTGGTGCGCGACCACTTCGCCATCCTCAAGGTCGGCCCCGCCCTGACCTTCGCGCTCCGGGAGGCCGTCTTCGCTCTCGCCCACGTCGAGGAGGAGGGCCTCGGCGGCCGCGGGACCCCACCGTCGGGGATCCGGGCGGCCCTCGAGCGCGCCATGCTGGCCCGGCCCGGCCACTGGGAAAAGTACTACCGCGGCGACGAGGCCGCGCGCCGCCTCCGCCGGGCTTTCAGCTTCAGCGACCGCATCCGCTACTACTGGCCTGTCCCGGAGGTCCAGGAGGCGCTCGCGCGGCTGCTCGCGAACCTGGCCGAGCGGCCGGCGCCCCTCACCCTGCTCAGCCAGTACCTGCCCTGGGCCTTCGAGGCGGTCCGTTCGGGCGCGGTGCCGAACGAGCCGCGCGCCCTCATCCGGCTGCGGATCCGCGAGGTCACCGAGGCCTACGCCCGCGCCACCTCAGGGGATTCCGACTAAGATTCCCGCAGCGCACCCGAGACGAAACGAAAGGCCGAGCCATGGCGAAAGCGGCGAAGAAGTCGCGACTGCTGGTCGAGGAGCGCCGGCGACGCATCCTCGAGATCCTCGAATCCCAGGAGCGGGTCACGGTGGAGGAGCTGGTGGCCCGTTTCGGGGTTTCGGCGGTCACCATTCGCGGCGACCTCGACGCCCTCGCCGAAGCGGGAGCGGTCATCCGCTCCCACGGGGGCGCCCTGAAGCGGATCGAGGCCCCCGAGGACGTGCCGATCATCGTGAAGGAGACCCTGCACCACGCGGAGAAGGTGCGCATCGGCCACGCCGCGTCCCAGATGATCAAGGACGGCGAGACCATCATGCTCGACTCGGGCACCACCACCATGGAGATCGCCCGGCAGATCAAGTTCCTCAAGGTCAAGGCGCTCAACGTCATCACCAACGCGCTCAACGTGGCCATGGAGCTGGCCAGCCTTCCCCACGTGCGGCTCATCATGATCGGGGGGATCCTCCGCCAGATGTCCTACTCGCTCACGGGTCCCCACGCCGAGCAGACCCTCCGGGGTCTTCACGCGGACCGGCTCTTCCTGGGCGTGGATGGCCTGGACCCCGACATCGGCCTCATGACCCCCGACGTGCTGGAAGCGCAGCTGAACGCGGTCATGATCCAGGTCTCGCGGGAGACGGTGGTGGTGGCGGACTCCACCAAGTTCCAGCGGCGCAGCCTCTCCGTGATCGCCCGCATCGAAGTGGTGCACAAGGTCATCACCGATTCCGGGGCGACTCCCGAGATGGTGTCCGCGCTGCGGGAGCGCAACGTCGAGGTCCTGATCGTCTGACGACGACGTGTCAGGTGCCAGGGCGCTAGAATCGCCTTCCCGTGCCCCACCCGCGGAAGGTCTTGCTCGCCCTGCTGCCGTTCGTCCTGCACGGCCTCGCCCGGGAGGTCGACGCCGCGATGGGCCTCCTGCTTCGGGCCAGCACTCCGCCGGCTTCGTTCGTCGCCGAGGTGGTCCGGGTGCTCGCATCGTCCGGGGCTGTGGTGGCCGGCCGAGTGGCCCTCTGGACCGCGGCCGGCGCGCTGTTGTGGCTGGCCCTGGCGGCCATCCGTGCGCGTGAAGAAGGCCACGGCTTGTCCGCAGCGTTGGGTCGGGAGGCGGCATCCTTCGTCCCCCTCTACCTGCGGCCGCTCGTGTCGGTCCTTGCCCTCGCCTTCCTGGCCCAGCTCCCGTCCTTCCCGTACGCCTTCACCCTGCCGGTGGCTCTCAGCCAGGATTGGGGGCTGGGCCAGGACCTGGCGGCTCTGGCCACCCTGGTTGCTCTCCGGGTTCCCGCGGTGCGGGTCCCTCCGCCCCGCCCGGCGGCCATCTTCTTAATATCGTTCCTGGCCTACGCGCTCCTCACGCCGGAGTGGGCGCGGCAGTGGGAGGGGCATCCCGGCAACGAGCCGAAGTATCTGCGGATGGCGGTGGCGATCGGCCACGAGCTGACCCTGGACGCGGAAGGTGTGAGCGCGCCGATGGAGGAGCTCGAGCCGCGGCCGCTCCTCGAAGCGGCGGGTGGCGCAATGGGGGCGCTGGGCCGCGAATCGTTCCGCATGTTCGGCGCCCTCACCGGCGGCGCCGGGATCGGCCGCGAGTCGATCACGGCCACGCGCATCACGCGCCAGACCATCCAGGGGAAGGAAGGCGGCGTCTACTACGTCCTGGCCCCCGGACCGTCGATGCTGCTCGCGCCGACCTTGCGCGTCGACCGCGCGCTGAACCGCGCGCGCGGCGTACAGGGCCGGCTGGCCGTGTCCGTCCTGGCGTGGAACGCCCTGGCGGCGGGGCTGGTGGTGGCGCTCTTCCTTCTCGTGCGCGACGCAACCGGCCGGCCCGGCCTGGCGGCGCTCCTCGCCCTGGGCTTCGCGGTCGTGCCGCCGTTCCTGTTCTACGGCTACCAGTTCTATCCTGAGATGCCTGGGGCGCTGCTGCTCGCTGTCGTCATGCATCGCCTGGTGTTTCGGCCCCGTTGGAGCGTGGGCGGGGCCTGGGCCTTCGGCACGCTCCTGGCCGCCCTGCCGTGGATGCACCAGAAGTTCCTGCCGGTCTGGCTCGTCCTCGTGGTGACAGCGGCCTGGGTCGCCGTCCGGGGAAAGGCGACGCGGCCGGCGCTCGTGGGCCTCGTGGCACCCCAGGCCGTGACCTTGTACCTGACCGCGCTCTACAACTTCTCGATCGCGGGGAGCGTGCGGCCGGATGCGCTGTTTTTGGCCTGGGGCCCGGGCGGGGTCAGCTCGGCGCGAATCGGGCAGGGGCTCCTGGGCCTCCTGCTCGATGCACGCTATGGCATCCTGCCGTACGCGCCGATCTACCTGCTCGCGGCGGCTGGACTCGTGCTCGGCGGGGCGCGGCGCTTCGCCCTCGCGCTGCCCGCGGCCGTCGTGTACTACGCGACCGTGGCCTCGGCCGACAACTGGTCGGGGGCCGTGTGCAACCTGGGCCGCTACTTCATGCCCGTCGCTCCCCTCGCCGTCGCTCTCGTCGGGGTGGCTCTCGCGCGGACGTCTCCGCGGCGGGGAGCGGTGGCGGTGGCGCTGATGCTGGCCGGGTGGACGGGCCTCCTCGCCCGCTTGCTCTTCCAGGACCCGCATTCCGCGAACGATGGCTGGGTGCTCCTGGCGAAGAGCACGTTCGCGGACGGAAACCAGTACGTCCCGAACCTGTTCATCCGGAGCTGGAGTGACGGGGCCGCGGGGCTGGGCGCGCGGATCGGGGCCTGGATGGCGCTCGCACTGGCACTGGCGTTCTGGATGCGGCGGGCTGCCGGAGGCAAGGGTGGCGAGTCGCCGGCGCGCGCGCTGGCCGGCGTGGCCGCCGTCATTCTGGCGAGCGGCCTCCTGCTCGAGAGCTGGCCCTCGGCGCGGATGGCTCCATCCTTCGCCGCTGCCATCGAGTCCGCCCCCGCGGTGATCACGTTCTTCGACGGGCCCGTCACCGTTCGCGAGAACGAAGCGCGACTGAGCCCGGGGAGGGTCGACCTGCTGGTGCGCTCGGCCGCACCGATGCCCTCGATCCGGATGGTCGTGGGCGGCGACGGCCGGCTGCGCCTTCCGGGCCGAGCGCCGATCCTGGCGCGCCCTGCCGGCGCCCTCGTCGATCTGCCTCTCGAGCCGCGCTACACGATCCGGGACACGGGGGAGACGTTCCAGGGACTGGCCGTGAGGGTCGAGGGGGCGGTGATCCTGCGCGTCCCGCGCGAGTGAGACCAGGGCGCCCGGCCCGAGACCGGCGAGAATAAGGGGAACCCGGACTGGAGGGGCTTCGTTTGTGACTGAAGTGGAGGCGCCGCTCGTCGAATTCCAGGGACTGACCGTCTCGTACGGCCTCGTTCAGGCGCTTTCGGGCGTTTCCGGCGCGTTCCCCGCGGGACCCACGGGCCTCCTCGGCCCGAACGGCGCCGGCAAGACGACCCTCCTCAAGACACTACTCGGCTTTCTCACGCCCGACCGCGGCCGCATGACCGCTTTCGGCCTCGACCCCGTTGCCCAGCCGCTGGAGGTGCGACGGCGCCTCGGCTACATGCCGGAGACGGACTGCCATCTGCCCGGGATGACCGCGTCCGGCTTCGTCGCTTTCGCGGGGGAGCTCTCCGGCCTGCCCCGCGACGAGGCGATCAGCCGCGCGCACGAGGTGCTCTATTACGTGGGTCTGGGCGAGGCCCGCTATCGCACCGTGGACACCTACTCGACGGGCATGAAGCAGCGGGTGAAGCTGGCCCAGGCGCTGGTGCACGACCCGGACCTGCTGCTCCTCGACGAGCCGACGAACGGCCTCGATCCCCAGGGGCGCGAGGAGATGCTGGCCCTCATCGCCGACGTGGCGTCCTGCGCGACGTGGAGAGGGTCTGCGAGAGCGTCATCGTGATGAACCAGGGGCAGGTGGCGGCGTCCGGCGCGATCGCGGACCTGACCGGCCCCAAGCGCGCGGTCTACGACCTGCGCTTGAAAGGCGACGCCGCCGGGTTCCTGACCGACCTCAAGGACAAGGGCTGCGAGTGGCGCGAAGATGAAGACGGCTTCCGCGTCTTCCTGGCCGATGGCCACGGTCCCGAGCTGATCTTCGCCACCGCCCGCGCGAACGGAGTGCAGGTCCGGTACCTCCGCCCGGGGGCGGAGAGCCTGGAGGACGTGTTCCTGCGCGCCCTGGGCCACGAGGTCCAGGCGTGACCGGCCCCGGGCGGGAGACGGCCTGATGCCGATCTACGAGCAGGCCTATCGCAAGTACGAGGCGCGGTTGCCGCTGCGGCCGGTTCGCTTCTGGCCCATCACCCGCGAAGCGCTGCGGCTGATCCTGGCCAAGCGGGTCTTCATCGGCCTCCTGATCTTCGCCTGGAGCCCGTTCCTGTTCCGGGTCGGCCAGATCTGGTTGTTCACCCAGTTCCCCGAGTCCGGCCGCCTCCTGCCGGTGGACGGCCGCCTCTTCGGCGAGTTCCTGAACTGGCAGGTGGGCTTGGGCTTGACCGCCATCGTATCCGTGTTCGGCGGGGCGGGGCTCATCGCGAACGACCTGCGGACGGGCGCGATCCTCGTCTATCGGCAAGCTCGGCGTGCTCCTGGCCCTGAACCTCTCGATCACCCTCGTTCCGGCGCTGACCCTCTACCTGATCGCCCTGGCCCTCGCCCCCGGGCAGTTCGCGAAGTGGGAGCTCCTCTGGATCGCCCCCGCGATCGTCCTTCACGCGCTCCTGATCGCGCTCTCCGTCAGCCTGCTCGTGCTGGCCGTCTCCGCCCTCAGCCGCAGCGCGCGGGTGGCCGGCCTCGGCTTCGTGGGCCTTTTCATCGGCCTCGGGCTCGTGAGCACCGTGCTCGTGAAGATAGCCGACCGGCCCGAGGCACAGGTGCTGTCGCTGCAGGACGACCTCCGCATGATCGGCAACCTGCTCTTCGGGATCGAAGGTCGTGGCGTCACGGTTCCCCCCGTCTACCCGCCGATCGTGCTCGCGCTCGTCGCCGTCGGCTGCCTGGCCGTGCTCCGCTCGCGGGTACGGGCCGTGGAGATCGTGACGTGACGGCGCCCATCGAGCTCGTGCGGGCCTCGCGCTGGTACGGCCCGGTCATCGCCCTCAACGACGTGACCATGACGGTCTCGCCAGGGGTCACCGGCCTCCTCGGTCCGAACGGCGCCGGCAAGTCGACGTTCTTGAAGCTGGCCGCGGGCCAGCTCGCGCCGAGCCAGGGGGAGGTGAAGCTGCTCGGCCTCCCGGCCTGGGGATCGCCCGAGGTCTTCCACCGGGTGGGCCTCTGTCCCGAGACCGACGCGTTCTGGGAGAACCTCACGGGACTCCAGTTCGTGATGGCGCTCCTGCGCCTCACCGGCTTCGACGAGAAGGAGTGCCTGACCCGGGCCGAGAACGCGCTGCACCAGGTGGCGCTCCTCGACGCGAAGGACCGCAAGGTCGGCGGCTACAGCAAGGGGATGCGCCAGCGGGTGAAGCTGGCCCAGGCCATCGCCCACGACCCCGAGGTGCTGCTCCTCGACGAGCCGGTCTCGGGGATGGACCCGGTGAACCGCCGCCGGGTGATCGACCTCGTCAAGAAGATGGGCCGGGAGGGCAAGACGGTCGTGGTCTCGAGCCACATCCTTTACGAGGTGGAGGCCATGACCCGGCGGGTGCTGCTCATCCACAACGGACGGATCCTGGCCGAGGGCGACGTGCGGGAGATCCGCGACCTGATGGACGAGCACCCGCACACGGTGTCCATCCGCGCGAAGGACCCACGGCTCCTGGCTCAGGCGGTGGTGGGCTCGCCGCACCTGATCTCGCTGAGCTTCGGCGCGGAGGGGGAGTGGCTGACCGTGCAGACGGCCCGTCCCGACGATTTCTACCGCGCCCTCCCCGAGACGGCGGTGGCGGCGGGGGTGACCGAGATGTACTCACCCGACGAGGACCTGGAATCGGTCTTCAAGTACCTGGTGGCGCGGTGAGGGAGGGGCGATGAGCACCCCGGTGACGGCGGTTGGCCGGGACACGAGCCGGCCCCTGCCCTTCTTCCCCGCCGCCCGCGGCATCTACGGCCTGGCTCTCGAGGGGATGGTCTGGAGCCGCCGGAGCCTGCTCATGGCCGTCCTGCTCGGGCTGCCCGTGGTTTTCGCGCTCCTCTACCGGGGCGTCCTGATCGCACGGATGCCTGCGAAGATCACCGGCTTCGATCTGTATTCGGTGATCATCGCGATCTACTACGTGCGGAACGTGCTGCCCCTGGCCGCGCTCTTCTACGCGACCTCGCTCATCGCCGACGAG
>WNFM01231613.1_pt4 | contig 10188 bp, 10 predicted proteins | sample 5400271 | NCBI WGS metagenome assembly WNFM01 (sample SAMN13153352, study PRJNA577476) | soil metagenome | isolation source: 60 cm saprolite on Douglas fir-dominated hillslope | place: USA:California | collected 2013-09-17
CGGCAGCTCTACAATCCCGAGGACGAATTCTACGGGTTGCCGGAGAATTCTTATCGGCTCTTGCTGGCGTTCTACGACAATGCATCGACGGCGGTTGAAACGCTGGTGCAAGCCGGCGCACTCGTGATGCGCGGCGACTTCTCCTATGACTACTGGGAGGACGCGCCGGAGAACAAGGCTCCCATGGGGCGCACTATTTTTCCCGCCCGCGTCGGCGATTCCGTGGTGGTCGGCAAGATGCATCCCGCGACAGCCGTGACTCCTTCCTGGCGGGAATTGAACCAAACCGTGGAGGGCGGCCAAATCGGCAGCGGCGGGCCGCTCATGATCGGTCAAATGACGGACTGGCTTCGCCGGCACGAGGTTCCCCTTCTGGTGAATCACCGCGCCGAGCGGCTGATCGTCAACGCAAAAGGCGAGGTCGTGGGTCTCGAAGCGGCCGCCGCGGGTGGTGGCTCAGATGTCGTCACCGTGCGCGCTCGCCGGGCCGTTCACTTTGGAAGCGGCGGATTCGCGCACAATGAAGATCTTCGTTTGAGTTTCTTGCGAGGACCGGCATATGGCGGCTGTGCCGTACCGACCAATCGCGGAGACTTTATCTATATGGCAGCGAACGCCGGAGCTCGTCTAGGCAACATGCAAAACGGTTGGAACACCAACGTGATTCTGGACGATGCCTTCGACCCCGCGCATCCGCTGCACCCCATATTGATTCTCGCCGGCGACAGCATGTTCGTCGTCAACAAGTACGGTGTGCGCGTCGGCAACGAGAAGCGCAATTACGCCGACAGGCTCGAAGTGCAGCATGACTATGACCCTAAGGGGCGCGAATGGCGCAACCTGGTTCTGTTCATCGTATTCGACCAGCGTGCGCTGGATCTGTGCGAGGGGATTTATCCATACCCTCCCGCGGCCGAGGCCGCTCCCTACCTCTTGAAGGGTCACACCCTGCCGGAATTGGCCGCCGCCATCTCCGAGCGGCTCGCGAAATATGCGACAAAACTAGGCGGTTTCAAGCTCGACCGCTCTTTTGCAGCCAATCTCGCCGAGACCACCCGACGCTTCAACCTTTTCGCCACGACGGGAGTCGACGAGGATTTTGGCCGCGGAGCGGTTCGCTACGATCTGCAGTGGCACGCGCGCGCGCGGGGCGAGCGCTGTGTTGCCGCCAACGACATGCCGAATAAAACCATGTACCCGCTCGCGGCGCGAGGTCCCTACTACGCCGTGGCGGTCCTCAAAGGGCACGCCGATACCAACGGCGGACCGGTAATCAACGAGAAGGCGCAGGTGCTATCCAACCGCAATCACCCGATTCCCGGACTGTATGGCGCGGGAAATTGCATAGCCTCGCCTTCGGGACGCGCCTATTGGGGCGGGGGCACCACGTTGGGGTTGGCGTTGACGTTCGGCTCCCTGGCGGGGAAACACGCCGCTCTCGATCCGATCAAGTCGCTCGACTAATTCCAAGCCCGTGCAGAAAGCGCAAATCACCGGTGCCGCCAGCACACGTGTCGGGAATCTTCCGGGCACGACGTGTATGTCCCTGCATGTCGAGGCCGCATTTGCTGCCCTGACAGATGCGGGAGTAGAAGCGGCGGATGTCGATGGTGTGGTTTGTGCGTATTCACTCGTTGAACCCCAGATCATGCTGGCCGCCGCCTTCGTAGAATTCTCCGGCCTACGGCCTCAGGTCGCGATGACCATCTCGAATGCGGGCGTCACCGCCGCGATGATGGTGATGCAGGCGGCCATGCTCATCGAACAGGGATACTGCAAGCACGTACTGGTGGTGGCCGGCGACAATCGGCTATCGGGACTTCGCGGCCGCGCCAGCGGAGTTATAGCGGCCTCCGGCACCCACGCACAGTTCGAGTATCCGTACGGCGCCACCGTGCCGGCAGCGTATGCGCTCATTGCCAACCGCTACATGCACGAATACGGTGTTGCGGCCGATGCGTTGGCGGCCATTCCGGTGACGCAGCGGCGGCATGCAAGCCTGCATCCATTGGCTCACAAGCGCACATTGATTACGCTGGAAGACGTGCTTGCGTCGCGCATGATTGCCAGCCCCTTGCGCCGGCTGGATTGCTGCCCGAATTCCGACGGCGGTGCGGCGCTTCTGATCAGTGCTGCGGATGCGGCGGCCGATGCGCGCCGGCCGGGAATTTCTATCCTGGGCGCAGGACAAGGGACGACGCACGAATACCTCGTCGGAGCGCCTTCCCTCACGGAATTCGGTTGCAAAATGTCCGCACGGCAGGCATTTGCCCGAGCAGGCGTCGAGCCGAAAGACATCGACGTGGCTGAGATTTACGACTCCTTCACCATCACCTTGGCGGTTGAATTGGAGTCGATGGGTTTTTTTGACAAAGGCGCGTGCGGTGCCGCGGCCGCTGCGGGCGATCTCGCCATCGGCGGCCGTCTTCCTTGCAATACGCACGGCGGTCTCCTGTCCTATGGGCACTCCGGCGCAGCGGGAGGATTGTTTCATTTCGTGGAGGCGGTGGATCAATTGCGCGGCGATGCGGGCGCACGGCAGGTCGCGGATGCAGAACTGGCTTTCGTTCATGGCGACGGAGGGATTCTCGCCGCCCATTGCTCTGTCATTCTTGGGAGGATTTGAAGCGGATGCAGAAGCCGGAGCCCAATCCAAACGCCGACTCACAGCCTTATTGGGACGCCTGCGGCCGTGAGGAACTGATATATCAATCGTGCGAGCACTGCGGCAATTCGCAATTCTACCCGCGGGCGCGGTGTGTTCGTTGTGGGTCGGCCAAGCTGCGTTGGCTAAAATCCGCCGGTCGCGGCGTGGTCTACGCCGTCACGGAAGTCCACACCGGACAGCCTGGATTCGAGGAGGATGCTCCGTACTTCATTGCCCTAGTCGAACTCGACGAAGGCTTCAGAATCATGACCAATATCGTGGGCGGCCGTGATGGCATCGTCATCGGGAGACGAGGGCGCATCGTTTTCGAAACGCGCGGTGCGTACAAATTGCCGCAGTTCCTCGCGGAGAAGAAATGCCCAGGGTCCCGCCCAGCGAAGCATTACCCGTAAAGCGGGCTTCGAATGTGTGTAGGGAACGCACCGCTCATTCGAGGTAAGCAGGGAACTTCGGCCCCCCTCACCGGGCAGCGAATCCGCTATTCACCTGGGCCGGGATTAGCATTAGCGAACCGGCAGCAATGAGGGTTGGCCATGCGGTTGAGCGCCGGACTGGCCATCGACCCTGTCCGAATCATTTTCCCAACAAGTAAAGGACTATTATCGCGCCACAAACCGATAACACCCATGCCTCGAAGATCAAGCGCAGCGACCAGGGCGCTCTCCGCAATTCCATAAAATCGAGAAACACAAAGCGCACCTTGATGAATGCAATCAGCACCACCGCGACCGACGCATAGCGGTAACGGTCGCCGAACCCGAACCCATGGCCAAATGCCCATGAAAGTCCGGTTGCCAGAACGAGCAACAGCCAAACGGCGGTGACTGTTTTGACATGCACGACTATTTCATCAAATACAGAAGCGCAAAGAGAATCACCCAAAGAATGTCCACGAGATGCCAAAAGCTGGCGCCACTTTCCATGACTCCGATCGTCTTGGCGTCGCAGTGCGCGGCTCGCGCCTCGTTTTGCAGATACACCAGTACGCCCATCCCGATAAGCACGTGCACCAGGTGAATCCCCGTGAACAGGTAGTAGTACATGTAGAAATCATTCGTCTCCAGCGTAATGCCGGCTCGAATCTTTTCCGCGTACTCAAATATCTTCACGATTACGAAACCGAGTCCGCACAGAAATGCGAGCGCGAGTAGCTTAAAGCTTTGCGTACCTCTGTTCTGGCGTGCGGCCTGAACAGCGAGTGCCACGAACCAGGAACTCGTCAGCAAGAGCAAAGTGTTCAATACGCCAAATCCCTGATTCAAGGTGCTTTGTGAGCGCGCATAAAGCGGGGTGTCGTACCCACGGTAATATACAAAAACGAGGAAGAACATGGCGAAGACCACCATGTCGCCAAGAATCAGAACCCAAATACCGGGTTCTCCGGGTAGATGCCTGTCTTCGGGTACTTTGTCAGCGGCGTCCCGCCGCGGTTTACCGGCCACGTTATGCGGGTGAAAGTTTGGCCTGCGATAGGATACCGGCGCGCAAAAACAAGAACATGACGATATACCAAATGAAGAAAACAACGAGCGGAACCCAGAATCCAAACAATCCGTTCCACGCGAACGGCCCGCTCTTGAAAAATGCAATTATTCCGCCCGGCAAAAAAAGGACGCTTACCCAAAAATTAAAAAAGCCGACCCAGCGAGGAAACGCCGGCTGCTCACTCTTGTCGCCCAGCACGGCGAGGCCAATGCAGATGTTTTGAACGACAAATGAGGTGAATGGCATTAGAAATAAGATCCAGCCCATGTCGTTGAGTAAAAGCGTCAGTTGGGGGTCGCGATCCGGCCTGAAGGCGGTGATCGACCAAGTCAGTGCGGGAAGTACGAAAAACAGAACACCGACCGAACCGCTGGATAATTGCGCGTACGTCAGCACCGAAGCTTTGCCTTCCATCCGCTTCATCTGCACCGCGATGACCGCGACGAACGGTGAAATGAGCCCGGAACACGCCATCATCAGCAGCATGCCAAATCGTATTTGCAAGGTGTTCTGCCCATAGAGGGCCGCGATTTCGGCCGCAGTGGCGCGCGGAGAAGGCGGAGGTAGGAAATTTGCGAGGAACCAGAAACCAATCGTAAATACCACGACGAACGCGATCCCGCTCCAAGCGCAAAGCAATTGATTTCTGGTGTTCATCGTACCCTTGATATAGCGAGGGCCCGTTACTCTCAAAGACAGCGATCAGCCAGGGCTCGACAAAGCGAGTTCGATACCCTTGAGCGAAGTTCCTGTGCTCCAGCCGCCGTCTACCAGTAACAGTTGACCCGTCACGTAACTCGTGTCGTCGCTCACCATGAAATGCACGGCGGTGGCGAGTTCTTCCGGAGTGCCGATCCGCCCCAACAGCGTGAAGACGCCGGCATTTTTCCTGACCATCTCGGGCGCCTCATTCATTGCCAACGGCGTATCGATGATTCCAGGAGCGACGCAGTTGACGCGGATTCCGCGCGGACCGTACTCGACGGCCGCAGTCTGCGTCAGCGATATGATTCCCGCTTTCGTGGCGGCGTATTCGCCCCAATAGGCGAAGCCTCGAACCGCCGTGATGGACGAGATATTGACGATCGAGCCACCCGGGATCATTCGCGCCGCTGCTTCTTTGATCCCGGTTTGCACGCCCAAGATGTGGACTCGCCAAAAGCGTTGTGCTCTTGCCGGGTCGGCATCGGCCAATAAATGGCCCGACGCGATTCCGGCGTTGTTAACCATAATATCGAGCTTGCCGTAACGCCGGAGCGCCTCTTCACAAAGCGACGCCATCTGCACCGGCTCGCCGACATCGGTCAAACGGAAATCGCATCCCCAGGCGTGTGCAGAGGCTGCGGCACTTTCGTTGATGTCGGCCATGAGGACGGCGGCGCCCGCGCGCCGCAGCCGCTGCGCAATCGCTGCCCCTATGCCGGACCCAGCGCCGGTCACGATGGCGGCTTTGCCGGTCAGTTCGAACATAGGGATACCGCAAGCAGCGCTTCCAATATGAATCCACACTGTTCCATCGTGGCTCCCGCGTCCGCTCGTTCTTGTACTGATATCCGCAGTAGTTCATCAGCTACGTGCCTTTGGTTAAAGAGCCTGTCGTGACATGAGGCGCCTTAGCGCGACAACCTGCCTGGTGAAGCCGGCGATAGCGATCGGGCGAAAGGCCTTTCCATCGCTTGAATGCGGTAATGAAAGGTGCCGGTTCGGCGTATCCAAGGCGCTCCGCCATTTCAGACAGCTTCATATCCCCGGACAGCAGCAATTCTTCGGCCAGCGCTTGGCGCACTTCGTCGAGTAGTGCGCGGTACGACGTGCCTTCGGCGGCGAGATGGCGGCGCAGGCTACGAGAGGCGATGTGCAATTCGTCTGCAACCACCTCGATCGAGGGCATGGCCGACGGCTTGCGCAACATCCGGTCGCGAACTTGGCCGGCCAAGCCGCCACGCACACGGCGCCTTCCGAGCAACTGGCGACATTGCTCTTCGCAAAGACGCGCCATCTGTGGATTGGCTTGCGGCAGTGGCGCGTCCAAGCTTTCTGCATCCAACAGCACTGCATTGCGGGGTGCATCGAACTGCGGCCGCACACCGGCGATCTTGTCGAATCGCCATGCATAGCAGGGTTTGGGGAAGCTGAATTGGGCCTCGCTCGCTGGGAAGCCGCCCGGGCGCATTTCCCAGGCGGCATTGGCCCACGCAGCGAAATCGCGCTCCACCAGAAACTGACGCAGATCCTTGGGCAGGTCGCTGTCATCCAGCACGACCAATAAATTCTGGCCGGAGTCCTCAAGACGAAGATTGCAGAACGAATAACTGAGATCCAGATAACTGACGGCGAGGTGCGCGGCGCTGCGCATGGTAGTGCTGCTGATGAGGGCGAAGCCCCAGATGCCATAGCTCGAGAGGTGGTAGCGCAGCCCGACATCGAGACCCAGGCCGGGAACTGGCCCGAGCGCTGCCAATAGATTGCGGATCAACCGCATTTCTTGGCCCGCGACAATCTCGGTCGCGGGGTTCGCCAAGGCCGCGGCATCGATTCCGGTGCCATGCAGGCATTGGTCCATGCTCACGCCGCGCTCAGTCCCGATCCGACCCAGAAATTGCGCCGAAATGATTGGTCGGCGTACGGCTTCAAACGACATGGACGCTCCGTCTGTGGCCGCGTAAATCAATTGAACGCGAAATGATTCACCCGCGAATTGTAGCGTAAATATTACGTTTAGGCGTCTGAATGATGCATTTCTCATGGTACGGGCGATTTCTGGCAATTTGGATATCGCAACGATTGGCCGAATATATCAATTGCCTGACCGGATCTCTCGTTGCTGCCGTCGCTTCCCTCCGCGACCATTCGTCCATGACTGACGCCTATATTTACGACCACGTACGGACTCCGCGGGGGAAGGGTCGGGCGGACGGAGCGCTTAACGAGATCACGTCGCTTCAGCTGGCTACGCAGGTGCTGCAAGCGCTGCGCGATCGCAGCGAGCTCGATACTCATCTGATCGATGACGTGGTGCTCGGCATCGTCTCACCCATCGGTGAGCAGGGTTCGGTTTTGCCGCGTTCTGCGGCGCTCAATGCCGGATACGGAGATGCCATCCCGGGCGTCCAAGTGAATCGCTTCTGCGCTTCCGGCCTGGAAGCCGTCAACATGGCTGCTGCGAAAGTGATGGCGGGACAGTCGCTCGCCGTCATTGGCGGTGGGGTCGAATCGATGTCCCGCGTGCCCATCGGCTCCGACGGAGGAGCTTGGCCGGCAGACCCTTCATTCGGCGCCAGGGCGTATTTCGCACCGCAGGGCGTGGGGGCGGATCTGATCGCTACGGTCGATGGGTATTCGCGCGAAGACGTCGACCGATACGCGGTCGAAAGCCAGCGCCGCGTGGCCGAAGCTTGGCGCGAGGCGCGCTTCGCGCATTCCATCGTGCCCGTGCGCGACGTAGTCGGCGAGATCGTGCTCGATCGTGATGAGCATCTGCGCCCGAGCACATCGCTTGCGGATCTTGCCAAGTTGAAGCCGGCATTCGAGGCCATGGGGACGCAGGGCGGATTCGATGCGGTGGCGATGCAACGCTATCCGCAGATTGAGGCGATCAACCACGTGCATACCGGGGGAAATTCCAGCGGTATCGTGGATGGTGCCTGCGCCGTTCTGATCGGCAACGCGAGCTTCGGTCAGCAGATCAATCGTAAACCGCGTGCTCGGGTTCGGGCTTTCGCCTCGATCGGCTCCGAACCTTGCATCATGTTGACTGGACCGGCACCGGTGACCGAGAAGGTGCTCAAGCTAGCGCGCATGTCGATTGAAGACATCGATCTATTCGAGGTCAATGAGGCTTTCGCGTCGGTGGTCCTGCGCTTCCTGCGTGCCACCGGCGTCTCTCAGGACAGGGTGAACGTCAACGGCGGGGCGATCGCGCTTGGCCATCCCCTCGGCGCCACGGGGGCCATGATTGTGGGCACGGCCCTCGATGAGTTGGAGCGCAGGGGTGAATCGACGGCTCTATGCACTCTATGTGTGGGAGCGGGCATGGCGACTGCCATCATCTTGGAGCGCGTATGAGCCTTAGCCTGAGAACATTGAAATTCGAGGTCGATGCCACTGGCATCGCCATGATGACAATCGATGTGCCCGGACGCTCGATGAATGTGCTTACACCGGAGTTGATCGCTGATCTTGCGACCGCCATTGAGCATGTGGCGGCCACACCCGATATCAAGGGCGCCATCATCACCTCGGGAAAAGACAATGGATTTGTCGCCGGCGCCGATCTCACCGAACTGGTCGCGACGTATGAACCCGGCGTGACGCCGGCATCCGCGATGACCGTTTCCCGCGGACTGTCCGGCGTGTTCCGCCGTTTGGAAACTTGCGGTAAGCCGATCGCAGCCGCCATCAACGGGCTGGCGCTGGGCGGTGGCCTGGAATTATGTCTCGCCTGTCACTATCGGGTGCTGAGCGACGATCCGAAGGCGGTGGTCGGCTTTCCCGAGGTAACTGTCGGTCTCCTGCCCGGCGCCGGCGGCCCTCAGCGTCTGCCGCGCTTGGTGGGTATTGCCGCTGCCCTGCCGCTGCTACTCGAAGGGCGGCATGTGTCGCCCGCTCAAGCGAAGACGATGGGCATCGTACACGCGCTGGCTCCAAAAACAGAACTCGTCGACCTGGCGCGCCGCTGGCTGTTCGACCACCCCGAAACGGAACAGCCTTGGGATGCGAAGGGCTTTCGGGTACCGGGCGGCGTTGGCCCGCTCGCTTCGCATGCGCTGCAGAGCTTTGTGGTCGGCACCGCGCTGGTGACGGGCGGCGGCGGACGAAACTATCCCGCGCCGCTCGCGATACTGTCCTGCGTCTACGAGGGGACGCAGGTCGCAATCGACGTGGGGCTGCGCATCGAAAGCAAGTACTTCGGCCAATTACTCGCCGACCCGGTGGCCCGCAATTTGATGCGCACGTTGTTCATCAACAAAGGCGCAGCCGACAAGCTCGCGGCGCGGCCCAAGGTGCCTGCCCCATCACGCGTGGCCAAGCTCGGCGTCATTGGAGCGGGCCTCATGGGCGCCGGCATTGCCCATGTCAGCGCCAACGCCGGCATCAACGTCGTGCTGCTCGACTCGACTCTGGCTAAGGCTGAGAAGGGCAAGGCCGGGATCGCGGCGCTGCAGGCGTTGAGTCGCATTATCGTCACGGAGGATTTCAAAGCATTTGCCGGTGTGGACCTGATCGTCGAAGCCGTGTTCGAGGATCGCGCCGTCAAAGAAGACGTCATCCGCCGCACCGAGGCGGTCATTGCCGACTCGACCGTTCTTGCCACTAATACGTCAACGCTGCCGGTCACCGGTTTGGCCGCGACGGCGAAGCGTCCGAAAAACGTGATCGGCCTGCATTTCTTTTCGCCGGTGGAAAAAATGCCCTTGGTCGAAGTCATCGTGGGTGTCGATACCAGTGAGACGACTATCGCCCGCGCACTCGATTACGTCGGGCAACTGCGCAAGACACCGATCGTGGTGCGCGATTCCCCGGGGTTCTTTACCAGCCGCGTGTTCAGCACCTTCGTCCACGAGGGCTTGAAGATGCTCGAAGAGGGCGTGGCCCCGGCACTGATCGAGAACGCCGCGAAGATGGCGGGGTTTCCGATTGGACCGCTGGCTGTTTCCGACGAAGTCACGCTGTCGCTGCAACAGAGCATTCTCAAGCAACAAGAACTCGACGGCATACCGGAGCGCTTACGGATTCGCGCGGGCGGCGCAGTGCTGGATCGCATGGTCGACGAGCTCAAGCGTCCGGGGCGGAGGCAGGGCGGTGGTTTTTATGACTATCCGCCCGCCGGACCGAAGAAATTATGGATGGGCCTGGTGAAAGCGTTCCCGCTGGCGGCTCGGCAGCCGGAGGCGAGGGAGCTGCAGCTGCGATTTCTGACCATCATGGCGTTGGAGTCGGCGCGATGTTTCGAGGACGGTATCGTGAGCACGGCGAGCGATGCCGATATCGCGTCGGTGCTCGGCATCGGCTATCCAAGCTGGACCGGCGGCACC
>WNFM01042158.1_pt1 | contig 10187 bp, 12 predicted proteins | sample 5400271 | NCBI WGS metagenome assembly WNFM01 (sample SAMN13153352, study PRJNA577476) | soil metagenome | isolation source: 60 cm saprolite on Douglas fir-dominated hillslope | place: USA:California | collected 2013-09-17
AGGTCGCCGATCTCGTCGAGGAAGATGCTGCCATCCTCCGCCAGCTCGAACTTGCCGTGCTTGGCCTGCAGCGCTCCCGTGAACGCGCCCTTCTCATGGCCGAAGAGCTCGCTCTCGAGGAGCGTGTCGACGATGGCGGAGCAGTTGATGGCGATGAACGGCTTCTGCGGCGCGGAGTAGCTGTGGATGACGCGCGCGATCAGCTCCTTGCCGGTGCCGCTCTCGCCGTGGATGAGCACGGTGGCCGCGCTGGCCGCGACCCGGCCGACGTCCTTGAAGAGCTGCTGCATCACCGGCGAGATGCCGACGATGTCGTCGAACTTGAAGGCCGCATCGAGGTCGACCGAGAGATAGTCGGCCCGGCGCGAGAGCCGGCGCACCTCGAGCGCGCGGTCGAGGGCGACGTCGAAGGCCTGGATGTCGATCGGCTTGTGGATGTAGTCGAAGGCGCCCGCCTTCATGGCGAGGATGGTGGTGGCCATGTCGTGGTGCGCGGTGATCATGAGAACCGGCGCGTCAGCGGCGAGCTTCTTCAACTCGGGAATGAGGTCGATGCCCGAAGCGTCCGGCAGCCGCATGTCGAGCACGATGGCCGAAGGCGGCGATCGCTCGGCCAGCTGGAATCCCTCTGCGCCGCTACCCGCCGCGTCGACGCTGAAGCCGCGCTCCTCGAGGTGCATGGAGAGCAGCTCGCGGATGCTGTGGTCATCGTCGACGATGAGGATCCGGTCCAAAACATCCGTAGTGTAGCGATTGCGCTCTAGGAAGCGAAGGTGACGGTGACCAGGTTGCCGCCGCCGTTGCGCGCTTCGAGGCGCGCCTCGCCGCCGTGCTCTCTGGCGATGCGCGCCACCACCGCGAGTCCCAGGCCCGAGCCGCGCGCGCGCTGCGGAGTGAAGGGGACGAAGGCATTGCCGCGCAGATCCGCCGGCACGGTGTGGCCCGGGTCGCCGACCGACAGCTCCCAGCCTTTCGCCGCCTCGCGCGCCGCAACTTCGACCGCGCCGCCGCCCGCCTCCACCGCCGCCGCCGCCGCCTGCCGGCAGAGGATCTTGACAGCGGTCCGGACTCGCACCGGGTCGAGCACCATCGGCGCCATCCGGTCCGGCAGCCGCCGCGCGAAGGTGACGCCGCGCCCGATCCACTCCGGCTCGAGATCGGCCACCGCCTGCTCGATGGGCGCCCGCGGATCGCCCGGCACCAGCGAGAGCGACGGCGGCCGCGCGAACTCGAGCACCTCGTTGAGCAGGAGCTCGATGTTGATCACTTCCCGCAGCGCGATGTCGGTGCGGCGCAGATCGTTCGGCACCAGTGCGCCGTGGCGCTCCAGCGTCTGCAGCGCGATCTTCACCGCGCTGAGCGGATTGCGCACTTCGTGGGCCACCAGCGATGCGAAGCGGGCCAGGTCCTCGGCGCGCAGAGCCGCGTCTGCCTGCGCCTGGCTGGCCGCGAGATCGCGCACCAGCGCCACCGCGCCTCCGCTCACTCCGCGCAAGAGGAGCTGCGCGGCGAACGGCTTTCCCCCGCGAAGCATCAGCCGCTGCTCCGCGATGGGCACGTTCGCGCCCAGCTCGGTCAGGTCCCTCGCGGCGCGCTCGCCTCCCGCGAAGAGGGCGCCGGCAGCGACGCCCACCAGCGCTCCCGCCTTCGCATGAAGCACGGCTTGCGTCGCGCCGGTGGCGAAGACGATCTGCGGCGACTCGTCGCCCTCCCAGGCGACCAGACAGGAATCGCTGGCCGCGCCCACGGTGCGCGCGAGGTCTTCGCAGATCTGGACGACTCGCCTGGGCTTCACCGCCCCTAGAATCTACCAGCCAGCGCGAGAGCCGCTCCCCCGTCGAGCGGAGCGATGAGCAGTGAACTCTTGGCCGGCTCGGGCGCGACCTCCTTGAACGAGTCGTACTTGTGCGGATCGTCGCCCGCGACCCAGAAATAGGTCGCCCCCGCCAATGCCAGAACGGCGACGCCCAGCCCGATGCGCGCGATCGCCACCTGCGTGCTGCCCTCGCTGTTGAGCGTCTTCATGTGGTCGTAGTCGGTCTGCGAGCTGGTGAGAGTGTAGTGGGCGTTGGTCGCCGCGAAGGCGGACTCCGTCCTGCCGGACCAGATGTTGAAGATGATCGCCGCCGCGCCGCCGGCCACCACCGCGCCGCTCGTGATCCACGCTCCCACGCGCATCTTCTTCGCGGTCCCCTCGTAGCCGCCGATGAAGTCGTTGGACGGAACCAGCGAGACGTTCTTCGCCAGCACCTGCTTGTTGGGGATGGAGATGTCCTCGCTGTAGGCGACGAAGCCGGTCTTCTCCACCTCGAGCAGGTGCGGACCCCAGGTGAGGGTCATGCGGCCGTTGAGCGGCGAGGTGCCTTTGATCTGGCCGTCGATCTTCACCGCGGCACCAGCCTCGGCGACGGTGAGGACGAGATAGCCTTCGCGCCCTTTCAGGATCTTCGAGACCAGCACCTTGGCGTTCCGGCTGATGGCGGCGATGAGCGCGTCGCCCTTGCCGGAGACGTTCTCGGAGAGCCGGTTCTCGACGGTGGCGGTCTTGGTGTTGTTGAGCGCGAGCGAGAGCACCATGGTATCGCCCACCTTCGCCAGCGAGCCGGCGATGATGTACTCGACGCCGAGCGCGCCGCCGATCTCCGCCAGGCAGGCTTCGTTGGCTTCGCAGCCGAGGCTCTGCTTGTCCTTCTCGAAGGAGAGCATGTTGCGGATGTCCTCGCGGCTGATCACCTTGAAGACTTCCAGCTTGTTCAGCTCGCTCGCGATCAGCGTGCCGGCGCTCTGCACCAGCCCGGCGTCGACGCCGCGCGCCTGCAGATCGAGCACCGCGATCTTGACCCGGCTGTCGCTGGCGGAGAAAGCAGGAGCGGCTGCGCAGAGGAGCGCCACCGGAATGAGCCTGCGGAGCATGCGTGACCCCCTGGATCTCAGCGTAGACCCGCGCAGTTCCAAGGGCAAGCGCCCTTGACTTGGGGATCGGTGCGAGAGGATGCTTCCTTCCGATCTCGGATCCTCGACCGATGGGCCAATGTCGGGGCCCCCTGTACGGTTCTTGAACGAAACGCGGGCCTCCCATTCCCCCCGGACCCGCCAAAGGAGTTCTTCGATGCGCCGATTCCTCCGCAAGATGCTCAAGTCGCAATCCGGCCAGGGCATGAGCGAGTACTTGATCATCGTCGCCCTGATCGCCATCGCGGCCATCGGCGTCGTCACCGTCTTCGGCCGCGACATCCGCGAGCTCTTCTCGGGCACGACGGACAGCCTCGCCGGCAACCAGGCGACCAACACTGCCAAGAAGGCGACCGTCAAGGCGAACAAGAACCTCAAGACGTTCGGCAAGTACAACGCCGCCTCGGGCGACTAAGAACGCCGCTTGAGGTCCGCATCGACGCGCCACGGGGCCACCGCGGTCCCGAGGCGCCTTTGCATTTTCACACGGCAAGCCGCACCGTCCGCTTCGTGTTATCGGTACACCGACATGGCTCGTGACAAGCAGGGGCAGGGCAAGACGGGGCGCAGCGACGAGCACAACTCGCGCGGCATCGAGCTGGCCGACCGCGGGTGGCTCGACGAGGCCATCCGCGAGTTCAAAAAAGCCATCGAGCTCGACCCCGACTCGGCCCACGCGCACGACAACCTTGCGACGGTCTACTCGGAGAAGAAGCTCTACACGCAGGCGCTCGAGGAGTACCTGACCGCGCTCAAGCTCGAGCCCGACAGCGCCACCGCGCACTACAACCTCGCCTGCTTCCTCGCCACGCACTCGCACGAGATGGCCATCGATCAGTACAAAGAGGCCATCGCGCAGGATCCCGAGTATCCCGACGCGCACTTGAACCTCGGCATGACCTACGCCGATCTCGATCAGCGCGAGGAGGCCAAGGTTGAGTTCAAGGCGGCGATGGATCTCGAGCCCGGCGATCCGCTCGCGCGCCACGAGCTCGCGGCCATGCTGATGGACGAGGGCGACTACCGCTCGGCCATCGGACTGCTCAAGGAAGTGGTGCGCCTCGAGCCCGAGAACTACGAGGGCTGGCTCGACCTCGGCATCTCTTACGCGCAGAAGGGCTTCTACCAGGAAGCGGAGCGCTGCTACGGCAAGGCGCGCGAGCTGAATCCCGACGACGTGCTGCTCAACTACAACGTCGCCGCGCTCTACTCGCTCTGGGAGCGGCGGCCCGAAGCGGTGGCGGCGCTGCGCAAGGCGATCGAGAAGGACCCGGCCCGCGTGCGCGGCTGGCTCGCGGCCGATCCGATGTTCGACGGCCTCAAGGGAGCGCCCGAGTACGAGCAGCTCCTCTCGGTTCAATGATTGCAACGCTGCAATCATTCCTTGCATAAATGAAAGATCCTCGGCGACCTTCGTCGAAAGATCTCGTCTGAAATCAGAGTACGGACTCTGGCACGACGACTGCACTACTTGGCCAGCGAAGCGGATCGCGGCAGCCGGGTCTACGGTCCCCCCCCGCCATCCGGCAGCGACCCCGCTTCAAGTTTTGGGCCCCTGGGCATTGCGCCCGGGGGCTTTTTCTTTGCGGCGCGCTTGAAAGCCCGCGGCCGCGGCGCTATTCGCGGCGCATGGAAAAACTCGCGACGCTCGCCGTCCATGCCGGTTCGCCCGAGGGTGCGAACGCGCCCTTGACCACGCCGATCGTGCAGTCCACCACCTTCCGCTTCGAGAGCGCGGCCGCCGTGCAGGAGTACGCGCGCGGGCAGAGCGGGCTCTACATGTACAGCCGCGACGAGAACCCGACGGTGCGCGCCGCCGAGAAAGCTGTCGCCCAACTCGAAGGCGGAGAAGCCTGCGTGCTCTTCTCGAGCGGCATGGGCGCGATGACCGCGGCTCTCATGGCGCAGCTCTCGGCGGGCGATCAAGTGGTCGCGGCGACTGCGCTCTATGGCGGCACCTACAAGTTGCTGCGCGACGTGCTCAGCCGCTTCGGCGTCAAGACGCGGATGGCCGAGCCGGAGTCGCTTGCGGGCGAGGTGTCCAAGGGAGGCGCGCGCGTCTGCCTCTTCGAGTCGCCCACCAACCCGACGCTGCGCGTGCTCGACGTCGCGTCGATTCGACCTTCGCGCCGCCGTTCGTGCAGCGGCCGCTCTCGATGGGCGTCGATCTGGTGATGCATTCGGCGACCAAGTTCCTCAACGGGCACAGCGACCACCTCTGCGGGGCCATCGTCGGATCGAGCGAGCGGGTCGAGCCCATCCGTCTGCTCTCGCGCAAACTGGGCGCGGCGCTCGACGCGCAGGTCGCCTACGATCTGCTGCGCGGCCTCAAGACCTTCGCGGTGCGGATGGAGCGCCACTCGGCGAACGCGCTCCGCATCGCGCGCTGGATGGAAGAGCAGCCGGGCGTGCAGCGCGTCTGGTATCCGGGCCTCGAGAGCCATCCCGACCACGCGCTCGCGGCCCGGCAGATGAACGGCTTCGGCGGAATGGTGACCTTCACGGTCGGCACGCGCGAGAAGGCCTTCCGCTTCTGGGACCGGTTGAAGCTGGTGGCGCGCGCGGCCAGCCTGGGCGGGACCGAGACGCTGACGTCGCTGCCCATCCTCTTCAGCCACACCGGGTACAGCGCGGAGGAGCTGAAGCGCGCCGGGGTCGACGAGGGAATGGTGCGGATGAGCGTAGGGCTCGAGGACGCGGACGATCTGATCGCGGATCTACGTCAAGCGCTCGAGGCCTAGGCGGGCGAGCGTCGGCCGAAGATCTTGCTGAGGAAGCTCCGCTGCACAGGAGCCTGCGGGGGACCGGAGTCGGGCACCGCGGGAGCCACCGGTACGGAATCGGGCTCCGCGCGAGCGATTGCGCCAGCGACGTGTGGCGAGGGGGTTTCTGCTCGCGGCGGCGCGACCACGTCGGCGTCAAGGCGCGCCGGCGCGGGCGGCGGGGTGAAGGATGCCGCGGGCGGAGGAGACACGTGCCGGGCGGCCAATTCGCGGCGCGCCTGGGCCAGCGCTGGCCGCGCCTCATCCAGCTCCTGCTCGAGATCCGCGACGCGACCGTCGTCCTCGCGCCGCCGCTTCTTCGCGGGCGCCGCCTGCTCGCCGCGGAGCGCGTCGAGCTGCATGCGAAGCTGCTCGCGCGTGGCGCGGGCCTCCTTCAGCTCCTCGGCGTGGACCAGCGCGTGCTGGCTGCTCTTGCGTTTCTGCTCGACGAGCTCGAGGCGCACGCTCTCGAGATCGCGCTGTGCGCGCATCAGATCCGAGCGCGCCGCCTGCAGCGCGGCCTGCAGCGCCTCGACGGGATCGGCCTTCTCCTCGGCGCGGCCGGCCTTGGCACTGGTCTTGGGAGCCTTGGGGGTTCGGGGCATCGGCTGGAGCGTACTCTGGCGAGCGGCTTGCCGTCACGCAAACTGCTTCGGCGGTCACGGTCCCGAATCGAGAGGGACCACCCGCGCGTCTCTGCGCGCGGCTGCCACCGCATCGCGCAGGCGGTCGAACAGCGGCTTCGCCGAGGCGAGAGGACCCAGGCCGAGCACCGGCTCGACCTGGTCGCTGGAGTAGACGGTAATGCGCCCCACTCCGCGCAGGCGCTCGACCAGCGTCTGCTCCAGCACCACGTCGCGCACGCGCCACAGGTCGACGCTCTCGTAGCGCTTGCCGAGAATGCCGCTCTCAATCTCCAGCCGCTGCGCCGAGAGCGTGTAGCGGACGGTCCGCCGCGCGGCGAAGGTCGCGAGCAGGTACGCCGCCCAGAGCAGGAACGCCGCCGCGAGCGGCCCGGCGATCACGGGCAAGACGGCGCGCTTGTATCCCAGCACCGTGAAGGCGATGGCGGCCACAGAGCAGACCGCCGCGCCCCAGAGGCGCAGGCGCGCATCGGCGCGAAAAGTCGCCAGCACCCTCGACGGCGTCTCGGGAGGCTCGGCGACCAGGCGAAGCTGCGACGGCATCACCCAAGAGCATAACAGGCGCTAGCATGGCCGCGTGCATCCGCTGCCGCGCAGCTTCTACGATCGGAATGCGGTCAAGGTGGCTCCGGCGCTGCTGGGTTGCGTGCTGGTCCGCCGGCGGCGCGGCGGATTGATCGCGGGGCGCATCGTCGAGACCGAGGCGTACGTCGGCGAGCACGACCTCGCTTGCCACGCGCGCGCGGGCCGCACCGCCCGCACCGAGGTGATGTATGGCGAGCCCGGGCACGCGTACGTCTATCTGATCTACGGAATTCACCAGATGTTGAATTGCGTTTGCGGGCCGGGCGCGGATGCGAACGCAGTCTTGATCCGCGCGGTCGAGCGGCTGCCAGAGTCGCTGGCGTGGCTGCACGCGAGCGGGCGAGGGCCGGGGAATGTCTGCAAGGCGTTCGGCGTCGAGCGGCGGCACAACCGCGGCGATCTGTGCGACGAGGATGCGGAGTTGTGGATCGCGCCACGAGAGGGCACGCGCCCGCGCATCGTGCGGAGCCGCCGCATCGGCGTCGACTACGCGGGCGAGTGGGCGGACAAGCCGCTGCGCTTTTGCGACGCGCGCAGCGCGCATCTGTCGCGGCCGGCGAAATGATGTCAGGGCTGTGGCGCCGAGCTCGATGGAGCGGGGAGTGGTACGAGGGGGCGGGAGCCCCCTTGTACAGCGGAGCGGCGCAGCCGCGCAGCCCCAGGAAGAATTCGACGCATTCCCGATTCCCACTCGCCGAGGCGTAGTCTCTGGTGATGCTCGGAGCTCTCCTCCTTCTCGCCCAACTCCAGCCCCTCCCTCCGCAGCTGATCGCCCTCGATTCCGACCAGGGCCGAAAGCTGCTCGCCGAGTCCACCGCGAACCGCGACTTCTTCGCGCTGGTCGGAACCTTCGAGCAGCAGCGCTCGGCTGCTCTCTGCGGCGCGGCCTCCGGCGTTGCGGTGCTCAACGCGTTGCCACTGCGCGCGCCGGAACTCGCCTCGATGGCGCCCTTCCGCGCCTTCACACAGGAGAACGTCTTCGAAAAGGCGGCGCTCGACGCCGTGGCGCGCGGCGGAGCCACGGTCGAGCAGCTCGCCGCCTATCTTCGCTCGGCCGGCGCCGACGCGCGCGCGGTCCACGCGAGCGACACCACGCTCGCGGCCTTCCGCGCCGAAGCCGCAAAGAACCTCGCCACCGTCGACGACTTCATCCTCGTCGACTTCCTGCGCACCGAGTTGGGCCAGGACTTCGGCGCGCACTGGTCGCCGCTCGGCGCGTACCACGCGGGGAGCGACCGCTTCCTCGTGCTCGACGTGAACCGCATTCGCTACCCGCCTTACTGGGCGAAGGCGGAGGATCTCTTCCGCGCCATGAACACGAACGATCCGGACGCGGGCGCTTCGCGGGGATATCTGGTCGTGACGGCGCGCGCGGGGGCTCCTGAGCGCGTGCCGATTCCGCCCATCGCGCACAGGATCTTCCGCTACCTCGCCGCGGCAGCGCTGGGACTCTTCGCGCTGGGCGCGGTCGCGGGCGGGCTCTTCGTGCGCTGGCGCGCTCGCCGCCGGAGCGCGTGATTCACTCGGCGGCGGTGAGCGCGCCCGAGAGGCCGGCCATCACCTGCGCGTTTTTCTCCTCGCAGGCGGCGCGCGCCGAGTGCAGATCGACCCTGAAGCGGAACGCCTTGAGACGCTCCGCCGTCTGCGGATCGGGCCGCGGAGCCAGCAGCGCTTCGACGGTGGCGGTGAGCTGCGCCGTGTCGTCGCCGAGCTGCTTCACCGATTGTGCCAGCTCGTCGACGGCTTCGATGTTCTGCTCGAGAAGCCCGTCCACGAAAGCAGCAGACCTGCGCCCGCGCGCGGTCCACAGCCGCCGGCCGCTGCGCGCGAGCTTCTCCGCGGCTTCGCGGCGCGGCGCCTGCGCCGCCATCAGCGCGCGGTACGCCTCCTCGTAGAGGACGAGCTTGCTCCGGTAGAGCGCGGACAATTCGCGATCGAGCGCTTCGTCGGCCGCCGACAACCGCACGGCGCCCTTGTCGACGACGAGCGCGAAGCTGCGGTCGTTGAGGAAGGTGCCGTTCTGGCTCGCCAGATCCCGCACCACGAAAGCCGACTGCAGATGCGCCTGCCGCTGCGCGAGCGCCCACCAGATCGCGCCCGCCGCGGCGAATCCCACCGCCACGCCGATGGGGCGGCCGCGTCCGCGCCGCTCCGGCAGCCGCACGTTTCCCTCCAGCGAAATGTGGATGCGCGTTTTTCCGATCCGTACCTCGTCGCCGTCGCGCAGCTTCGCCTCGCGGACGCGGCGGTCGTTGAGGAAGGTGCCGTTCTGGCTCGCCAGATCGCGCACCACGAAATATCCCTGCTCGCTGACGAACTCGCAGTGGCGGTGGCTCACGCCCTCGTCCGCGAGCGAGAGATCGTTGTCGCGCTGCCGCCCCACCGCCATGCGCGGATGACGGAACGGGTGGCGCGTGCTGGTCCCGTCGGGATCGTGCACCTCGAGGATCGCCGACCAGAGCGGCGGCTGCGAAGCGGCGGAAGGCGGCTCTGCCTTTCTCGTGTCGGTCATCGGATCGGCCGCGGATCCGCCCACGCTTTCCACGGCAAATCAAGCTTGCGAGGCGACTGCGATCGTGCTGATCCTCGCGCCCGTGAAAATCCGGCGTCTGGAGATCTCCGGCTTCAAGTCCTTCGCCGACCGCGTCGTCTTCTCCTTCGACGACGGCGTCACCGGAGTCGTCGGCCCAAACGGCTGCGGCAAGTCCAACGTGGTCGACGCCATCCGCTGGGCGATGGGCGAGCAGAGCGCGAAGCACCTGCGCGGCCGCGCCATGGAGGACGTCATCTTCGCCGGCAGCGAGAGCCGCCCCGCCACCGGCATGGCCGAAGTCTCGCTCACCTTCCAGAACGACGGACGCCTGGTGCCGCCGCAGTACGCGGGCTTCGGGGAGATCACCATCACCCGGCGGCTCTTCCGCAACGGCGACAGCGAGTACGAGATCAACAAATCGCAGTGCCGCCTTCTCGACATCACCGAGCTCTTCCTCGGCACCGGCGTCGGCACGCGCGCCTACTCGATCATCGAGCAGGGCCGCATCGGCCTGATCGTCAGCGCCAAGCCCGAGGACCGGCGCAGCATCATCGAAGAAGCGGCGGGCGTGACCAAGTACAAGGCGCGCCGCAAGCAGGCCGAGCGCAAGCTGGAGGCCACCGAGCAGAATCTGCTGCGGCTCTCCGACGTGGTCGGCGAAGTGAAGCAGCGCCTGCAGTCGCTGGAGCGGGCCGCGAAGAAGGCGGAGAA
>WNFM01265779.1_pt3 | contig 10186 bp, 9 predicted proteins | sample 5400271 | NCBI WGS metagenome assembly WNFM01 (sample SAMN13153352, study PRJNA577476) | soil metagenome | isolation source: 60 cm saprolite on Douglas fir-dominated hillslope | place: USA:California | collected 2013-09-17
CGCAGCCTCGGGCCCGCCGGCAGCAGGAGCAACGCTGAGGTCGTGCTCAACCGCTGTGATGGCTGGGTCCGTCGGCGCGCCATTGCCAGCCACCGCAGGTGCCGCGCCGGCGTCCGGCTCGTCGCTTGCGGCGACGTCCGCGCCAACACGCGCGGCATGGAGCGCGGACGCGACAGGTGCCTCCACGGGCTCGTTCTGCTCGACGCCGCTGTGGGCGTGCGTATGGACATGGTTTGTGTCGATTCCCACCAGACGCGCGATGACCTTATCGCGCCGCACGCGGCTGGTGACGTGCTGCCGCTGGCCCGCGCTCAGCTGGCGCAGACGCATCGGCTTGTCACCACCCACCGCGCTCAGCATGTCGAGCCATCCCTGCAGCTCGCGATCGCTCGCCTCGATCCCTTCGGCGGCGGCGATTGCATCGAGCACGAGGTCGCGCTTGACGCGCTCGCGGGCCTCGGGCTCCAGCTGCTTCTTGTAATCCGCCTCGGTCGAGTTGGTGGCGGAGAGAAACTGCTCGAACGAGAGACCGCTTTGCTGCAGGATGCGCTGCATTTCACGCACCATCACCCCGGTTTCATCCTCAATCAAGACCGGATGAATCTCCACTTCGGCCTGATCGGCGATAGCTTTGAGCAGCTGCTCGCGGTAGTCGCGCTCGGCGTTGGATGTGCGGCGCTCGATCAGCTGCTCGCGGATGCTGGCTCGCAGCGCCTCGAGTGAATCGTACTCGCCGATGGACTTGGCGAGCTCGTCGTCCGCCTCGGGCAGCTCGCGGTATTTGACGCCCTTGAGGGTGACCGTGTAGTGGGCTTCCTGCCCTGCCAGCTCGGCGTTCGCATAGTCTGCCGGGATGGTCGTGGTGAACTCTTTAGTCTCGCCTTCCGAGACGCCGAGGAGGTGCTCATCCATGCCGCTGAAGATCCCCTCGCGGCCTTCGGCGAGCTCGAACTCGTTGTCGTGCAGATCGCTGATGGTCCGGTCGCCGACTTCCAGCTTGAGATCGGCAATGACACGGTCGCCCAGCTGCGCGGGCCGCTCGGCGGGCAGCCAGAGCGCGTGCTGCTGCTGCAGATCTGCTACCACTTTGTCTACGTCCTCGTCGCTGACCTCCACTGCGGGCTTCTCGACGTGAACCGCTTGGTAGTCGCCGAGCTTGACGGGGGAGAGCACAGGGACGCGCGCGCTAAAGCTGTAGGGCGCGTTCAGCTGCAGCGGCGGGGCGTCTACCGCAGGCTGAGCGAGCGGAACTAACTGATTGCTGCGGATCGCCTCGCGGTAGCTATCCTCGATGAGGGCTTCGAGCCCTTCTTGATAGATGGCCTCTTTGCCGAGCATGCGTTCCAGCATGGAGCGGGGGGCGTGGCCGCGGCGGAAGCCGGGAACGTTGTAGCGCTGCGCCAGCTTATGGTATGCGCGATCGGACGCCGATTCGAGCTCGCGCCATTCGAGCTCCACATTCAAGATCGCTTCGCTGTTCTCGGCGCGTTCGACAGTAACTTTCACTCAGGCCTCCACTGGTCGGTGAGCAGTGTACCCTCCCTGCGGTTGGCCGTGCTCCCCGACCTGGGGCTGCGGTGGCCTTCCAGAGCATTATAGCATTCGGGATTCGGCCAACTGGTGGGGTGGGCGGTGAGAGACTCGAACTCTCACGGGTTTCCCCAACGGATCCTAAGTCCGTCCTGTCTGCCAATTTCAGCAACCGCCCGCAAAGCCGCCCCATGGAACGCGCACGTCTGGCTGCGTGCGCAAGCGCGCGAAACACTGGACCTATGGGGCATCGCCCGGCCGTCTCCACCTGGCTCTACAGGACTTATTGGTCCCTCAAGCTCTGGCACGCGGCGACGTGAGCCTTCATTCAAGTATGCCACAAGACGGGCCGTCTGGCAAGCCAGCAGTACCGGGCAAGCTTCGTGCGTGGCGTGGCCAGCGGGGGAACCGTCCGCTCCTCGGCCCCAAAGCAACAAGGCGCTGCGCTCACACAGCGATGCCAGTCAGATGCAGGGTTGAGGTGTCAGCATCTCCGCGCACAGGACGGCAAAGCGGTCCACCCAACGGGTAGACCGCTACATCCAGACCGTAGCTGTCGTGAGCGCCACGTTGCGCGGGGGCCGCGTGGCCGAGACGAACGCGTTACTGCGCCGTTGAGGGAGTCGCGCGCGGCGAGTCGTGCTCGGGCACGGGCGTGGCCGGCGCGCTGGGGTCGGGCGTTAGCGTGGACGACTCGCCACCTGCTGGGGGTGGCGATCCAGCCGCTGCCGGGACGTCCGAAATGGTCGCCGGGCGGGCGGGTCGCGCGGGCTGTCCATCAGCGGTGGCTGGTCGCTTTTGCGCCTCTGAGCTCGTGAGCTTCGACACGATCATGGATATCATATTGCTCTCCATAATCGGTGGCCGCTCGATCATCGCCGTGCCCTTGATGGACTGGATGACCTGCTCCAGCAAGACACGCCCCAACTCAGGATGCGCCTTCTCGCGCCCGCGGAAGACCACACTGACCTTCACCTTGTCGCCTTCGGCCAAGAATTCCTGGATCTTGCGAACTTTGACCTCGACATCGTGCTCATCGGTGCGGGGCCGCATCCGTATCTCGCGCAGCTGCGTCACCTTCTGATGCTTGCGCGCTTCATTTTCTTTCTTGGATTGTTCGTACTTGTAACGTCCCCAATCCAAAATCTTGCAAACGGGAGGCACCGCCATCGGCGATACTTCCACCAGGTCCAAGTTGCGCTCGCGCGCCAACTGCAGCGCCGCCATCGAGGTCATGACGCCCAGCATCTGTCCATCTTCGTCGATGACGCGCACTTCGCGCGCCCGGATGCGCTCGTTGACTCGCGTCTCCCGCGGGCGGTTGTCACCGCCGCGCATGTCCCTGTTGATAGGCACTCCTCCATCTGTGCGTGTGTTGTGCACGGCCTCCTCAGCGCCGATCAAGGCGTCCCGCGAACCACTTTCGCGGGCGTGCCGTGCAGAATATATGACAGTGTAGCATACGCGCGCGCCCAGCTACAAGCGAGCGCGACCGCACGCTCATGCGAGCAGCGGCAGGCCCGCGCTCTGAGTCAACCGCTTGATCTGTTCATAGTGCTCCACGTCATGCGCGACGGCGAGCAGGACCCAGCCGCGCAAGCTGAGATCTCCGAAGTAGACCGACGGTCGCACGGCGTCCAGATCGGCATCCGGCCCGATCGCCGCGATCTCGCTGAGCAGGCGCTCCGTGGCCTGCCGCAGCTCCGCGCTCAGCTGCGCGGCAGGCACCCCATTGCGGGCGAGGTCACCCAGGCCACGCACCATCACGTCGAAGTGCTCGCGCCGGCCCAATAGGCGCGTCATGTGCAGCAGATACCAGTTCTCTGTCGCGATCAGGTGCGTGATCGCTTCGCTCGCCGACCACCGGTCCTCGCCCTCGCCATCCAGCGGCTGGATGCTCAGCTGCTCGTCGGTCCAGGTATCGGCGATGGCCTGCAGCCGAGCACGCGTGTGGCGCAAGGTAGCCGCGAGCTCCTCCAACGAGTGCCGCCGCGCCTCGGTGTCAATGTCCGTCTCGCCCGTGCTGAAGCGCCGTCTCAGCTCGCGTACGTCGTCGTACCCCAGGCTCGCCATGGTCGCTTTCCTCCTCACGTTGCTCAGGTATCGCGCGCCGCCAGTGATGTTGTTGCGCAGAGTCTACACCATGGGCCTTGACCCTGCCTACAGGTGGCTGCATGTGCGGCGGCCGCTGTGCGGTATTTCCGATCAGCATCACAATCGTCTACAATGATAGTGGATCCCGGGTACGCCCGGTGGACGGCGCGCTGACCAGCAGCGCCGACGCCAGCCGGCGCCTGGCCTCCCCGTCGTACAGTGGGCACGTGAGGTGCGCAACGCCGCGATCGCTGGCGTGCCCAGAACAGTGACCTGGTCCGCGATGCCAACCCACATGGGCGACGGAGCCCCTCCGAGCGGCTCTGGCTCGGCGACGTTGCGCAGAAATGAGCCAAGCGCACTATGAACGAGACACACCGCTCCAGAGAGCACGTCCGCATTCCCGCGGCAGTCGTCAGCGGCACCGGCTACGGGGGCGTCGAGCTGCTCCGCCTGCTGTCGCGGCATCCTGGCTTCGATCTGATCGAGGTAACCGCCCGCAGCGCGCACGGGCGACGCGTGTGTGACGTCTTTCCGCAATTGCCCGATCTGACCGTGTCGATCACGGAGCGTGTCGAGCGGGCTGAGCTGGTGTTCCTGGCGCAGCCCGACCACGCCGCCATCGAAGCCGTTCCGGCGCTGCTGGCAGCTGGCCGCCGGGTGGTGGATCTCTCTGCGGCGTTCCGCTTGCGCGCTCCGTCGCTGTATCCGGAATGGTATGGATACGAGCATCCAGCCCCGGCCCTGCTAGAGGAAGCCGTGTACGGGCTGCCGGAGCTGCACCGCGCGGCGCTGGCTGAGGCGCGGCTGGTCGCCTGCCCTGGCTGCTATCCCACCGCGGCCGTGCTGGCGCTGGCGCCCGCCCTCGCTCACGCGTTGATTGAGCCGGGCATCGTCGTGGACGCGAAGTCTGGACTGAGCGGCGCCGGACGTGGGCTGACGCTCGAGACCCACTTCGCGGAGGCCAGCGAGGATGTGTCGGCGTACGGGCTGGGGGGTCATCGCCATTGGCCGGAGATCGTGCAAGCGCTGGCGGCGGTGGCGTACCGCGGTGCCACGCAGCGCGCCGAGGCCGCCACGCCGGCTCCGCTCCGTGTGAGCTTCATACCCCATCTCGTCCCGATGGCGCGCGGCATCTTGGCGACATGTTATGCCGACTTGCGGTCTGGCGTGTCGGCCGACGCCGTCCGCGAGGTGTACGAGGCCTTCTACCAGGGAGAGCCGTTTGTACACGTCCTCGCCCAGCCGCCGCACACGAAGTTCGCCACCGGCACCAACCATGCCTTCGTGCATCCGGTCGTCGATGCACGAGCTGGGCGGTTGGTCGTCGTCGCGGCCATCGATAACTTGGGCAAGGGCGCCGCCGGACAGGCCGTCCAGTGCGCCAACGGGATGTACCACTTGCCGGAGACGCTCGGGCTGGAGAGCGGCGGTGTCTACCCGTGAAGGAGCGAGCCGTGACGATGGATGGGACGGCAAACGTACGAGCGACGGCCCGCGCCAGCCACATCCGCGACCACCAGGCCATCGCGCAGGTGCTGCGCGAGGCGCAACCCTACATTGACGCGCTGCGCGACTGTTTCGTCGTGATCAAGCTGGGAGGCAGCACGCTCGAAGAGGAGCCCGATGCGCTGGAGGACATCATCTGGCTGCAGAGTTTGGGAGCGCGGCCGGTATTGGTGCACGGCGGCGGCCCGCACATCAGCGCCTGGCTTGATCGTCTGGGATACACGACGTCGTTCGTGCGCGGGTTGCGCGTGACGGACGCAGCCACGTTGGACGTCGTGCGGATGGTGCTGGTGGGCAAGGTGAACGGCGAGCTGGTGCAGGCCGTCACGCGACGCGGCGGACACGCGGTGGGGCTCTCGGGGATCGATGGACCCATCCTGCGTGCGGAGCGTGTCGCACCTGAGCTCGGCTTCGTGGGGATGGTGACAGAGGTCGATCCCAGGCCGATCCGCGCCCTCTCCGACGCGGGATACATCCCCATTGTGGCGCCGCTGGGGCTGGGCCCAGATGGGCAAGTGCTCAACATCAACGCCGACGACGCCGCGGCGGATTTGGCGCGAGGGTTGTCCGCCGCCAAGCTCCTCTATCTCACCGACGTGCCGGGCATCCAAGGGGCTGATGGGCGGATCATCTCGGCGCTGACGGACGCGCAGACCCGCGCGCTGATCGCGGACGGCACGATTAGCGGCGGCATGATCCCGAAGGCGGAGGCTTGCCTGCGCGCGCTGGCGACGATCGGACGCGTGCACATCTTGGATGGCCGCGAGTCGCATGTGCTGGTGCGCGAGCTCTTCACCGATGAAGGCGCTGGCACGATGATCGAGCGCGCGCCTTAGCCTGCTTGCCTACTCGGCCCGCTCGTCCGCGGCGGGCTCCACGCGCGCCTCTACGACCTGGCCCACCGGCGTTGGCGCGCCACCAGCCGCGACAGCGGGCTCGGCGGCAGGGGTGGACGGGCTTGCCGCGGGCTGCGCCGACGCTTCAGCGGGTGCTTCCTCACTCTCAACGCTGACGTTCTGCGCGAACTGGCTGGCCGTCGAGAACGGCGTGCGGCGTGGCTCGTTGTTGCGCAGGAGCCCGCCTAGATCGCCGAACCCTTCCATGCCGGGAATGTCTTTGATCGATTCGCGCAACTCACGGAACGCCTTTCCGAGCGATGCGCCCATCTCGATCATGCGCTTGGGACCGAAGACCAGCAGCGCGATCACCAGCAGAAATAGCATCTGCGGCAGATGACCGATGAATGGCATGATGCCCCCTCCGTCCTGCGAACCCGGCGCAACCGGCACACTGACGAGTGCGCTACAGGCGCCGCCGACCCACAGCGGGCGGCGATCACCGCTGATTCCGTGCGCGCTAGCCCCGCCCGTATACCAGGCAATCGGCTACGCCATGCCTCGCTCTTCCTGCTATTGTACCCTACGCGCCAATAGTCGAGGAGAGCGGAGTGTGGCGCGGCTGGATACGGCGCAGCGGTCAGTGCCGGATCGGCTCGGTGGACGCGTCGGACTCGGGCGGGTACCACGTCGGGGAGTCGTCGGGGACAGTAGGCGCCTCATCCTGTGCGGATGCTGCGGCCGGTGCGTTGGAGGAGAGCTGGGCGACCGTCACTGGGTACTCGCGCCACTCGATACTGGTGGCGTCTACGACGATGATGAGGTCACGCCCCACGCGGACTTCACACGCAGCCGGAACGGTCACCAGCGCGGGCGACGCCGTTGCCGCGGGCGACGCCGTTTCCGCGGGCGCAGCCGGTGGCTGGACCTGCGCGGAATCCGGTTGCGCTGGCGCGTCTGGGGGCGCTTGTAGGCGCTCCGGCCGTAAGCTGGACGTGCTCCGGCCAGATCCATGACCGCCAGGCTGCACCATAAAGCCCAAGATGCGGCGTCCTGTGCGATCCACGCGCAGGTCGACGAAGCGGCCAAGGCGCTTGCCTTCGAGCGTGAGGACGGCGAAGCCGCGCACTCTGCCCAGATGGGGAAGCGCGTCCAGCGGCCTGGGCGTGGAGGGCGCAGCCCGTTCCGGATCGATGGTTACGATCTCATCGTCCAGCGCGATGACGTGCGCGGCATCCACCGCCGTGAATCTCGTCGCTCCGGCCAAGGCCCGGTGTGCGGCTTCGAGCATCGTGCCCTGGCGCCGCTCAGCCTGCACCAGCAGCCCCACGATCTGACGCGACTCCGCATCGAAGATGATGTCGGCTACCTCGCCCAGTTGATCCACCGTGCGCACGTTCACCACAGGGCGGTGCCACAAGCTAGAGGCATACCATCCGTCGTCCTGCGGAGCGTCGTGGACCTGCGCCGCCGTATCTTCCGCCATCCCAGGCATTCTCCTCTCGCGTCATGCCACCGCGCACACCCCAAGGGCAACGCGCGCTCGCGGAAACCATCTGCCTGGGTGCCACTGCGCACGCAGCTTCCATACCAGCGAAGCCCAAACGCTACCTGCCATGCCAAGCGTGTGGCGCAGGCGCTGGCCGCGTACCCGTTGCCCTAAAACAAGGGCAGCTGCTGCGGGCCATCGGGAGACGTATCCCCCGTCGCATCGAGCGCCCCCGCGTCCCGGAGCCGGCGTGCCTCGGCCAGCGCCGCGGGAATCGCACGCACGAAGTCGTCGATCACGGTCTGGCGTAGCGCTTCCTGATGCAGTGCAGCCGCGGGATTGTACATCGCCACCACCAGTCGGCCGTTTGTCAGCTTGATCTGGCCGTGGGCCTGGCTGACTCGCGCCTTCGGGAAGAAACGGAGCAGGGCGGCTCGACCGAGCGTGACGATCACGCGGGGATCGACGGCGGCGATCTGGCGGGTCAGATAATCTGAGCAGGCGGCGATCTCATCGGGCGCCAGCTCGCGGCCCTCCGGGACGCGGTGCTTGACCACATTGGTGAGAAAGACATGGCTTCGGCTTAGCCCGACCAGTCCGAGCAGCTCGTCCAGGAACGCGCCCGATGGACCCGAAAAGGGCGCGCCGCGCCGATCGTCGTACGAGCTGGGCGCCTCTCCGATAAAGAACAACTCGGCGTGTGGATCGCCCACGCCTGGCACGCCGTGCTTCGCGCCCTGATGGAGGGCGCACTTGGTGCACACGTCCACCTCGGCGGCGACACGCCGCAGCGCCTCTTCGTTCGCCATGCTGCGCCTCCTCAAGAGAGACTGATCCATGCGCCGCGCATATACCGCCATAGTACTCCATCCTTCGCATCAGGAGCGGCCACCCACCGGAGAGGATCGCGTGCCGCGGGCCAAGGCGACGATTGCCACCTTGCATGAAGGCATCATCGTGCTCGACGTCTCGATACGGTTGCTGGCGGCAACGCGTCGCCCGTGCCGCGTCGTCAACGATGCCGAAGCCCACCACTTGACCAGCTGGCCAGAAGAGCGACGCTAGTCCGCGCCATCGAGATCATGCCCCCGATGGCGCTCCCCCTGCTATCAGCTGGCGCGCGGCCATACGCAGGCGCTCGCGCCGTCCAGTGTGCAGCCATCGCCTCAGCGTGCGCTGCCACCGCGCCGCCGCCCGCCTCCCCGCCGCGGGGCGCTCTCCCTCGCGCTGCTGGCACGCCGTCGGGCGTTCCTCTTCCGTGATGATCTGGTTGCACAGACTGACGCACTCGTCGCAGATGGACACACCGTTGGGTCCAGCGATGAGGCGTCGCACCTGCTCCCGACTCTTGCCGCAGAATGAGCAGCGGTACCGCCGGTCGTCGCGTGTCATGGCTCGCTCCCTTTCGTCCTGCCCGACCTCCAGCCCCGCGGAGGGCGCCGCTCCTCCCGATGTGGAGGGCGCTGACGGCGCCGGCACGCCGCGGGACGCCACGCGGCGCGCGTCCACGGCACCGCGTAGGACATCCACCACCTCCAACGGCGTGAGCGGCCGCTGGGCCAGCAGCGCCGCGAGCTCGACGCCGTAGCGGCTGCGCCAGGCGCGGGGGTAGAGGCGCAGCAGCGCTCGTATGGCGAGATGGCGCAAAGCACCTCTCAGAGACTCTGCGGCCAGGCGCCGCCGTCCCACCGCGACGCGGGCATCCAGGCTGGCAAGCTGGGTCTGGAGTACATGAGTGCCCGCCGGAGTCAAGCGATAGGGACGCCGCCGATCCGCCGTCGGGAGGGGCTCGACCAGCCCGCGATCCTCCAGGCGCGTCAGGGCGCCGTAGAGCGTGCCGGCCCGCAGGCGCACAGCGGCGAAGGCCGCGATGTCCTCCATCATGGCGTAGCCATGCTTCGCGCCGCCAGCAAGACTCACCAGGATGAGGAACGCCGCCTCGGAGAAGCGTCCCCAATCGAAGAGCACGCCTTCCATAGACCCATCTCTCCCCACTATGACGTATTCCGTTATACCGGATAACGGAATAGTAACCCGACGCGTGCGGCGCTGTCAAGAAGGCGCCGGCGATGCGCTGTCCTCACAGGAGCGGGAGCGCGCGCACCCCGCACGCTGCCCAGGTGGGCTCGAACTCCGACCCTGCTCCGGGCCGGTTGTATGACTGACGTATCAGGAGGCGGTCAGACCTGTCACCAGATCCTCCTGAACGAGCAACCGCGCGCCGTGCCACTGCGCGGGGGGAGCAGCATATCGCGGCAATCGGCGACATGCCAGGCGACATGACAAACACCGGGCTGGCCATTCACCCCTGACCTCGGCTACACTGGAGAGGACGCGTGGCCCAGGGCGAGGCGCAGCCGCACTACCGGCGTCGCGAACCCAAGGTTCACCTCGGGTCAAGGCGGCTGAGCGTGACACGACACATGGCGTGCGCATCGTCGGCAAGAATCTGCCTGGGCGGCGGTATGGAGACAGGGAGCCCGTGCCGGTCGGGCTGCAGCTCATCTATTGGGATGAGGTGGGAAACTGTGGCGAACATGGCGAACAGGCCGCGTGTGTCCCGGTCAACGCGTGCGTATATGGAGCGGAAACTGGCGTGCGTCGAGCAGAAGCGGTCCCACCCGCCTGGTGACAGAATCGGGCTTTCGCCCGCCGCAAGCCACGGGGCCTCGGCCCCCGTGGTGAGGCGTGTCGGGGCTGGAGCCCTTGCGCTCGGCAGCCAATGGTG
>WNFM01304070.1_pt1 | contig 10185 bp, 11 predicted proteins | sample 5400271 | NCBI WGS metagenome assembly WNFM01 (sample SAMN13153352, study PRJNA577476) | soil metagenome | isolation source: 60 cm saprolite on Douglas fir-dominated hillslope | place: USA:California | collected 2013-09-17
CCGTGCGCCAGGTTGACGAAATCCATGATGCCGAACACCAGCGTCAGCCCGGCCGCCAGCAGGAACAGCAACAGGCCGAACTGCAGTCCGTTCAGCGATTGTTCGACAAAGACCAGCATGGTTCCCCAACCCGGATCATGATCGCATCAAACGGAAGCGCGATCCACTCTATTTCTTTAAGCATAAAGTATTCGGGAAATCCGGATTATGCTCCCTGTTTGAGCAACGCCGCGCCGGCTGATCTCCCTCGCCCCGCACTTGCGGGGAGAGGGTCGGGGTGAGGGGCTGCTTCAACGGGTACCGAATACGCGGAGAGTCCCCCTCACCCGGCGCTTCGCGATAGCCGACGCTTGCGTCGGCGTTCTTTTTTAAAGACGGCCGCCGGAGGCGGCCTATGCTCTCCCCGCAAGCGGGGCGAGGTGAACAGCAACGCCGGTCATGCACCAGCCGTGCCAACCATCACTTCATCGGGCACTTGTCGTGGAAGCGATCCTGGTCGTCCTTGACGATGGTGGCCACCGTCTTCAGCGAGAGCTGACCGTCGGCGTCCTTGACCACGTCCTGCAGGTAGAAGTTCTGGATCGGAATGTGGTTGGTTCCGTATTTGAACGGGCCGCGCAGCGACTTGAAGTTGGCCTTCTCCATCTCCGCCTTCATCGCGTCCTTTTTGTCGGTGTCGCCCTTGACCGCGACCACCGCGCTGTTGATGAGCTGCGCGGCGTCATAGGCTTGCGCGCCGTAATAGGTCGGGCGCAGGCCCGTGTACTTCTTGCGATAGTCTTCGACGAAGCGCTTGTTCTCGGCGTTCGGCAGGTCGTTGACCCATTCCTGCGCGCCGGGAATGCCGATCGCATTGTCCTTCTGCAGCGGCAGCGACAATTCGTCGATCGTGAACGCCGTGTAGAGCGGGATCTGCGCCTTGATGCCGGCCTGTGCGTACTGATTGAGGAACTGGACGCCGGCCGCACCCGGATAGAACACAAAGATCGACTCGGCCTTGGAGTTCTTGGCTTTCGTCAGCTCGGCGGAGAAGTCGAGCTGGCTCGGCCACACCGTGTATTCCTCGCCGACCACCTCACCCTTGAACGTCGACTTGACGCCGGCCAGCATGTCCTTGCCGGCGGCGTAGTTCGGGCCGATCAGGAACACCGACTTGACGCCCTTCTGGTTCATGTAGAGACCCATCGCCTGCGGCGTCTGGTCGTTCTGCCAGGAGGTCGAGAACAGATCAGAAAGGTTTTTGAGTCGACCGCTGTTTTCAGCGAGGCCAGCAGCACGTTGGACCAGATATAGCCGGCGATGAAATCGACTTTGTCGGCCTGGATCAGTTTTTCGGTCTTCTGCTTGCCGACGTCCGGCTTCTGGCCGTCATCCTCGTAAATCACTTCGACCGGCTTGCCGCCCATCTTGCGGCCGAGATGGTCGAGCGCGAGTTCGAACGAGTTGCGCATGTCGTTGCCGATCACAGCGGTCGGGCCGCTGAAGGTCGAAACGAAGCCGATCTTGATGGTGTCGCCAGCCAACGCGGGCTGCGCCAGCGCCAAAGCCGTGACGCCCGCCAGCCAGAATGCCGTTTTCATATTCACTCCCCTCCTCAAATGTCGAACCAGTCCCGCCCAGCCGGGTGGCGGGCAGCGCTTGTCCCGCGCGCCTCTTATAGAGTGAGGTGTTTTGTGCGCGAAATCGCAAGCCGGCAGCAAGCACGAACCGCTGATCCCCCTTAGAACCTTCGGCTCATAGCCCGTCGGCCTGCACCATAATTCGCAGGCCTCGGGCAAAGCAAGAATTATAATGCCGGTTGCCCGGAGCCGGATTGCCGCAGCGGCGCCAATCCCGTGGCGCCATGGGCTCGCCACCATGGTCATGTCCCCTCGCCGGCTCGAGCCCGGCGCGCCCCGTCATTGCCCTGCCATTCCGCCCAGCTCGGCCGGTCCATCTGGAACAGATCCGAACAGCGGGCGTACCAGCCGCTGCCATGCATGCGGCCGATCAGGCGCAGCGCGCCGGTATCGATATGGCAGCGCTCCCGGTCCTGGACAACGCTTTCGTCGATATGGGCGCACAGCACGCGGCCAATCACCGCGGTCTGGCGCGGCCCCGTCACCATCGACGTCAGCACCTTGCACTCGAACGAGACCGGAGATTCTGCAATGCGCGGCGGACGTATCTTGTGGGAGGCGACCGGCGTGAGGCCGGCCAGATCGAGTTCGTCGATCTCGGGCGGCGCATCGATGCAGGTGACGTTCATGGCTGCGGCGTTCGCCTCGGAAACGAGATTCACCACGAACTCGCCGGTCGCAAGGATGTTGGTCGCGGTGTCCTTGAAGCGGCCAGCACCTGCGAGCAGCCCGAGCGCGACGATCGGCGGCTCGTGCCCGAGCACGTTGAAGAAGCTGTAGGGCGCGGCATTGACCACGCCGTCTTCCGAGCGGGTCGTCACCCAGGCGATCGGGCGCGGCGTCACCGTCGCCGTCAAAATCTTGTAGCGGCTGGCGGCCTCCAGCGTCTCCATGTCGAACAGCATCGCCGGCCTCATGCGGCCACCACCGGATGGCGCAACCGTCCGATCCCGGTCACTTCGGCTTCGACGACATCGCCGGGCCACAGCCATTCCTGCGGCGTGCGGCCGGCGCCGACGCCGTCAGGTGTGCCGGTCGCGATAATGTCGCCGGGCTCGAGCGTGATCGCGGCGGAAATATCTGCGATCAGCAGCGGCACCTTGAACAGCATATGGCGGGTGTTGGAACGCTGCTTCTCGACGCCGTTGACCGTGAGCCAGAGATCAAGCGCATGGGGATCCACTGGCCGGCGCGGCGATTGTCGCGGGCGCTGATGTCGATCATCACGCTGTAGCCGAACACGAAACGAAGGGCATCCGCTTCAGTCACCCGGCGGGCGGTTTGTCCCATCACCACGGCAAGTTCGACTTCCCAGTCGAGCTGCTGCGTGATCGTCTTGTTGTGCGCGATGGCGTCATCGGGACCGATGACGCTGGTCGGAGGTTTTGAAAAGATCACCGGCTGCTTCGGCAGCGTTTTCGCGGTATCGAGCGTGCGTGCGGATTCCGCGACGTGCTCGACATAGTTTAACCCGATGCCGAAGATGTTTTTTCGCGGGCGTGGAATCGGCGCCAGCAGCTTGACATTGGCCAGCGGCAGCGCGGCGCCGACGGGCCAGTTCTGACGGTCGTCGTTCAGGATTTTCCTGAGCGCGGCCCATGCCGGCGGTCCCAGATCGATGAGATCAAGCATCGTCGAGGGCAGCGGAACGCCTGCATGCACACCGATCTTTTCGACGTCGACGACGAGATCGCCGGCGAGGGCGCCGAGGCGCGCAGCGGCCTCGATGTTGCCGCGGTAGGTAATGAGACGCATGGTTTTTTCCTAGGCTGCCGGCTTCTGCCGGCCTTCGTTGTCGCCGAACGCTTCCTCCCGGTACAAACCAAGGGAATGCATCACGGGCAGGTCGTTGAAGCCGAACAGGCACGCGTCCTCGCTGGCGGACGCATTGGCGTGCTCGTGCCAGGCCCATGAGGGCACGCAGAAGATGTCGCGCTCGCGCCAGTCGAAACGCTTGCCGTCGATGATGGAGTGACCGCTTCCCTTGGCGACCTGGTAAATCACGCTGCCGGTGTGGCGGTGCGCCCGCGTCGCCTCGCCCGGCCGCAGCATCTGCATCGAGGCGCCGATCGTCTGCATGACCGGCCCGCCGGTCACCGGGTTCACATAATTCATCAGGATGCCGTCATACAGCGAGCCATCGGTAGATTTGGCGTAACGCAGCAGCGCCTCGTAGGTCGGACCCCACTCATATTTCAGCAGCGGCGAATAGCCCTTGCTCCATTCGCCGCCCGAAGGCCGCAGCCCCGGATTGCCCCAGGCATGCGCCATGTCGTCGACGGGATGGCCGACGGCCTGCTGCATCTTCGGGTGCACGGCATAGAAATTGGCTTCGAGCGCATTCACCAGCGGGATATCGAGACCGTCCTGCCAGATGCAGGGCGTGCCGTCGCTGGCGACGCCGTGTTCGTGCCACGTACCGTTAGGCGTCAACACAAAATCATTGGCGCCAAGCGTGAGCTTGTGACCATCGACGATGGTGTAGGCGCCCTCGCCTTCCATAATGAAGCGCAGGGCCGACGCCGAGTGAGCGTGCGCGGAAGCCACTTCGCCGGGATGCATCACCTGCAAACCCGAATACAGCCAGCCCACGGCGGCGGCATGCTCGCGGCGTCCGGGATTGTTCAGATAGATGACGCGGCGGCCGGCTTTTTCGGGCGACACCAACTCGACTGATCGCAGCACATGCTGGCGCAAATCGGCGTAGCGCCACACCACGGGAACGGACGACGATTTCGGCTCCCAGGGCTCGATCTTGTTGGCGACAGTCCAGAGCGCACCCGCCTCCAGGCTTTCCAGCTCATCGTAATAGGCAAGCAGCTCCGGGGTGTCCTCGACATTGGCCCGGCCCGCGACGTTTTCCCGATGGTTTTCCCGGCGTCCTGTTGCCATCTCGCTCTCCTCGGTATAGAGATCATATAAAATAGATCATATGTTCGAAGCAAGCATAAATTTTCGAAAGAATGCAATGACGGGTTCAGGCAAGGTCACGGAACCAAACAAGGTCAGGCGGGATCATGACGGCAGCGAGGGCGCAGGTGAACCCCTGACGCTTGGCGAAGCGGCCTATCAGAACCTGCGCGCCGACATTGTCGCGGGCGCCCTGGAGGCGGGAAAGCCATTGCGGCTCGAAGCGCTGCGGCAGCGCTACGGGCTGAGCTTTTCGCCGTTGCGCGAAGCCTTGATGCGGCTGCAGTCCGAACGCCTGGTGCTTTCGACGGCGCTGCGGGGATTCTCGGTGGCGCCGCTGTCGCTCGAGGAAATCAAGGACGCGACCGAAACCCGCATTCTGATCGAGAGCGAGGCGCTGCGCCGGTCGATGCGCGACGGCGACGACGATTGGGAAGCAGGCATTGTCGCCGCATTCCATGCCCTGAGCCTGCAAGTCGAACGGCAGTCGCGCAGCGCCGGCAAAGTGGACGCCGCCGACATATCAGCCATGGAAGAGCGGCATCATCATTTCCATCGCGCGCTGATCGCCCGCTGCGGCTCGCCGCGGCTGCTCGAACTGGCGGACCAGCTTTACATCGAAACCCAGCGCTATCGGCTGCCGAGCCTGGTCGGCCGGGTTTCGGGCAAGGCGCGGCGTGACGTGGCCCCCGAGCATCAGCAGATCATGGATGCCACGCTGCGCCGAAGCGAGGATGCCGTAAAATATCTCGCCGAACACTATCAACGAACGTCCGCGATCATCGAGGCCTCGGTCGACTGGCCTTCGCTCGCGGCAGGCGGCCGCGAAGCCAGGTAGACGCTACTCCGGTTTGAGCCTCGCGTCAGAGCCGATAATCCGCACCCTCGATGATGTACGGCGCGTGGCGGAAGTCGCGGATGTTCGCGACCTTGCCGGCGGACCAGTCCAGCAGCATGAAATATTTCGGCCCTGCATCGCGGTCAGCAGGATCGAACACCAGGATCGCGGGACGTCCCTCCAGCATTCCCGGCACCAGATGCCAGTCGCTGACGTTTGCATAGTTGCCGAAGTAGCGGGACACCTCGACCTTGCCGTTCAGGCGGCTCTTGCTGACAAGTTCGAGACGCACGTCGTCCGCGATCATGGCGCGGATGGCGTCGAAATCGCGCGCATTGAAATGAGTAACATAGGCGCCGAGCCGCTCGCGATCGGCATCCGACAGCGACTGTTGCGGCGCGTCTTCCGGCTCGTCGGCGAATGTACGCAACTGCGTCCGCCCACGATGCAGCGCCGCCTTGGCCGCTGCCAGACTGCAATCCATGACCTCGCAGATCTCCTGCAGCGAGCAGCCGAGCACGTCCATCAGGATCACGCTGGCGCGCTGCGCCACCGGTAGCCGCATGAAGGTGCGCAGGCTGGCGCTGGCGATCTGGCGGCTGGTCACGGCATCGAGCTGGTCCACGATCATTTCCACCTCCTCGGCCGCATGGAGCGCTTCCTGTCGCTGACGCCGGCGCAGAAAATCCAGCGCGGTGTTGTGCGCGATGCGAAACAGCCAACCCTCGAGATTACCGATCTCGCCGGCGGTGGCATACGCCTCCACCGCCTTGATCAGCGCATCCTGCAGCACATCCTCGCCGTCGATCACCGAGCCGACCATGCGCGAGCAATAGCGATGCAGCTTTGGCCGCATCGCGACCAGCAGGTGCGCAATATCGACGGCGGCTGACGCCTTAGGAACCACTGTCATTTGGCCTCCCGTGAGCGAGCCCTCACGTCTCGCTCAGCATCCGATAGTTGCCGACAATGGTAGCACCGCGCGGCATCGGCGGCTCAGCGCACCGATCCCGAATACCGTTCTGGAACGCCTGGAAGGCCGCGAGTTTCGGCAACCCGCTGTCATCCGCCGTGCTCTCGACAAAATGGATGAACGTGTCGTCTTCCAGCCGCAGCGTCATATAGCGGACACCGTCGAGCTGCGCCGCCTTCAGTTCGGCAAACACCGCCGCCACCAGTTCGGCATTCTTATCCGCCATTTCCGGCTTGGTCTTGTACCTGATCAGCATCCGCTTCATCGCGTTCTCCTCGTTCACCGGCTGCGGAAGCAGCACGTCTCGACCCCAAGGACGTTTGGGGCCGGCCAAAAGATGCGGTCCCGGCAAATATATTTTCCGCCGCATCCTTTCCCCTTCCCGGTTCGTCCTTGCGACGAAAGCGCCACCCGGCGCAGCAGAGATGGAGAACGGGAATGCAGGAACCTTACAACGGAAACGACAAGAACTGGGTACTCGCCATCACCTCGCTGGCCTCCTTCATGGTCGCGCTCGACACCCAGGTGCTGACATCGGCACTTGCCACCATCCGCGCCGAATTCGGCACGCCGATGGAGACACTGCAGTGGACGGTGAACGCGTTCAATCTTAGTTTCGCGGTGCTGCTGTTGACCGGCGCCGCCCTCGGCGACCGGTTCGGACGGCGACGGCTGTTTGCAGCAGGGATCATCTTGTTCGTGGCCTCGTCCATCGCCTGCGCGCTATCGACCGGCATCCTCTCGCTGATCGTTGCGCGGGTTGCGCAGGGCGCGGGTTCGGCGCTGATCATGCCGCTCGGAATGGCGCTGCTGAGCACCGCATTTCCGCGTGAAGAGCGCGCACGCGCCCTCGGCATCTTCAGCGGCGTCGTGGGTGTCGCGGTGCTGGCCGGACCGGCGATCGGCGGCGCCATCACCGAGAGCCTGGGATGGCCGTGGATTTTCTGGATCAACCTTCCGATCGGGCTGTTCGCGACCGTCATGGTCATGACGCGGCTGCGCGAGAGTTTCGGCCCGGCGGCGGCGCTCGACATTCCCGGCCTGGTGCTGGTCGCGGTCTCGGCCTTCGCGCTGGTCTGGGGGCTGCTGCGCGGCAACGGCGCCGGATGGACGAGCGCCGAAGTGGTGACGGCGCTCGCGGCCGGATTGCTGCTGGCGGTGGCTTTTGTCATTTGGGAACTGCAGGCATCCGCACCGATGGTGCCGATGCGGCTGTTCCGGTCGCGGGCACTGTCGTCGGGCATCGCAGCGACCTTCCTGCTGTACGGCACGTTGTACAGCGTGCTGTTCCTGCTGCCCCAATTCCTGCAGTCCGCGCTCGGCTATGGACCGCTCGGCGTCGGCCTGCGGTTATTGCCGTGGACCGCCACGCTGTTCGTGACCGCACCGATCGCCGGCAACATCGTCAACCGGATCGGCGAACGGCCGCTGGTGGTGGCGGGGTTATCGCTGCAGGCGATCGGCCTGTTCTGGATCGCGGCGATCATCGCGCCTAATACGGCCTATGCGACGATGATCGCGCCGCTGATTGTTGCCGGCATCGGGGTTTCGATGTCGATGCCCGCGGTTCAGAACGCGGTGCTGAGTTCGGTCAGCCCGGTCGAAATGGGCAAGGCGTCCGGCGTCTTCAACATGGGACGTTTCCTCGGCGGCATGTTCGGCGTGGCGCTGCTGGTCGCTGTGTTTTCCGGCACCGGCGCCATTGGCTCGGCCGCAGGCTTCAGCACCGGTTTCGCTTCGGCCATGCTGGTTGCGGCGGTTCTCTCGTTGCTCGGCGCGCTGGCCGGACTCTTTTTGCCGGCACGCAAGCAGGTCGCGACCGCGCCGACACCGCAGAACGCCTGACAGCATAGCGATAGGCACTCGCTATCGACCGATTAGCAAATGCGCCTTGGACCGGAGCTGCAAATGACTACATAATCCAATGCGTCGAGAGATCTGAAACCGGAGTCGCATCGATGACGACAGCGCCGAAAGAAATCCATCGCGTGGTGATCGTCGGCGCCGGTTTCGGCGGACTGGAAACCACCTTTGGCCTCGCCGGCGCGCCGGTCCAGATCACGCTGGTAGACCGCCGCAACCATCATTTGTTCCAGCCGCTGCTCTACCAGGTCGCGACCGCGTCGCTGGCCACATCAGAGATCGCCTGGCCGATCCGCTACCTCGTGCGCGGACGCCATGAGGTCACGACGTTGTTCGCCAATGTGAATGGTATCGATGCCGGGCAGAAGCGCGTGCTGCTCGACGAGGGCGACGCCCTGCCCTACGACACGCTGGTGCTCGCTACCGGTGCGCGCCATGCCTATTTCGGCCACGACGAATGGGAGCCGTTTGCGCCGGGCCTGAAGACGCTGGAGGACGCCACCACGCTGCGGCGGCGCATCCTGGTCGCCTTCGAGCGCGCCGAGCGCGAGACCGATCCGGCGCGGCGCGCGGCGCTGTTGACGTTCGTCATCATCGGCGCCGGCCCGACCGGCGTCGAAATGGCCGGCACCATCGCCGATCTCGCCAAGGACACGCTGGCGCCGGATTTTCGCAACATTGACACCAGCAAGGCCCGCGTGGTGCTGGTCGAGGCAGGCCCGCGCGTGCTCGCCGGCTTTCCCGAAGATCTTTCCGCCTACGCGCAGCGTTCGCTGGAAGAACTCGGCGTCGAGGTGGTGCTGGGCCAGCCCGTCACCGAATGCTCGGCCGATGGCGTGGTCTATGGCGGCAACAGGCTGGAGGCCCGCACCATCGTCTGGGCCGCCGGCGTCCGCGCCTCGCGCGCCGCGGAATGGCTGAACGCGCCCGCCGACCGCGCCTATCGCCTGCAGGTCAAGACTGATCTGACCGTCCCCGGGCATCCCGATATCTTTGCCGTCGGCGACACCGTGACCATTGCAGATTCCGCGGGCAATCCGGTGCCCGGTATCGCGCCCGCCGCCAAGCAGCAGGGCCGATATGTTGCTTCCCTCATCAAGGCGCGCCTGAACGGTGGCACGCTGCCGCCATTCAAGTACAAGCATGCCGGCAGCCTGGCGCAGATCGGCAAGCGCAAGGCCGTGATCGATTTCGGCCGCATCAAACTGCGCGGCAACCTCGCCTGGTGGATCTGGGGCATTGCCCACATCTACTTCCTGATCGGGCTGCGCAACCGCCTGTCGGTCGCGCTGAGCTGGATGTGGATTCACGCCCGCGACCAGCGCGCCGCGCGGCTGATCACGCAGGGCAGCAGCAAGGTTGTGACGTAGTATTTCATCCTGATTCTCGTGGCCCAGATCTTGATGGCCCAAATCTTGAATGAGCGATGACAGGCGGGAAGTTGGTCCGCCCGTCATCGAGGTCGTCATGGACGATCGAACACAGGCCCCGTCGGGCGCGCGTAACGCTTCGGCCGCGAATTCCGCGCCGGCGCATGGCGCTGCCGATCACGCCAAATTCGTCCATCATGCGGGAAGTCCATGGTTTCTGGCGCTGACGGCGCTTGGCGTCGTGTTCGGCGATATCGGCACCAGTCCGCTGTATGCCTTTCAGGTGGCGCTGTCAGGCCTCGGCCATGCCCCGGCAGCAGCCGACGTGCTCGGCATCGTCTCGCTGATTCTTTGGGCGCTGATGGCGATGGTGTCGCTCAAATATGTCACATTCGTCCTGCGTGCCGACAATGAAGGCGAAGGCGGCATCCTCGCGCTGCTGTCGCTGGTTGCGGCCGGCAGGGTCGCCAACGGCGCGCGACTTCCGGCGCTGGTCCTGATCGGGGTGATCGGCGCGTCGCTACTTTACGGCGATGGCGTCATCACACCGGCGATCTCGGTGCTGTCGGCGATGGAGGGGCTGAAACTGATCGCGCCCTCGTTCGAACATTT
>WNFM01006939.1_pt2 | contig 10182 bp, 13 predicted proteins | sample 5400271 | NCBI WGS metagenome assembly WNFM01 (sample SAMN13153352, study PRJNA577476) | soil metagenome | isolation source: 60 cm saprolite on Douglas fir-dominated hillslope | place: USA:California | collected 2013-09-17
CAGTATTGGTCAGCGACGGCTTACGACCGCGCAACTCACGCCCTCATCCGCAACCTGCCATGGGCTAGCCGCTCCTCCCAGACGCCGGGAATCCAAAAGAACGCAGACGGTTCGGTGGACGTCTTCTTTGGCCCCACGGCCCCACAGGGCAAGGAAACGAACTGGGTTCCCACAGACGCCGACGGTCGCTTCGAGGTTCTCTTCCGTTTCTATGGCCCCGAAAAGCCGCTGTTCGACAAGACATGGCAACTGCCGGACGTCGAGAAAGTTTCGGTCCAGTGATTCGGAAGAGTAAAGCTATGAGATATTCCTGCGAATGAACTGAACAAGAGAGAAGCGCAATGAAGAACAGCCCGCGAAACATTCTGAGTTACATCGCTGTGACGGCACTGGTCGTCGGCACCATGGCTGGCGGGCGAGCTCAGATTGCGGATACTCGCATCGGCAGCTTGTCGTTCGAACGCGGGCTGCCGACAGAGGATGCTGTCACCAAACTCTTCGATGCCCTGGACTTTCAGCGAGCGTGTCAGGCGTATGTCTGGGCGTTGCCCATCGTTGGCATTGGAACCTTTCAGCGTGCTCATTACGAGACATTCGGCGCCAGCGATTGCGACATCGTCACCTATCAAACATATCGTGACAAATTGGGCATACTGACGCCCAACGCTACGACGCCCTACATCGTCAGCTTCGTGAATCTCGCGCGCACGGGGCCCGTGGTCATTGACTTGCCGCCAGGACCAAACGCCAGCGGCGTCGTTGACTTTTGGCAACACTCGGTCACCGATATGGGCCAGACTGGGCCGGATAAAGGCGCGGGCGGGAAATATCTAATTGTCGGCCCTGGACAGACGGAACCGCCGGACGCCGAAGACTACCTCGTGGTTCATTCAACCACGATCAACATCTGGCCAGCTCTCCGCGCACTCGACCCGGACCCGACCAAAGCTCAGCAGTGGATCGATAAGGTAGCCATCTATCCCTACAGCCAGCGCGAGCATCCGCCTAAGCAAAAATTCCTTACGCCTGCCGGGAAGACCTGGCTTCAGGCGCAGCCCCGCGGGCTTGCATATTGGCAACTGCTCTCAGACCTTATTAACGAGGAACCGGTGCAGGAGCGTGACCGCATCATGATGGCCACTCTCAAGCCACTCGGGATCGAAAAGGGTAAGTCGTTTCAGCCAGACGCACGCCAAAAGGGAATCCTGGAAGACGCGGCATTCGTTGGTGAGGCGATGGCCAAGGCGAACTCATTCGATAAACGCTTTGCTGGAAGCCTCTATCGGCCAGAGACACATTGGGACTACGTGATCGCGGTAGATTGGACTGCCGAGACGGAGTTCTACCGGCAACTGGACGAACTCTCTGCCTATACCTACGAGGCCACTGGAACAGGGAAAGGCATGGTTACCAAAACGCCAGGCGTAGGGCAGGCGTATCTTGCAACCTATCGAGACAAAGACGGTCATGCTTTCGACGGTGCTAACACCTACCGCCTGCACGTTCCGCCTAACGCGCCGGGGAAGAACTTCTGGTCCGTGACACTCTACGATCTGGACACGCGCACCTTCATTGAAAACAAAGAGGAAATTGCCGACCGCTCGTCGCGCATGGACTTGCGCAAAAACGACGATTCCAGCGTGGACGTTTATTTTGGACCGGCTGCGCCCCCAGGGTTTGAGAAAAACTGGATTCCGACCATTCCCGGCAAGGCGTGGTTCACCTATTTCCGTCTCTACGGGCCGATGGAAGCATACTTCGACAAGAGCTGGCCGCTGCCAGACATCGAGGAAGTGAAGTAAGCCCGGCTTGAAACCTAGTATTCGAACCATTCAAAAGTTAATAGGCTTTCTGAAATGCCGGCCTCGATGACGCCAGGAGGATCTTTCCTGTATGGATCGCAACCGGCTTAATAGGTCAGCGACCTGGAAGTATCACTACCGATCACTTAAACAGGACGGGCCGTAACTCTCGCAAAAAGTCACTACGTCTTGGCGACGAAGTGAGGAGGCTAGCCGACCGCCCAAATGCAAGTTGCCTCGCCGGGAGCGGGAACTTTCTTAGTGTTTGGAAGTGTCAGTTCCAATCCCTTCGCTCGCAAAATTGCTCCGGATGATTACTGTATTCTCGTTGAAATGTCGGTTCTTCAACCTCTGCTAACCTCACAAAAGCCCATGATGATTGGTCGGAGGCATCATGGTCCGATGCCGGGTGGGAGTTGGAGAGCCGGGAGATTCCGGGGCACACGTAATGCCCAACCTGGTGTATTCGGCTCACCACTGCCCGTAACGCCGTGGCAACAATCCGTCATATGCCCATGGTTCAGCTTCCGCACCAGCAGCCGGTCGTTTGACCCATAGTTTCATCCCCGGCTTAAAATTCGTATTTCGACCCACCCGGACCATACATCGGCGTTCTCCGCTCGCCGCCCGATATCCGCAGATTACCATTCTGGGATTGGGAGCGATCCGCACTATCTCCAGCTCCATTTCGTTGCCACTCTCGGCTACCGGCTCCCGAGCCTTTCTCTCTCGTTCTGCCTCAGCCGCTAGTGCGGCTGCCTTTGCCGCCAATTCTTCACTTCTCCGCTTCCGTTCTTCGGTTTCTGCTTGTGCAGCTGCTGTTGCGGCACGCTGAACCCGTTTGTCATCGCGCCACTTGAGCCTTAGTCGTTCAGGGGTGCGTCGCGATTTAAATCCCTCATACGCTGCATGACGTTTAATGCGTTCCGCCTGCTTCAACTCGCTCAGTTCTTGTAACGCCCAGGCTTGCCCCTGCCGCCATAGCTCCTCCAGCTCAGCTTTCCGCTGTTTCCAAAATTTGGGACTGCGATGAGCTAAATTTCTAGACTCCGCAAACCAATTCATTGACTCCAGATTACAATATGTTCCTTCATTGGAAACTTGGGGATGAGCACCCGCGCTCACGGCGGCGGCGATAATCGTGAATGGCGGGCTGAGGCGCTTGCCTTGTATGGTTGGACCGGCACAAGCCCTCGCTAATCCTCGAGGCTGAAGGAAAGCATGTGCTTACCGATTAAGACGAAGAAATATTCGGCGGACGTTTCGACAAGAACATAATGATAGCGCGAAGAGAGGATCGCAAACCTGTGTACGATCGCGCATTGCTGTTATATGGCCCCAAGCGCGACGAGGTCCTGACTTTGGAGGAGGTTCAGCAGTACGGGATCGATAGCTTTTCGGAACCGGATTATCTCCGGATTTACGGGATGGCACCGAGCGTTTGGTTCGCGCAGGGCATCCGGCTGCTCGGTCGAACGGCGGTCGAATGCACTCGTGACGTACTAGGTAGTCGCATCGGCAAGGACATCGCGAGTATCGCCGCAAGACTGCCGAAAATAACGCATTTCACCGTCATTGATCCCTTTGCCGGCTCTTGTAATACGCTCTACTGGATCCTGCGACATCTCCCGAACTCGCAGGGCTTGGCGTGCGAGGTCGACCGCCAGGTATACGAGCTGACGAAGCGCAACATCGCGGGATTGGACAGAACAATCGACCTGCAACACAGCGACTACCAATCGTTTCTCGCGGCCCGTCACCTGCCGCCTGACCATGGGCTTATTTTTTTTGTTGCGCCGCCCTGGGGCAAAGCCCTCGACGAAATCGCTGGGCTGGATTTGAGACGCACGACGCCGCCCATCACTCACGTCCTTGGCTACATCAGGAAAACATATCCAAGTCAGAGAGTGCTCTTCGCGAACCAGGTCTACGAGAAGGTCGACCTGGCTTCCCTCCGTGACGTCGAAGTGCTGTTCGACTGGTCGGAGCTGCAGGTCTACGACCTGAACGAAGCGGGCAAGAACCACGGCATTTTGCTCGGCACAAACGGCTGGAAGCCCTAGCTGTCGATGCTTCATATGTGAAGCGATGCGTTTGCATCACCGGGTTGGCGCACCAACGGCATACGGGATCGAGTTTCATCTGGTTACGTTCCTTCGTAACCTAGATCCCTAAAGTCTTAAATCCCCAAGAGCTTAAAGTCCCAAAATGATACCGGTTACCCCCGCGGTGCTCGAAAACTCATAAGGCTGGTTTGATCTTGAAACGCCGTTTTGTGCGACTAATCCGCTTTTGACGGGTCGGTAAAAAAGCCTCTTTTCGCGTGTAGCAGTTACAGTTGCAATAAGTCGATCGTAAGTCGTTCAAAATCAGAGACCGGCCATTTTACAGTAGGGTGGTTGTATGATGTTATGCAGTGGGAGCATATAGACAGAGTTCGGTAATAAGAGAATCTCGCACCCGGTAAAGATGCCCGAACCGACGTCTTCTCAGAAAACCCGGATGGTTTTGGCTCTTAGGTAAAAGGAAAAGCCATCACTCTTGTTGCTCGAAAATGAGGAACAGCTGACCAATTCCGAACCAGCTCGAGCATAGATCATCCCTAAGATGTTGAACCATAGAGCTGGCTTGCACGACCCNNNGTGCTATCTCATCGTGAGACGGCAAACCGGTAGGAGCCCACGGAAAATTTTTTTGCTATGGGTTTGGTGCATACGGCGCGTTGTGCGGAACTTGTGTTCTCTCGACCGGGATATCTGTTCCCGAAATCAGCAAGTAAATAAAGCACTCTGATGAGTGTTCAAATTCGATAGCTTAACCGTGGTCTGATTAGACGCGTTTGACGGCTTAGCGCGAGTCAGGATGGAGGATGATGGTGCGCGCTTATATATAAAGCGCGCACCAACATCCTCCAAGAAGATCCTGCTCGGAAGGATAAATAGGATGTTGGCGAAGGATGTTGGCGTTGCTAACATCCCGCTTTTCATGGTGAAACCGGCTTAGTTTTTGAATATCCAATGGCTGGCTTAGCGAATTTGGAAGCGTTCTGACGCGGCACGCTGTGTTCAAAAATTTTTCCGTCATGCAACAGGACTTTGACAAGGTTCCTGGTAGTCTTTTCACCCACTTGCAATTTTCCTTTGGCTAAAACCCACAATTTTTCCTGAATGATGGGATCAAGCACTGGAATCAGGCCCAAGATAGCCTCAGGGGTTGCCTGTCGTCTGCCGACTTGAGCCGCGGCAATTTGGGCTTCAGTCGACGGCACCCAAAGAAACTTTCCGTCCTTGAGCGAATGTGAAAACCAACATTCGCGGTCCTGCCAGCCGATTTTTTCGAAGCGCTTAGCGGCAATGAACTTGTAAGTTCCCGGTGTAGCTGTTGGCACCATAATCAAAACCGCGCGTGCCCAATTGGTCAACGCGGCACCCCCGGCCATGGAATACATCCAGTCAAACCACGAAAAATCTTCCATCTTTTGAAATTGGGTTTTGGGAGTGTGATGGACTGGAATTGCGCCGCAATTGTGCTTGGTGAGCAAAGCAGATAAGCGAACCCGTAGAAACTGGTTATTGAGTTCATCATCGCGGATATCACCGCCCTGGTAAGCGGCATAGGGGTTAATGATCAAAACATCGGGATTGAATTCCGTGAGGAAATCATCGACCACCAGGAAAAAATCCGAACCGGCAACATCGTTGAGCCATTCGACGTGAGTGTTTTTTCGCACAAGATCCCTTTCGGCATTGCTCAGCTCGAGCCGGTCGGTGAGCCATGACATTTCGATCACGTCATTGTTGTCATCCTCGCTTTGCAATATCAGAATCCGCAACGGTCGTGCTGGACGGATCGCGAAGGCAGCCCGGCAACAACTCCAGCATGCCGCAGCTTGAATTACCCAGGTGCTTTTGCCGTGCCCACTAGGAGCAACGAAGAAAGCGCCTTGGAAACATGATAACCAGCGGTTGCCGAGTAAGTTTTTGGAATAATCGATTTTGGATTCGGCAAAGTTGATGATCGAAGCGCCCCGAAGTTTTCTCGGAACACGTGCTGCGGTTCCGGGTTGGCTCTGTGGTGCGCCTTGAGCCGGTTGTCGTAAAGGCGCGTTATCGATTGCCCATTCCAGAGCGATGATGTCAAAAGCTGGGTCTTTAACCCAGTCACCCAGGTCTTTATGTGGCAAGGGAATCTCAATGACGTAACAGCCACCAGCAATTGCGATGAAATCATCCAGCCATTTAAGTCCCGGCGGATCATTTTGCGGGAATGCATAGAGGCTGGCTCCGCTGGCCCGAGCGGTAACCTTAATTTTGCCGGCATTTTGCGCACCGCCGGTAGCAACTACGCAGACTTCGCCCGCATCAATCTCAGCAAACAACTCAAGTCGCTCAATCAACGCAATTCCGTCCCATTGACTTTCAAAGAAGAATACGCGGTTGGCAGTTGCCGGGTTACCGATCACGAGAGCGGAAATGGGGCGGCCGAGGGGATCGCTGATTGGTTCATAAGCCCAACGCCACTTGCCGTCATTGTCACGTTGCGGCGCACGGCAATGAGCACGGTAAACGTTGCCGTCTTTATCCTGAATCGGGAACGCGATGCAGCGGGACTTGAATTTCTCGACATAGACCGACCCGATCAAGCTACGGTCGCGTAGTCGTTCAAAGTAAAAGGATCAAGGCCGCGTTCTGCGGCAAGCGATCCGCCCTGGGCGAGGGTGAAATTTGACACGGCCGCTCTCCAATCGAAGTTGGGCGCGGTCATAGATAGGGATCTTTCTAGGGGTTCCCGGCTAGAGCCTTGAACGGACGCCAAGCAGTTTTGGCGTCCGTTTTCGTTATACGCTGATAGAAGTCAAAAGAGTCGCCGGTCTCGCCGGTTGCGTGATCTTTGAAACGCTGGCCATTTGCAAAAATCGAGAAGGACGGGCGCCGGTCATCGTCGCGCAACGGAGAGCACACGACGCAATTGCCACTTACCCGACCCGGCAACCCCAGACGTTCCCAAAGCAGAGGGATCGGCAGCCGATCGATTGCTTGCTGAAGCGAGGAATTGTTCATACGGATTCAAAGCTTCCCTAAAAGTTTCGCCGGTTTGCCCGGCTCATATGCCCACACTCCCAGAGTTCCGGGCCGACTTGAACGAACTGGATGAGTCTCAAATTCCAGAGCTTGGCTAAATGCTCATGGACCACGTGACTCCACCGAACGTATTCGCGAAGATGTTTCAGCTTCGGCTGACCGCTCCACTTCAGTTCGTGAATGTGGTTTGTGCCTTTTGGCGGCGGTTCATCGCTAACCATCATCTCGCGAATGACTGAGCAGCTAAAGCGATAAACGAATTTCATTCTCGTCCCGACCCAGTTTGTTGAGCTCATAAATCCAACTCCAATTGACCAGCTCCCGAGTCACGCACCTTCGGCGGCGGTTTAGGGACAACCGAATCCAGAGCCCAACGTTTCAGAGCTTCGATCGCGCCAGCCTCAGAGTTGAAATACGCGATACCGCTGGCCGGTTGAAAGTCACTTGCGGTCTTGACTAACCTGGCGACCACGTACAGGTCCGGGAGGGACGGCCCTTGCGTTACAGCGAATACGGCATAGTTACCTTCGGTGTATCGTCGTCTAAACGCCCTCGGGTGTCCTATTGTGATTTCGGCGCTCGGATGTCCTATTATGATTTCGTATAGGGTACTGCTCATACGCCATTCCCTTTGGATTCGGTGAATAGGAGTTTTCGCTTTCGGTAGGCGCGAGGTCCAGCGAGAGCACGTACTAACATCAGCGTCCGTCGGTCGATAAACTCATGACGGCGGCGCGTCGCAGCGGAAACACTCTCTAGTTGCGAGTTTTCCCTGCTATGGAATAGTGCGATTGACTCTTGCATTTTGATTCTTGCGCCCGGTCGGTGGCGATCCGATCGGGTTGCAGGGCGGCGGCCGATTCCTCGACGGAGGCGCCGTCGAACACGTTAAGAATCTGGTGTAGCTTGCTCATTGGCTGGGTTCGCGTTCCTTATTCGTTAGGTCTTTCCGACGCGGGTTCACGACCTTTGAGCCGTCGGGCAGACCGTCCAGGTAAATCCGCAAGCTGCGATAATCGATCAGCTTGATTCCTGAGTTCCGGCCGGTCTGCTTGAGAAGTTTGGAACGGACTGGGGGACGGAAATTATTGAGTGGTTGAGCTCTGGTGAGTAGATCGAGAGCCGAACGGCTTAAACCCGTAAATGGACACTTTTGACCAAATCGGGGCAGTCGGATATAGGCTGGCTCAACCAACCCTAATTGCTTATTAAGCTCGGCTATTTGTTCTTGTGTGAACGACACGCTCACACAAAACCACAAAATACAGAAATATATTTGGTACCATTTTCGCAGAAATCGGTGCTATTTTCAGTCGAGAAAATGGCACCAATTTTCGCGGTCTGCCTGGCGGGCGTGCCTTGAGTGAACCTAGACCGATCTTTTTCAGGATCAATGCGCGATGAGTCGGAGGACCGCTTTTGAAGCATGCGACATGAAACGCGCATACGCAGTTCCAGAGCTCGCCCTTAGTTACCGGCCCTCTTCCGAGCTGATAATGTTCTTTTGCTAACCTCAGGTATTGGCAAATGGCGTTTGCTTCAATGTCGTAGAGTTGCGGGATCGGGTGATTGCTTTGCTTGAATTGGTTGGTCGATGTTTCTGGATTCTCGACGGCAATCAGTGGCCAAACCGCTAAAACTTTTTCTTTCAGCCGGGGCTTAGCTTGTATCAGGTTTGGGCACTTGCGCTTAAATTCTGCTGGCACATTCGGGTCAGAGCTAATTTCCCATTTACCCGGTGCCGATGACGAACTTAAAATGGACTTCACACGCCGGCCCATCTCATCCACCTGCTCAATAAAACGCCATAATTCGGGATTGCGATCCTGAATCCTTTGCACTTCCTCTATTTGTCGATAGAGACCTTTGTAAGGCTCAAGAGCTTCCTCCATGGCTTTTATGAGCTGGAGGGTATGGGAATCCCGGAGGAGGTCCTGGATGGCTCGCACTTTTTCTGAAATCGGGTCCATCGAAAAAGGCTCCTGCTAGAAAAAATCCGGCAGTTTATCCAAGGCATCGGCCAGGGTCTTATCCTCGAACCGGCTATAGATCCGACTAACCGCAGCCGATTCGTGTCCGATGATTTCTCGGGTTACGGCATCACTAACGCCGGCATTTTTGAGCATGCTGGTCGCGCTATAGCGCAAACAATGAAACCCCAGTCCGGCACTTTCCCGCTTGGCGTTGCGACCGGCCTTTTTCTTGTGATGCGAACGTTTCTCCGCCAGTCCGGCCCGGACCAGAATATCGTAGAACTGGTTGGAGAGTTGACTGGAAACGTTCGCCCGCCTACGGATCGCGTAAGCCTGGGAGAAGAGCGGACCACGCGAGCCAGCCCCGCAAATTTCTTGCCAGTAACGAAATAGAGGTCCGGCAATCGGGAGCACTTTGTATTTGCCGGTCTTCTCGGTCTGAAGCCGGATCTGCTTGGCCGCGAGATCGATATTTTCCCAACGGAGATCGGCAACATCGCCGATCCGCAACCCGCCGACATAGAGGCCGGTCAAGATCATCCCTTTCCATTCAGGATCGCAAGCCGCCAGAATCCGCCCAAGCTCCTCTCGGGTAAACGGTCGGCGGTTCTGCTGCTTGTTTTCTTCCAAACGTTGGACTCGGGTCGCTTCGTTGACGTCGATTAGATGATCGTTGCAGGCGTCTTCCAAGGCAGTTTGAATGACCGAAAGCGCGGTGTTAACCGTGGCGGCAGATTTCTCCTGGAGGTAGTCGTCGCGGAATCGGGCCAAGTGGACGCTGCTCAGATGCTGCAGCCCGAAGTTCTGCAACTGACGGGCCCATTTGAGGAAGTCGGCAAGCAGTTGGGCGTAGCGGTCAAAGGCTTTCGGCTTCATCCGCGCCTCTTTGCTTTTGAGCCAGCGGCGGAAGTAATCGCCCACGGTATCCAGCTGCAAAGTCTGCCGGTTTGCGATCTGAAAGATTTCGCCCAACACCTTGCGTGCGTGGAGTTCGGTCAAGAGTCCCTGTCGTCCAATGGTCGAGACGCCTTCATACTGGTCGGCGATCTTTTGTGCTCGTCTCTTGTCGGTTTCTCTAGTCGATTTCTGGTAACGTCGCCCATCGGGACCGGTGAAACAGGCAAACCAGAATTTGGTCTCTTTATGTCGTCGTAAACTGGCCATAGAACGCTCACACACATTCTCACAACATTTGAGCGTATGCAATGGTGTTTGAGAATATGTGTTTTAGGGGAAATCACGTTTTTTCAAGGGCGGCTAAAATCCAAGGGGTTCGAATCCCCTTACCTCCAAGGCATTGACGCGCAATGATTTAGAAAAGTCGCT
>WNFM01355286.1_pt1 | contig 10182 bp, 11 predicted proteins | sample 5400271 | NCBI WGS metagenome assembly WNFM01 (sample SAMN13153352, study PRJNA577476) | soil metagenome | isolation source: 60 cm saprolite on Douglas fir-dominated hillslope | place: USA:California | collected 2013-09-17
GACGCGAGCTGTCGTCGGGAAGGCGTGGATGGTCTGGGCGAGGGTGTCGATCGGCGTGCCGAGCTTGAGCGGCAGCACCGCGGCGTGGATCGCCTCGCCTGCGCCCTGTCCGGCGATGAACGCGCCGAGCAGGACCTTGCGCTTGCGGTCGACGACGATGCTGAGGTAGCCCAGGTCCGCTTCGACGACGTAGCCCTTCGTGCTCTTCGGGAAGCCGGTCGTCTCCTCGAACGCGTCGTATCCATTTTCCTGAGCCTGGTCGAGGCGCAGCCCGACCGCGGCCGCCTCCGGATCGGTGTACACGACCCGCGGCGTGGCGCTGAAGTCGACCTTCACGTCGTCGCCGAGCGCGATGCGGACCGCCATCTCGCCCTCGTAGTGGCCAAGATGGGTCGAGAGCTCATGGCCGATCGGATCGCCGACCGCATAGACGTGATCCGCCAGACGCAGCCGGTCGTCGACCTTGATCTGATCGGCGCCGTCGTATGCGACGCCGATCGTGTCGAGGCCGAGCTGGCCGAGCGCCGTCGCCGAGGTGCGGCCGACCGACAGCTGGATGATCTCCCCGGTCACGGTCGTGCCGTCGGAGAGCTCGACCACGTGCTCGCCGCCGGGGCCGGCCTTCGGCCGCACGCGCGTCGCGCGGGCGGTGTCGCGCACGTCCACGCCGTCACGGCGGAGGACATCGGCCAGGAACGCCGAGCTCTTCGGGTGGTCGGTGGGATTCACGCGACCGACGATCGCGGTGCGCACGCCGTAGCGCGCGAGGTACTGCGCGATCTCGATCCCCGACGGACCGGCGCCGAGGATCACGATGCTCTTGGGCAGCTCGCGGAGGCTCGTCGCCTCGCGGTTGGTCCAGTAGCCGGCTTCGGCCAGACCGTCGAGCTTCGGCACTTTTCCGATCGAGCCGATCGCGACGATCACATCCCTCGCGACGAGCTCGTGCGTCGTGGCCTCGTGCGTCACGACCACCCGGCCCGCTCCGGCGAAACGCGCCGTCCCGCGGATCGCGGTCGCGCCCGCCTTCTCGAGGGCATGCACGTGGCTGCCGTCGTTCGGGTACGCGGTGGTGATGCGGTTGATCATGTAATCGCGGCGCGCGGATGCCTTCGACCAGGGGTAGTCGGCGCCATGCGCCTTCGCCTCCGCGGCATGGAGCAGGGTCTTCGACGGCATGCAGGCCCAGTACGGGCACGAGCCCCCGAAGAGATCGCGGTCGACGATCGCGACGGACGCGCCCCTCTCGCGAGCGAGATGGGCGGCCGCTTCGCCCGAGGCGCCGGCGCCGACGACGACGAAGTCGAAGGTCTGTTCGGTCACGCCAACGCCCGGTACCAGAGCTCGCCGGTCGGGCTCGTGACGAACACGTCGAGCCGGTCGCCGCTCCAGGTGCAGCTCACTCGTTCACCCGATGGGGCGCCGGGGACCGCGTGCCACTCGACCCAGCGCGTCCCGTCCCACCAGCGATGCCGGAGCATCCCGGCGCGATCGAACGCGAGGACGTCGATGCGGTCCGCGCTCTTCGCCGCTGCGGCAGGCTGGCCCGCGAAGCCGCCGCCCAGCGATTCCCAATCGTGCCACGCGGCTCCGTCCCAGTAGCGGTCACGAAGCTCACCGTCGTCGTGGATGGCGAAGAGCTCGCACTCTCCGCCATCACCCCACGACGCGACGGCCGCGCTCGATACGAGCGAGCCGCCGAGCGAGATCCAGTCTCCTATTTGATGAGGCCCTGCTTCTGCAGCCAGGCCTTCGCGACGTCCTTCGGATCCTTCTTGTCGACGGCGACGAGCTTGTTCATGCCGTTCAGCTCGTCCTGCGAGAGCTTCGCGCTGATGCTGTTGAGCAGCTTCTTGATCGTCCCGTCGTCCTTCGCGAGGAGGTCGTTGCGGACGACCGGCGCGATGTTGTCCGAGAGCTGCAGGTGCTTGTCGTCCTCGAGGAGGACGAAGCTCTTCGCGACGATGGTCGGGTCGCTCGTGAAGAGCAGCCCGAGGTCGATCTGCTTCCCGTCGAGCGCCGTGACCGTGAGCGGACCGCCGGCGTCGAGCGGCTTGAAGTCCTTGAACTTGATGCCGTAGGTGCCCTCGAGGCCGACCTTGCAGAAGGGCCGCGACGGGCATTCGGCGGGGCCGCCCAGGACCAGCTGGCCCTGCGCGCTGCCGGAGGCGATGTCGGAGAGCTTCTTCAGGTTGTACTTGGACTGCGTGTCCTTCGTGACGACGAACCCGTTCTGGTCGGTCGCCGCAGCCGGATCCAGGACGGTGAGGTTCTTCGCGTTGAGCGCGGTCTGGAGCGCGGTCTGGGTGGCCTTCGGGTCGGTCGACGCCTTCGCGTTCTTATCCACGAACACGAGGAGCGTCGCGAGGTACTCGGCGTCGATGTCGATCTGGCCCGACTCGATGGCCGGCTGGACGATCTCCCGGTTGCCGAGGTTGAACTTGCGCTCGACCGTATAGCCGTTGGCCTCGAGGATCTGCGCGTAGGCCTCCGCGAGGATGCCCTGCTCGTAGAAGTTCGTGGAGCCGATCTTCACCGATGGCTTTGGTCCGCTCGAGGCTCCGCCGCAGGCGCTCGCGACGAGAGCGACGATGGCGACCAGGATCGCGACGCGAATGGGGCTCCGCATGGTCTCTGGGACTCCTTCCGGGCCGCAGCGCTCAGTCTCTCAGCCCTCGCGTGAGTAAGTATCCGCGCCTTTGGAGCGGACGCGGCTAGAACGTGGCCCGTTCCGCCCGTATGCCCGGTGAGGTGGCCAGGCGCTCGAATGTGCCGAACGCAACTTCCACGGTGATGGCGAGGACCGCGACAAGGAGCGCCCCCGCGAACAACCGGTCGTACTCCTGGAGCGCGAGGCCGTCGACGATGTATCGCCCGAGCCCGCCCCAGGCCACGAGCGCGCCGAGGGTCGCCGTGGCGACGACGTTCACCGTTCCCGTGCGGATGCCTGAAAGGATGAGCGGGAGCCCGAGCGGCAGCTCGACCCGGCGGAGGATCCCAGGCTCGCTCAGCCCCATGCCGCGCGCGGCCTCGATGACGTCTGGGTCGACGTTCCGCACCGCGACGTACGCGTTCGTGAGCACCGGCGGCAATGCGAGCGGCACCATGGCGATGAGCGTCGGCCAGAAGCCGAGCCCGAGCCCGAGGGCGAACGCGATCGGCAGCGCGAGCGCGAGGAGCGCGAGCGACGGCAGGGCGCGACCGATGTTCGCGACGTTCACCGCGATGAACCCGAACCGTCCGGTGTGCCCGAGGTACAGGCCGATGGGCAGGGCGATCGCGCAGCCGATGACCACCGCGAGGGCCGAGAGCTCGAGGTGCTCGAGGACGCGGGTCGAGATCGCGTCGCTCCCCTGCCAGTGGGCGGGATCGGTGAGCCAGCGGGCCGTGTCCCCGAGCAGCGTCATCCGGCCTGGCTCCGAGCCCATGGCGTGAGCCGCCGCTGCAGCAGAACGAGGAGCGCGTCGGCGGCGATGGCGAGCGCGACCGAGAGCACCGCCCCGGCGATGAGCTCGGTCGAGAAGAAGCGCTGGATCCCGATGAGGATGAGGAAGCCGAAGCCACCCTGGCCGATGAGCGCCGTCACCGTGACGAGCCCGATGGTGCTGATCGTCGCGAGGCGGATGCCGGCGATGATGACGGACAGCGCGAGCGGCACCTCGATGCGCCAGAGCAGCTGGCGCGGGGCGTAGCCCATCCCGACCGCGGCCTCGCGCACGTCCGCCGGCACGCCACGGATGCCGCGGATGATGTTGCGGATCAAGATCAGCAGCGTGTAGCTCACGAGACCGATCTCCGCGGTGAGCACCGACAGGCCGGTGATCGGCACGAGCAGCGCGAAGAGCGCGAGGCTCGGGATCGTGTAGAGCGTCCCGGTCACCCAGGTGACCGGCGCCTCGAGCCGCGGCGTTCTCAGGATGAGCAGCGACAGCGCGAACGCGATGATCAGCCCGACGCCGACCGCGATCGCGGTGAGCTCGACGTGCTGGCCGAACCGGAACGCGAGCTCGTCGAGATGCCCGGCGATCCAATCCCAGCGGATGAGCGGCTCGCCCTCGGTCACGCGTCGCTCCGGATCATCTTGCCGATCTTCGCGAGGCTGAGCACGCCGACGTAGCGCTCGCCGTCCAGGACCACGCCCGCGGTCGCGTCGTGCTGCAGCATGAGCGCGAGCGCCTGGCGGAGCGACATGGCCGGCGCGAGGGCCGGGGCGTTCGGGCCCGCCGCGCCGCGCGCGACGCTCGCGTCGACGTCTGCGCCACCGACGGTGAGGACCTCGAGCCGCTTCAGGCCGCGGTCCGCTCCGGTGAACTGCGCGACGAAGTCGTCCGCCGGATGGGCGAGGAGCTCGCCCCGCGGCGCGTACTGGACGAGCTTGCCGTCACGCATGATCGCGACGCGATCGCCGAGCCGGATGGCCTCGTCGATGTCGTGCGTGACGAAGAGGATCGTTGTGCCGAGCTCGCGCTGGATGCGGAGGAGCTCACCCTGCAGGCGGTCGCGCACGATCGGGTCGACCGCGCCGAACGGCTCGTCCATCAGCATCACCGGCGGCTCGGCCGCGAGGGCGCGCGCGACGCCGGCGCGTTGCCGTTCACCGCCCGAGAGCTGCGCCGGATAGCGCTGCGCGTAGCGCACGGGGTCGAGCCCGACGAGCCCGAGCAGCTCCGTCGCGCGCGCGGCGATCCTCGCTTCGGGCCACCCGAGGAGCCGCGGGACGGTGCCGACGTTCTCGGCGATGGTCTGGTGCGGGAAGAGTCCGACCTGCTGGATGACGTACCCGATGCGACGGCGGAGCTGGACCGGATCTTCCTGAAGAACGTCGTGACCGTCGATGAGGATCGCGCCCGATGTCGGCTCGATGAGCCGGTTCACCATCTTGAGCGACGTCGTCTTCCCCGAGCCGCTCGGGCCGACCAGGATGCAGATCTTGCCCGCGGGGACCTGGAACGACAGCGCGTCGACGGCGGTCTGGTCCGCGTATCGCTTGGTGACCGCGCGGAACTCGACGGTCGCTCCGCGCTCGGGCACCTCCCGAGGATAGGGGTATGTTCTTCGCGTCGTGGAGCACCCACGCCCCCTCAATTCGATCGTGGTCGTGGCGATCGCCCTCGCGGTCGCGTGCGGTCCGTCGACGGCGACGGTCTCCTCGGTGCAGGCTCCCGCCGCGACGATCGACCCGGCACCGCTCGCGACCCCGATCCACGGGTTGGTCGGCGTGTTCGGCGGCACCGCCGGCGTCGTCGTCGCCTTTCCCGGCATTGCCGCTCCGATCTATGCCGCGAACGCCGACCTGCCCTTCATCGCGGCGTCGCTCTACAAGCTCGCGGTCCTCGCGCACATCGAGCGCCTTGTCGAGAGCGGCGCGCTGACCTATGACGACACCATCACGATCGACGATGCCGACGTGACGATCGATGGGTCGAACGAGCCGGCGGGAACCTCGCTCACGATCGATGAGGCGCTCGAGGAGATGATCACCTACTCCGATAACGGCTCCGCGCTCGCGCTCCTGCGCGTGTATGGGGCGCCCGCGACGAACGCCGACCTTGCCGCCGCCGGCATCACGGGCTTCCACGTCGCCGAGAACGCCGACGAAGATCACATGATCACGGCCCGCGCGGTCGCGACGTTCTTCGACCGGCTCGCGACGCGACAGCTCGTGTCGCCGGCGGCCTCGGACCGGATGTTGGCGCGTCTGGAACGCCAGACGATCAACGACCGGCTGCCACGTGACCTTCCGGACGGCGTTCTGGTGGCGCACAAGACCGGCGACCTCGTCGGCCTGCTCCACGACGCCGGTGTGATCGAAGCCCCGGACGGACCGCGGATCGCCGTCGTCCTGACCTCGGGCGGGACCGAGGCCGACGCGCGGGACCTCATCGCGCGGACCGGCGCGCTCGTGTATTCCACGACGTTGGTGCGGCCCGTCGCCGCGGCACAGGTCCAGCCGCTGCCCTCACCTCAGACCTTCTGGTCGCGCTTCGGCAACGGCGCCGCGGCGGCGGTGCTCGCGATCGCCATCCTCGTGCTCGCGTGGGTCGCACTCGCGCGGCGATCTGCGCGGCTGCGGGCGCGCCGTGCGTCAGGTCCGATGACCGTCTGGTCGCCGGATCGAAAGCGACCGCGCTAAGCGGATCCCGTGCGCGACGTACGCTTCGGCGATGGCTGAGGGCGACTATCGCGACCGCGGGCCGAAGGTCGGCGAGGCGTTCCCCGATGTGCGGCTGCCCGACCAGAGCGGCGCGATGGTCGACCTGCACACCCGGCGCCGTGGGCGTCGCGCGGTCGTGGTCCTGCACCGCAGCGCGGTCTGGTGACCGTACTGCAAGACGCAGCTGGTCGAGCTGCAACGAGCGCTCCCTGAGCTCGAGCGCGCGGGATACGCCGTGTTCGCGATCAGCTACGACCGGCCAGCGGATCTTCGCGCGTTCGCCGACCGCCACGTGATCGAGTACCCGCTCCTGGGTGATGAGGGGAGCCAAGCGATCCGCGCCCTCGGCGTGCTCGACGAGGATCTCGAAGCCCACCACGCCGTGTTCGGTGTCGCCACGAGGGCGGAGCAGCAGGGCGTGGCGTATCCCATGACCTTCGTCCTCGACGAGCGCGGCCGGGTCGCGCGCAAGATCGTCGAGGAGAACTACCGGGTGCGGAGCTCGAGCGGCTGGCTCCTCGCGGACATCGCGAGCGCGCCGGACGATGGATCCGGACCAACGCTCGATGCGACCGGCGGCGCCTCGATGGTCACCGCTCGGGCGCGGCTCGACGCGTCGGCGTACTTCCCATATCAGCGCCTGCGGCTCGAGCTCCGGCTGGACGTAGCGGCGGGCTGGCATGTCTACGGGCCCGCGGTCCCGCCCGGATACACCGGGCTCTCGGTCGCCGTGACGAGCGCGCCCGAGGGCGTGCGGCTCGGCCCGGTCGTTTGGCCAGGAACGCATCCGTTCCATGTGGCTGGTCTCGACGAGGACTTCGCGGTCTACGAAGGCGCGATCAGCGTCGGTATGCCGCTCGAGTTCCGTGTGCCACGGAACAGCGGTCCGGTGAGACTCGACCTCGCGCTCCGTTTCCAGACATGTAGCGCGACCGAGTGCCTGCCGCCGAGCGAGTTCCGGCTCACCCTCGATGTCCCGGAGACGCCCGCGCTGTAGCCGGGATCGCCCGCTAGTAGGTCCGGCCTCGCTGTCGCGCGATGTCGAAGCTCGCCGTCTTCGCGACGGCCATCACCGCCATGACGCCCGCCTGCACCGAATCGCTCACGACGAGGTCGGCCGCCCTTGGGACCGAGCCCGCCATGTTCAAGCTGATGACGAGGATGCCGCGGGCGCGGACCTCTTCGACCGCGGTCGTGATCTCACCGCCCATGAGCGCGCCGGCGAGGACGAGGGCGACGGCGCGGGGCAGCCGGGCGACGGCCCGGACGGCCGCCGCGAGGTTCTGCTCGCCGACGATCGGGATGGTGTCGATGCTGATCTTCTCGCCGCGGATGTTGTGACGGTCGGCCTCCGAGATCGCGCCGAGCGCGACCTGACCGACCTGCGCCCCACCACCGACGACGATGATCCGCTTGCCGTAGACGGCGACCATCGTGGGGACCGACTCGACGCGGTCCAGCACGTCCAGCTTCCGGAGGTCGGCGAGGAGCGCGTCCTCGTTGTGATCCGCCGGCAGGTCGACCTCGACGTGGACGCGAGCCCGCTCGCCACGTTCTGGGATCTCGATCCCGGTGATGTTCCCGCCGTGCGCGAGGATCACCGTGGTGATCGCGTGGAGCGTGCCCGGCTTGTCCGCGCCTTCGCACACGAGCGCCACGGAGCGGACGCCGCTCATGCGAGGTGGCGTTCGCGCCGCGCGGTGATGCGTCCGGTGTTGAACCCGAGCCAGTGCATCCGGCCGAGGTGCCGGGCGTGCTCGACCTTCATGCAACGATCCATGATCACGGTGAGGCCGGCCTCTTCCGCGATCTTCGCGGCCTCGGGGCTGATGACATTGAACTGGAGCCACAGGGCCTTCGCCCCGATCGCGACCGCCTCCCGCGCGATCGCCGGCACGGCGTCGGGCCGGCGGAACACGTCGACGACATCCACCGGGAACGGGATGTCCTTCAGCGACGGGTAGCTCTTCTCGCCGAGGATCTCGGTCTCCTTCGGGTTCACCGGCACGATCTTGTAGCCGTGCCGCTTCAGGTAATACCCGATGAAGTACGACGCCCGCAGCGGATCGGGCGAGAGCCCGACGATCGCGACCGTGCGCGCGCCAAGGAGCGTGGCCTCGATCTTCCCTTCGTCCTGGTAGCGCGACAGGTCGCTCATGCCTGCTTCACCGCCCCCAGGCCGCGCTGCAGATCGTGGGTGAGGTCGGACAGCGTCTCGAGCCCGACGGAGAGGCGGATCGTCCCCGGGCCGACGCCCGCGGCGGTGAGCTCCTCGTCGTTCAGCTGCCGGTGGGTCGTGCTCGCGGGATGGATGACCAGGCTCTTCGCATCGCCGACGTTCGCGAGGTGGCTCCACAGGTTCAGCGCGGCGATGAACCGCTGCCCCGCCTCCCGCCCGCCCTTGAGATCGAACACGAAGATCGAGCCCGCGCCCTTCGGCAGATAGCGCTTCACGAGGCCGGCGTACGGGCTCGATGCGAGGCCGGGGTACCGCACGCTTTCGACCGCGGGGTGACCCTCGAGGAACTTCGCCACGCCGACCGCGTTCTCCACGTGCTTGGCCATGCGCAGCGGCAGCGTCTCGAGCCCGAGGAGGAACAGGAACGCGTTGAACGGCGAGAGCGCGCCGCCGAGATCGCGCAGCGATTCCGCGCGCAGCTTCATGAGGTAGCCGTACATGCCGAACGTCTCGTGGAACGCGAGGCCGTGGTACGCCGGCGACGGGTCGGCCACCACCGGGAAGCGGCCGTTGGACCAGTTGAACGTGCCGGCCTCGACGACCACGCCGCCGATGCTCGTGCCGTGCCCGCCGATGAACTTCGTGGCCGAATGCACGACGATGTCGGCGCCGAACTCGATCGGCCGGCATGTCGAGCACGTTGCCGCCGGGATTGCCGATGGTCTCGCCGTACAACACCTTCGTGTTCGGCTTGAGCGCGGCGCGCCAGTTCTCGAGCTTGTCCGGATCGACGAAGGTGACCTCGATCGACAGCTTGCGTGCGAGGTGCTTGAGCTGCGTGATCGTCCCGCCGTAGAGCGCGCTCGACGACACGACGTGGTCGCCGGGCATGAGCATCGTGAAGAGCGCCGCGGCCTGCGCGGCGAGCCCGCTGGAGAATGCCACCGCGCCGGCACCACCCTCGAGGCTCGCGACACGCTCCTCGAACACGGCGGTCGTCGGATTCATGATCCGCGAGTAGGTGTTGCCGTACTCCTGCAGGTTGAAATACGCCGCGGCCGACTCGGCGTCCTCGAATACGTAGGACGTGGTCTGGAAGATCGGCGTGGCGCGCGCGCCGGTGTACGGGTCCGGACGCTGCCCGGCGTGGATCGCGCGCGTGTCGAAGCCGTAGTCGCTGCGGTCCTTGTCCTCCGTCACGCGACCCTCTCCCCCACGCTCTCCAGGAACGCGGCGATCTCCCTGGTCATTTCCGCCTCCTCGAGGAGGAACGAATCATGGCCGTAATCGGCCTGGATGATGGCATGGCGGACCTCGCGCGCGTTCGCGCGGAGCGCGGCGGCGATCTCCTCCGAATCGCGCGGCGGGTAGAGCCAGTCGGATGAGAAGGAGAGCAGGAGCGTCGCCGCGCGCATGCGCGCGAGCGCCCGTTCGAGCGAGCCCTGGCCGTACGTCCGGGCGAGGTCGAAGTACGTGAGCGCGCGAGAGATGTAGAGGTACGCGTTCGCGTCGAACCGCGCCGCGAATGCTTCGGCCTGGTAGCGCAAATACGACTCGACCTCGAAGTCGGGCGTCGCGAGCTCGTAGAGCGGCTCGTCACCGCCGCGCTGGAACCGGCGCCCGAACTTCTCGCGCACCGCCTGCGCCGAGAGATACGTGATGTGGCCGACCATTCGCGCGATCTTGATCCCGGCGTCGGGCCCCCGTCCGGTCCCGTAGTACGCGCCGCCCTGCCAGTTCGGGTCGCTCGTGATCGCGTTCCGGGCGATCGCGTTCCACGCGACGCCCTGGGTCGCGAGCCGCGCCGTCGCCGCGATCGGCACGATCGAACGGACCGCGTCGGGATACG
>WNFM01200687.1_pt5 | contig 10181 bp, 12 predicted proteins | sample 5400271 | NCBI WGS metagenome assembly WNFM01 (sample SAMN13153352, study PRJNA577476) | soil metagenome | isolation source: 60 cm saprolite on Douglas fir-dominated hillslope | place: USA:California | collected 2013-09-17
TCGGCGGACACCAGCCAGCCCGAGGAATAGAGGCCGAGAGAGGCAATAGCGGCACCGACGACCATCGCGACGCCCAGCAGACCGGCGATGACATGTCTGCGCCGGCGATGGCGACGTGCGCTCGGCGACAGCGCCGGACGCGGCACAGCCAGCGTCACGGCGGCGCCATCCTGCGCGCTGTCGTCGAGATCCTCCGGCCGGTCGGTGGTCGTCATCAGCGGCCCTCGAGCCTTAGACGGTATACGCCGGCGCGCCTGTCTTGTTCCCGTGCCCGCCTGCCCGCCTGGCGGTGCCGCGTCTCACTTCGCCAGCGGACGACCGATCACCGTGGCGATGACGATTTGGAGCTGCTGGTCGATCGCGCGCTGCTGCGCCTCGACGATCTTGCCCTCGAAATCGAGCTCTGCGGCGGCCACGCCCTTGCGGACATCGGCTTCGAAGCGAGCGCGGCTCAGCGCCTCGTCGGTGCGATTGAGGATCCAGTCGACCGAGGCGCTGGCGGAAAAGCCGATGATCGCGACGCCGGCCGCGCCGGTGAGAATACCGACGACGACGCCGGAAATGATGCCCGGCAGCAGGCCGAAGAGCGGCAGCACGAAGCCGGCGACCAGGGCGGTCACGATGACAGGCAGGACGACGAAGCTGATCAGCTTGGTGGCGAAGGGTCGCGCCAGGCGCAGGATCACGTCGTCGACCGGGCCGCCATTGCTCATCGCCGGCAACAGCGCCTGCAGATCGGCCCTGACCACCGCATCGTCGAGCATGTCGGGCGGCTCGCAGACGATGCGCACGCCGGCCCGGCCGCGATCCCATGCCGGATCCGGCAGCCAGCCGCCGGCGCTGTCGCCGCGCTCGACCGTGCGCGCCTCGCGGCGGACGAACTCGCCGAGCGTCGCCTCGTAGCCGCGGCAGATCCGCTGCAACTCGTCGCGCGACGCGGCGAGCGAGCGGTCGATGGCGGGCTTCAGCTCGAGCGCCGTCGTCGCGGGGGCGATGACGAGCGCGTTGAACTGCGCGCGAATGGCGGCGACGAGGCGCGTCTGGACGCGGTCGGGCAAGGTCAGCAGCGAGCCTTCGGGCAGGGTCTCGCCGGCCCACAGAAAGGCACGGCCGAGCAGGATCCAGCTCGTCCACCAATTGAAGACCCAACCGCCATATTGCGGCACCCGCCCTTCCATCGCGGCAAAGACCGGCCGCACGCCGCCGCGCAGCTCCTGCGCCGCGACGGCGACGATCCGCCGCTCGTCCTGCGCGAGCTGGTTCCACCGCGCCGTCGCATAATCGTCGAGCCGGGTCTTGTCGACCGAAGCGCGGTGACGGACGCCGTGCTCGTCCTCCCATGTGAAGAGCGCGGCGGTGGAGCCGACGGAGGGGACGCTCGCCGCGCCGCGCGGCGGCGTCTCGGCGGCGGCCAGCGCGGCCCGGCGCGACGCGGAAGGCGCCTCGCCCCATTGATCGAGCCGGATCAGCGCCGCAACCAGCAGCGCTACGAGCGCGACCGCCGCACCGGCGAGCAGCACCGGCCGCCGAGCAATTGCCGCCCGTTGGCGGTGCTGCAGCGTCTGGCCTATCGGTTTCGCTATGCTGGACGGCTCCGGCTGCTGCTCAGTGTCGGACACGTGCTTCCTTCTATCCGGCGAGAGCGTCTGTTTCGCATTGCCGTTCGCCGGTAGACCGGCGCCGCCGTTCGCGTTGCGCGATCAGACTATGCCAGAGACGGCGGCTTCGCCACATCGCTCTACACCGGCATCGTCGCGCGTCGCGATCGGCGCCAACGACGATGCGAGTTGCGGCAAGAGGCGGAGCTAGGGGATCTTGCGCGGCTCGAGCAAGGCGATATCGGAATGATCGCCGTACCACCAATTGCCGATCATGCCGCCCGCCACCGCGCCGAGCAGCGTGGCGCCGCGGAACGAGAGGAGCGAGGAGAAGACGGTGGCGCCGATGACGATGCCGGCGCCGATGGCGATCACCTTGGCGGGATCGATGCCCGGCTCGATCGGCGGCGGCGCGGCCGCCTGGAGTGGAACGATCGGCGCCTCGTCGGCATAGGCGGCAACCGGCAGGACGCCGATCGCGGCGACCAGGATGGTCAGCAATAGCTTGCGCATCGTACCGTACCTTCTCTCGTGGGCCAGGGGCGCGCCGCCATGCCGCATGACGCGGCGGCCACCGGTTACTCTGCCGCGGCCATGCCCAAGCCGCGTCCCGCGCCCATGCCGGCCGCGCCGGCACCGTCCATCGCGGCGCCGCCGGACGCCATCTCGACCCCGGCCATCTGTCCCATGTGGAAAGATCCGCCGGCGACGCCCGCCGGACCGCCCGCGGCAGCGATCTGACCGCCGGCACCCGCCCCGGCTCCGGCGGCGGCCGGCGCCTCGGCGGCGGTTCCCGCCGCGGCCGCTTCCGCCGCCGCCAGCTCCGCCTCGGCGGCGGCCAGCGCGGTTTCGGCCGAGACCACGGCGGCCTGCGCCTGGGGCAGCGATGCCACGGCGGCCGGCGCCCAGAGATACCAGGCGGCGACGGCGACGGCGGCGACGATCACGATCGCCGTCACATCGCCCGCGGTGATGCCCCCGCCGCCGGGAGGCGGCAGTTGCTGAGTCCGCCCCGTGATCGGCGCGAGGGCGACCAACGCGACCACGGCAATGCACAACAATTTCCGCATGATTCCCACCCTCCCCTAATATTCGCCACGGCGATTATTTGATTGAGACGGCGAGCCGCAGGGCCCGCTTCGACGAATTCAGCGTATCTTTAGGCATGGTAGCAAACTAGGCCCGGCCATTCCACCGGCAATTTGGCCGCGAGTCTGGCGGCGTCCATGAAATTATCGTGGCAGTCGGATGATTTCCGCCGCGTTCCGCATGCGGGTCCGACGGCTCAATCCGTCTCCTTCGGCCGCCATTCGCGCGCCATGCGCTGGGCTTCGGCGAGCTGCGCCGGCGTCATCGCCTTGGCGATGATGTCGCGGTTCTTGCTGGCGATCGCGTGATCGTCGCCGGGGGGCAGCTGGGCGGCGGCCAGATTCGCGTACATGTGCGATTTGACGTAGTCCTGCCCGACGCCATCGCCATTGGCGTAGAGCACGCTGAGGTTGAGCTGGGCGAGAGCGACGCCCTGGTCGGCGGCCAGCTGCCACCATGTCGCGGCGCTGACGAAATCCTGCGGCACGTCGCGGCCGTAGTAATACATGTCGCCCAGCGTGCCTTGCGCCAGCGCATTGCCCGAGGCGGCGGCGCGGCGGTACCAGCGCGCCGCCGCCGCGTAGTCGCGGGTGACCCAATGGCCATAATAATAGGCGTCGCCGATGAAGTCCTCGAGCGTGCCGATGCCGCGCGTCACCGGCGGCATGACGGTATGGAAGGCGAGCTTCAGATTGTCGCGCAGCGGCGTCACCAGCGCTTCGACGGTGCCGACCGAATCGGCGGGCTTCGCAGCGGCCGCGCCGTCATCGGCGGCCGCGCCGGCCGCGCCCCCCACCAGCGCCACCAGCAACCAGACGACCAGGACCCGCACGCGCTTCATCGCCTTGCTCCGAGCCCCGACATTGTCATCGCCCCGGCCGGACAACGTCAATACCGTCAATACCGGCGTCCTGCCGCCGGCCTTCGAACGATCAGGCGAAAATCGCCGCGCCGCCGGAGAATTGCGACGCGGCGGCTTCGACCCTCTTTACTTCGGATCAGCGCGCCAGTGCGAGCTCGCCCGGCTGCCACGCCGCCGCCACCGCCGTCGGCTGGCGCAGATTGGCGCGCACGCGGTCGCCCGAATCATACCACCACGCCCCGACATAGCCGCCAGCGACGCCGGCGAGGAGGGTGAGCGCATCGGCACCGCCGAGCGCCTCGGCTGCGAGGACGCCGACCAGCACGCCGACGCCGACCGCGACGATCTTGTCGAGGTTGATCCCATCTACCGTCTGAGCCTGGGCGGGTGGCGCCGGCGGCTTCGGCTGAGCCGAGGCGCCGACCGGCAAGAGGACGAGCAAGGCCAATGCGATCCCGATGAGCAGCCTGCGGATCATTCTTCCCTCCTGGTTTGGCAATGACGTGTTTATTCGATGATTGAGCTCGGCGAGCGACCGCAAGCTTCTCAACCGGCAATAACTATAGCAGCAAACGCGGCGCTGTGCAGGGTCTGCAGCAAAACATTCATGAGAATTGACGGCATCGCCATGAAACGACCGGGCCACAAAAGCCGCGAAGCGCAAAATCGCGATTGCTGTCGGCAAGGAAAGCGAGCTATTTTCCTGACGGCGACCGGCTGGAATACATGCGATTTCAGCTACCGGTTGATTGACATGAGCGCGCCGGTGTCCGGGGGAGGGGACCGGATATGGATTTGACGACGCTTGCCGCGGCGATCGCCGTGGCGCTCGGGCTGATGGCGGCCGATGCCGGCCTGTCATCGGACAAGGTTATGGTCGACGTCGCCGTGCCGGCAAGCTACACCCAGGCCGGCGTCAACACCGAGATCGTCGAGGCGCTTTACCTCGCGGAAATCCAGCAGATCATCGACACGCCCTCCGTCGTGCCGCCGCCGGCGATCCGCGGCACCCGCGACAAGAGCCTGGCCTCGAGCCTCGCCGACAGCCTGCAGCTCGGCGAGGTCGGCCGCTCGATGCAGCGTATGCTCGGCTATGACCCGATGCATATCCGGGCGAGCCTGATCGTCGAGCAGGAGACGACCAAGTTCATCGTGGTCGAATCCTCGCGCAAGGGAAAATCCTTCGAGATCAGCCTCGACCAGCGGCCGGGCGAGCCCATCGTCCAGCTGATCAAGCGCGGCGCCGTCGAGACGATCTATCAGCTCGAGCCCTATCTGGCGCTCGTCCACGCCATGCAGGACGCGCAAAGCCCGGAGGAGCTCGCCCGGCTCGCGACCTCGATCAAGCAGCTCCTGATGGCGCTGCCCAACGTCCCAGTCAGCACGACGCGCTCGCAATACGAAAACCTCCTCGGCGTCATCCGGCTGTTGAGCGGCGACGTCGACGGCGCCGCCGATTCGTTCAACGCCGCCGCCTTGTCCGATACCCGCAACGCGGTGGCCCTGCTCAATCTCGGCTTCATCGAGTGCCAGCGCGACCGCTATGCCGAGGCCGAGCGCATCGTCCGCCGCATCGTCGAGCCGGCGCCGCTGAGCAAGCAGCCGGTGCTGATCGGCGCCGCCTACATGACCTGGGCCTGCGCGCTGATGGGCCAGAAGAACTTCGCCGCCGCCGATCAGAAGCTCGCTCTGGCGATCCAGGCCTATCCCTATACCTCGTCGGGTTTCGAGCTGTGGGGCGATCTCAAGGAAGTGCTCGGCAAACCCGACGAGGCCGAGGGGCTGCGGCGGAAGGCGCGTGAGAATTCGATCTATTTCGAGCAGTTCGCCGAGGTCGCGATGCTCTATTTCGAGCTCTCCTGGCGCGACAAGGAAGCGCTCCATCGCAGCAAGTTCAGCAATCCCAACGGCCCCAGGGCGCTGCTGAGCGCGAATTGATCGCCCCGATACAAAGGATGCCGCGAGCGAGCGCAGGCGCAAGATGGCGATTGTCGGGGGCAAGACACTGAGCCCATCCTCGCGGTTGGCGGCACGGCCTGAACCGGCCGGTCGCGATACTGCGATGGCGCCGCGGGGCGCGATGGCGGCGTTCAGGAGGGAGCGGCGATGGATCTGACGACGCTCGCCGCCGCGATCATGGTCGCCCTCGGCCTGATGGCGGCCGATGCCACCCTCTCCTCGGACAAGATCATCATCGACGTCGCCGTTCCCGAGAGCTTCGCCGAGGCCGGTATCAACGCCGATATCGTCGACGCCCTTTATCTCACCGAGCTCCAGAAAATCATCGACACGCCGTCGGTCGTCCCGCCGCCGGCGATCCGCGGGACGCGCGAGAAGAGCCTGTCCTCCAGCCTGGCCGAGACGCTGAAGCTCGGCGAGGTCGGCCATGCCGTGCAGCGGATGCTTGGCTATAATCCGACCTATATCCGGGCCAATTTGATCGTCGAGCAGGAGGTGACGAAATTCGTCGTCGTCGAGGCCACGGCGCGCGGGAAATCCTTCGAGATCACGCTGACGCAGCGTCCCGACGAGACGATCGTCCAATTGACCAAGCGCGGAGCGCTCGAGACGATGTTCCAGCTCGAGCCCTATCTGGCGCTGGTCTATGCGCTGCAAGCGGCGCAGACCCCGGCGGACCTCGCCAAGATCCGCAAGGCGGTCAAGCAGCAGCAGGAGAAGCTGCCCAACGTTCCGGTCAGCACGCCGCGCTCGCAATACGAGAACCTGCGCGGCATCATCGCGCTGCTGGACGGGGACATCGACGGGGCGGCGGATAATTTCAGCGCCGCCGCCCAGTCGGACCCCCGCAGCGTCGTCGCCCTGCTCAATCTCGGCTTCCTCGAATGCCAGCGCGATCGCTATGCCGAGGGGGCGCGTATCACCCGCCGCATCCTCGAGCCGGCGCCGCTGACGCGGCAACCGGTGCTGCTCGCCGCCGCCTACATGACCTGGGCATGCAATCTGATGGGAGAGAAGGACTTCAAGCGCGCCGATTTCGTCCTCGCCCAATCGATCCTCGCCTATCCGCAGACCTCCTCGGCTTTCGAGCTGTGGGCCGATCTCAAGGAGGCGACCGGCGATGCGGCGGAGGCGACGCGATTGCGGCAGAAGGCGCGCGAGAACTCGATCTATTTCGAGAATTTCGCCGAAGTGGCGATGCTCTATTTCGAGCTGTCGTGGCGGGACAAGGAGTCGCTTCGGCGCAGCAAGTACAGCAATCCCAATCTGCCCCACCCCTTGTTGAATCAACCGTGACCGAAGAGCCGGGCGGGGGCGCCAGATTTTGCTCGCCGCCGCGTGGAAAGCACTTAAGTATTGCGCCTTGGCCGCGTATAGTCGCCCGTGGCAGGATGGCACTTGACGGCATGATGGCAATTGGCGGAATGCCGAGACGGTCTGCGCTATGCGCGAGGCTTGGGGGCCGGGACGTTGCGTTGCCGGGATAGGAATTGGGAGAGACTATGACGGCCGAAGAGAGCAGAAGAGCGGAAGGGGACATGGTACCGTCACAGTTGGACAAGAAGAAATTCGCCGATCTGGTTCGCATTCACGCGATCAACGGGGACGTCATCACGCGCGACAACGAGATGGCGATCCTGCGCGAGGCGGTCACCCGGTTCGGCATGAGCCTCGACGATGCCACCGGCGTCATGCTGGCGGTCGCCGCCGAGAACGACATCGCCCTGGTGAGCAACGCCGAGCACCATGTCGGCACGCTGATCGAGCAGCTGGTCAAGAAGGGCAAGATCGGCCAGAAGGAATTCGACGACGCCGTCGCCATCTACAAGAAGCTGACCAATGGCGGCGTGCCCGACAGCGACGTCAAGAAGCGCGTCAAGCAGATGGTCGAGGGACGCGGCTGGAACGGCAAGAAGACCCGCTGGCTGCTCGGCTCGCGGAAATGGTTCCGCAAGATCTGAACGATCGCCGCGGCTGCGCCGGGCGGCACGACCGCTCAGCCGTTCATTTGTGGAAATACTCGCGCGCCACGGCGCTCTGACGACCGCAATCCAAAGCCCGCGTGCTGAGGACGAAGACGCGTTGCGCGACATAGGGATCGACCGAGGTGGCGTTGAGGCGGTCGAGCTGCTTCTGCACGTCGATCGAGCGGATCGCGATGTCGCTCAGGCGATACGGCACGTAGGCCGTTACGCCCATCGCCTCGTAATAGGCGACGACCGTGGCGATGCGGCCGGCCGCGTCGCGGATCGTTCCCGGACCGAAGAGCGGTAGCACGAGATAGGGTCCCGAGGGCACGCCGTAGACGCAGAGCGCCTCCTCGAGGTCGCGCGGATTGGCGCGCAACCCCATGCGCGACGCCGGATCCAGCACGCCGACGATACCTACCGTGGAATTGATGCCGAAGCGCGCCGTCGCGATGCCGGCATCGGCGAATTGCCCTTCGAGCAGGTTGCTCGCGATGGTCACCGGCTCGCGCAGATTGGCAAAGAAGTTGCGCACGCCCTGCTGCACCGGCGGCGTCGTCGACCGCAGATAGAAACCGGTCACCGGGTTGAGGATATTGTGCCGCAGCCGGTCGTTGAGACCGAACATCAGGCGATTGAATTCCTCGAGCGGGTCGTCGGCGTCGATGGCGGCCTGCAAGGCGCTTTCATATTGCACGCGCAGGCTGTCGCGCATCGACGGCGCCATGGCCAGCATGGCGGGCAGCGGCGGATCGCCGTCTTCCGCGCCGTCCTCGGGCCCGGCGAGGAAGCTCTCCCAGATCGGCGCGAGGACCCCGCGCTGCAGCCGCGCCGCGAGGTCGTAGGCCAACGCCGCGCCGTCCTCTAGGGACGGCGCCGAGGCGTTGCCGGCGAGCTCGACCGCCGTCTCGACGAGCGGACGCAGCGCCGCCCCGGCGCTGCCGACGGCCTTCGCCACCGCATCGCCGATCCCCTCGTAGAGCGGCGGCGCATCCGTCGCCTCCTCGATGCTCGCCGAGAGCGGCACGGCGACATCGCCGGCGCGGTCGAGGCTGGGCGCGAAACGCAGCGCCGGCAGACGTGGCAGCGCGCTCTCGTCCGCCGGCTGGGCCGGCGCGGGAACGGCAAGCAGCAGCACGGCGGCGAGCGCCGGTGCGGCACAGAGGGCGAGGAGGGCGACGCGGAACCGGCAGGAATGCGGTACAGCCATCGATCAGAGCTTCCGGGCGATCAGCTGGTCCATCCGGTCCTTCAGTGCATAGAATTTTCGCTGGTCGAAGGGGTTCATGATAAGCGCATTCTCGGCCAGCGCATCATCGAGATAATGCCCGGTCAGCACCGGGCTGCCGTTATAGGCAAAGCGGATGAAATCGGGGGCGACGATCATTTTGACGATTTCCACGGCGGCGATCTGATCGAGGAAGATACGCTTCTCCATCAGACCATAGCCGAGGTGCAGCAATTCGACGAGATGTCCCCAGGTGCCGTCCTTGATGATGCGGAGCTCGTTGCGCGACAGCTCGAGCCGTCCGCCGACCCCCTTGGCGACGAGTATCGCGTCGCCGGCAACCGGCCGCGTCATCGCCCCGCCTCGCCAGAGCGCATTCCGCTTACGCGGAATCGCTCTAGAGTCTGCCTTTGGCCGCTCATGCGCCGTGCCGGCTTGTCACATGTTCCAGCGCCGCCCCGCCGCCCGTCAGCGGACATAGCGCTTCTGCTGCTGGCCGGTCAGCCGCTCGATGAAATGCGACCAGGAGACGCCGAAGGCGATGACGAGAGCGAGGGCGACGAGGACGCTGTACTGCCCGAGCAGCAGCCAGCTCCGCCAGGATGCGTCGTGCTGGACCGAGATCAGGACGAGCGCCAGCTCGATGCTGAACAGCAGCGCCGCAAGACCGCCGACGATCAGCCCCGCGCCGCGGACGGCGGCGAACATCACGGTCAGGGCGACGCCGTAGACGAGCGCCAGGCCGATACCGATGACGGCCTTCAAGGCGATCGCCACGCGCGAGCCGTCCATCAGCCAATGATAATAGGAATAGCCCGTCGGATTATAGGTCGAGAACACCAGCAGCAGACTGCAGACGAGCCGCATCACGAACGAGGTCAGGACCGATTCCTGCTTGACTGCCATTGCCTCGATCGCTCCGCTGGACGGCCCCAGCAATTATAGGCCGGGCAAGTATAGGAAAGCGCCGCGGCGCTGTCATCGCGCGCCAACCGCCGGACGGCAATGAAATTGTCAATTGTCGGTTGCCGGGCAATAACCCTATTCTGCCGGACGACACGAGCCAAAGCGCAGCCTGCGCCGCGTTTCTTGATATGGGCGCGATATTCCTTAACACGGGCATTGCCATGTATTGCTTGCTGATCCTCGCCATCGTCGCCCTCCTCGCCGTCGCGCCCTCCCCCGTGCTCGCCCAGACCGCCACGCAACCCGGCACCACGCCGCCACCGGCGGCGGAAAACAGCATGCTGCCTTATGTCGTCGCCCTCGGCGCGGTGGCCGGCGTCATCGTCTTCAACGTCGCCGCCCTCGGGCTGGAAGCGCTGCCGGGGGGCGTGGCGTATGCCGGCGGCGCCACCGTGCCGGCCGAGATGTCGGTGGCGATGAGCCGCGTCTATGCCGCGACGAGCGCCGTCATCGGCGGCTTGCTCGCCGATTACATCTACACGACGAAATGAGGCAAGCCATGCTGCAACGAC
>WNFM01217187.1_pt7 | contig 10181 bp, 8 predicted proteins | sample 5400271 | NCBI WGS metagenome assembly WNFM01 (sample SAMN13153352, study PRJNA577476) | soil metagenome | isolation source: 60 cm saprolite on Douglas fir-dominated hillslope | place: USA:California | collected 2013-09-17
CAGACGTCGCGCGCGCCGAGCAGCGTCGGGGGAGCCGAGTCGGCGAGCCAGCGAATCAGCTTCATCGCGACGGCGGTCGAGACCCACTCCCGCGCGTGATGGGTGCCCATGAACAGCACGTTGGGCCGGGCCGGATCGTCGCCGGCAGGACCGACTTTCACCGCGAGGATCGGCCGCCCTTCGACCGAGGCCCCAATCGAGTCGAGCTGGATTCGAGGATCGGCGGCGGCCCAGGCCTCGAGCGTCGCGCGGATCCCGATGCCCAGCTTGTCGAACGACTGGTACACGTGGAACGTGTCGGCGGCGGGCGTGGCGGGCACGGCGCTCGTCAATGGGCGCGCGGCGCCCTGCGTTGCTGGAGAGACAACGATGACCGCATACAGCGCCCCATTGATCTCGCGGACGCCCGCGACCTCGAACCCGAGGCGCGCCAACGAGTCGAGCGTGGCGCGTCCCCTACGGAGCCCGATCGGTACCTCGACCATGCGGAGCTGGGCCGCCGCCGGGAACAAGGGGGCGACGACGACGCCGACAACGAGCGCTAGAAGCCGAGTCGTTGCGCGAGCCATTCGGGGGCGGGCAGATAGCCGCCGAGGACGAGGCCGAGCCAGATGAGCGCGGCGGCGATCGGGGCCCACAGCAGCGCGACGGGCCACAAGGCCGGGCGCCAGCGCGTGAGCGTTTCGATTTCGGGAGTCCAGCGGCGCCGCTCTTCCTCGACCTCCCCTTCGAGCGCGAGCCAGGCCGCTTCCAAACGCCGCGCGGCCGCCCGCAGCGCGTCCTGCCAGGCCAGGTGCGCGTCTTTGTCGAGCACGGTCGCCCCCTGCACGCGGGCCGCCGCGGCGTCGAGCTCATCGAGCGCGGCGACGAACGTCGCGCCACCCGTGCCGAAGCGAGCCGCGATGGCGCGCTTCTCGCCCATCGCCAGGAGGCGCGCCTTGAGGCGACGGCGCGGCAGGCGCACCTGCCGCGCGGTGCGCACGATCTCGGCCTCGAGCGCATCGGCCACACGTGCCGCCGCACGGCGTACCGCCTGATCCCACGCGGCGGCCCAGGCACGACGGCCGGTCACCTCGAGCACCTGCGCACGGTCCTCGCGCGCCGCCGCCCCGCGTCCCTCCCCTGCCAGCTCCAGCACGGCCGTGGCGAGCTCTTCGCGGATGTCGTCGAGCGGCACCCACGGGGGCTCGCGGCGCCGCGCCACGATCACCCGGCCGAGCGATGGGGCCAGCTCCGGGACGCGGAGCGGCATCGGAATGTTCATGGTGTGGCGATCCGCGCCGGGCGGCCGGTACGGCGCTCGTAGTCCTTGATGAAGAAGCGCAGCGACTCAGGGAGGAAGCGGTCGCGGGGGATGCCGGTGGCGGCGATCGCCCGCTCGATGGCTGCCGGCTCGCCCTCGACTTCGACGAGGACGTCCATCGCCGGATACCACTCGATCCGTACCGCCGCTTGGGCGAGGCGATACTCGGCAATCGTCCGGTCGATTCGCATCACGACCTCGTACCCCAGGTGCTCGAGGATGGTGAGGGCGGCGTCGGAGTCCTCGAGGCGCGTCTCGTGCTCTTCGCGCCGTTTGTAGCCCCCCCGGATGCTGACCGGGCCCTTCCAGGCCAGCACGCCATAGGACGTCGTTCCACGATAGCTGCGCAGCCGCAGAACTTCATCCCGACCTTCCAGGATGCCGCCCCGGTCGCAGCGCCGGTCGCGCATCTCCCCGCGAAACACCAGCTCGGCGCCGGCCCGCGCGAGCGACGCCTCGAGCGCCGCGGCGTCGTCGACCCGCGCCTTCAGCTCCAGCTCGTCCGTCGATCGGTTCACCCGAGCAGGGCGCCAGTGACCGCTGGCGTGTCGGTCAGGTTCTCGAACACGTAGGCGGCGCCGGTCGCGCGTAGCTTCGTGACGTCGTAGAAGCCGGTCGCCACCGCAACCGTACGAGCGCCGATCGGACGCGCGCACGCGACATCGTCGGGAGTGTCGCCCACGATCACGATGTCGGCCCCGGAGAAGGTGCGCCCGGTACGCTGCGTGGCGCGGTCCGCGGCGATCGCCGGCAGCTCCGGGCGGCGCGCGGAGTCGGAGCCGTAGGCGCCCACGGCGAAGCGCGCCGGATCGAGTCCTACGGCCGCCAACTTCAGGGCGGCGCCGCCGACGAGATTCCCCGTGAGCAAACCTACCAACGCCCGGCCTTCATTCTCGTGCGGCTCGAGGGCGGCGAGCAGCTCCCGGACGCCCGGCAGCAGCCGCATGTTGCGCGGTGGCTTCTGCAGCTCGGCCGTGAGGAGCCCGACGTAGCGTCGGCACACGGCGGCGATGCGTTCCTCGTCCTCGGCCTCCGGATGCTCGGCCAGCGTCATCAGCTCGCGCACGATCTGCGGGTCGGTCTTCCCATCGAACCGGTACGTGTCGATCGGGCCGGCGGTCCCCATCTCCTCGACCAAGGCTTGCTGGATCGCGCGACGCCCCGCTCCGTCGGTCCAGAGCAGCGTCCCGTCGATGTCGAACAGGATCAGGCGCATCGCCGAACCCCGACCAGGTTGGTCCGCAACCGCACCATCCGCGGTTCATCGCCGAACAAATCGTCGATCCCGACACCGCCGCGCGACAAGGCGGAGTGCACGATGCGGCCGGCGCCCGCCCACAGCGCGACGTGAGAGACGCGGCCGCGTTCGGTGAAGAAGAGTAGATCGCCCGCTTCGTAGCCGGCGCCGTCGGCCGACAGCGCGACCTCCCGGCCCTGGCCGAACTGTTGGTCACTGTCGCGCAGGAGCTGGATCCCGCGCGCCGCGTACACCGCTTGCGTGAGGCCCGAGCAATCGATTCCCCACTCGGTGCGCCCGCCCCAGAGGTAGGGAGCGCCGGCGTACCAGCGCTGCGCCAGCTCGGGGAGCGCGAGGTGGCGCGACTCGACTCGCAGCTCGCTCTCCGGCCGCACCTCGCCGGCGACGATCGCTCCGACAACGCCATCCGCCAGCTCGACTGTCCCGTCGCGGCGCAACGCGACTCGCGCCCCTAGCGGCAGCCGTCGCCGGCCGCCATCGGTCTGCAGGTCGGCGCCGACGGCCCGCGCCGTCGCGCGCTCGGCCCAGTCCTTCCCCCAGTCGTCGGGACCTGTCGCCGCGTACCCGGCATGCACCCAGGCGACGTATTCGTCGGGCGCGCGCACGCGCAGCCAGTCTCCTTGCCGTTCCAGGATCTCGAGCGACTCGCCGTGCAGCGCCTCGCTCACGCGCGCCGCGTCGAGTCGCGTGTCGCCGAGCAGGGGCGCGAGCGCCGCAGTCACGACGGCCGCCGCGTCCACCGCGCGGTCGGGGAGGAGGCGCACCTCCTCGACGAGGCCAGCGTCTGTGGCGAGGCCGCGTAACGCCTCCTGGGCGGAACGGCTGGACGTGACGCCGGTCAGTAGGGGCGCAGCATGCTGCGCCCCTACGCCAGGGGTCACCGCGACATCAAACACCCCCAACCGCGAATCGGGCACCCATTTGCGGCGAATGTCGTCGATGGCGCGCTCGAGCTTATCCATCTTATGCGCGCCGCACCGCGCGCTCGACCGCAGTTGGTACGGCGAGCGCGGCGAGCGCCTCGACCTGGAGCGTCGAGGCCGGTGGCACCGCCCGAGTACTCACCGCGAAGACAACGTCGCCGTCATACAGCGTTCCGTACGGCGTGATGCAGCGGGCGAGCGCGTCGCTGCCGGCCTGCGCCAGCGCCTCGAGCTGGACGCGGTCGAGCACCGCGTTGGTCGCGACGACGGCGAGCGTCGTATTGCGTGTGAGGCGATCCGGGTCGCCGAACGGGGCGCCGCCGCCCGCGAGATAGCGCAGCGAATCGAGGAAGCGGCCGTCAGGGCCGCGCGCGCCGGCGATGATCTCGCCGCGCGCATCGCGGATGTCGCCGACGGCGTTCAGGACGGTGAGCACGCCCACCACGACATCGCCGGCGCGCTCCGCCCAACTGCCGACACCCGCCGGCGTCATCTTGTCGATCCCCGCGGCCTTCCCCACGGTGGCGCCGCTGCCGACGCCGATCGCGCCCTCGGCGAAGTCCTCAGCGGCCGCGTCGCATGCGCGGTAGCCGTCGTCGGGACCGGGCCACCCGACCGGTTTCCCCGCGTTGCCCAGGTCGAAGATCACCGCCGTCGGCACGATGGGAATGGTGCCGAGCGGACCCACCGGAAGCCCGCGCTGACGTTCGCGCAGCCAGCGCATCACGCCGTCGGCGGCGCCGAGGCCGAACGCCGAGCCGCCGGCGAACAGGATCGCGTCGATGCGCTCGACCAGATGCCGCGGATTGAGCGCGTCGATCTCGCGCGTACCGGTGGCGCGGCCGCGCACGGCCACCGCCGCGCGCAGCCCGGACGCCGGGCCGAGGATGACGGTACACCCCGTCCCGTGCGCCGGTACGTTTGCGTGTCCCACCGTGATCCCGGGGACGGCGGCGAGATTCGTGCGTGTGGTCATCGCCGCGCGAAGATACGTCGGCTTGCTGGCATTGTGGAGTGCGCGTAACGTTCACGGCCATGACGAGCCCTCCGACACCCGCTGCTGAGCGTACCACCGTCCTCGTGGTGGACGACGAGGAGGGCATCCGCAAGGCGCTGGAGCGCTTCCTGACTCGCCTCGGATACCAAGTGGCCGTTGCGTCGAACGCGACCGAGGCGCTGGAGCGGCTCGCGGTGGACCATCCCCAAGCGATGCTGTGCGACATTCGCATGCCGCAGACGAGCGGCGTCGAGCTCCTCCCCAAGGTGCTCGCGCAGGACCCCGATCTCGCCGTCATCATGCTCACGGCGATCGACGAGCCCCGCACCGCGATCGAGTGTCTGAAACTCGGCGCCTACGACTATTTGATCAAACCGGTGGACCTGGAGGAGCTCGAGCTGTCGCTCCAGCACTCGCTGCGGCAGCGCCAGCTGGAGCTGGACCGCCGCCAGCTGGAGCAGTGGCTGGCGCGCGAGGTCGCGGTGCGCACGCGCGAGCTGGAAGAGCGTACGGCGTCGATCGAGGAGATCGCGCTCGACGCGCTCGCCGCGGCGAAAGATTGGGCGGGCGCCGACGAGGCGGTTAAGAGGCTCGCGGCGGAGCTGGAGGCGTCCCCGCAGGAGGTGGCGGCGGAGGTCCAGCGGCGACGGAAGTAGCCGCGCAGGTCTTGCAGAGTGTGACCCCCCGAAACGTACAAATCAGACAAATGAAGGTCCCGCAGTTGGCGCACGGGTAGCCCTCCGACGCACGCTCCTCGTTCCCGCAGGAGCGGCAGACCATCCCATCGTGCTCTTTCAGCTTCGGCTTATCCATACACGCCTCAGAGGTTCAGGCTGTACAACTTAATCTTATTGATCAGCGTAGCCCGCGAAATGCCGAGCTCCAACGCGGCGCGCGTCCGGTTGCCGTCGTGATGCCGTAACGTCCGCTCGATCTGCTGCCGTTCCACGTCCGCCAGTGACTGCGCCTGGTAACGCCCCCCCCCCGTCCCCCCTCCCCCGTCCCCCTTCCCCTTTTGTTTGAAGTCGACCGGCAGGTGCTCCACGCCGATGGCCGCCTGGCCGCGTGCCAGAATCATGGCACGCTCGAGCACGTTGCGCATCTCCCGCACGTTCCCCGGCCACGGCGCCGCCACCAGACGATCCATCGCTTCCGACGAGCACTCGGCGGGGCAGCCCGGCAGCTGCGGCTTTAGGTCTCCCAGCAAGCGCGTGAGCAGGGCGAGGCGATCCTCGCGCGAACGTTCGCGCACCGGCGGCATGGTCAGCGGCATCACGTTGAGGCGGTAGTAGAGATCCTCGCGGAACCGCCCCGCTTCGACCTCGGTCACGAGATCCCGGTTCGTCGCAGCGACGAGCCGCACGTCCACGGTCAACTCGCGCGTGCCGCCCAGGCGCCGGAATTTCTTGGTCTCGAGCACCTTGAGCAGTTTGGGCTGCAGCTCGGGTGCCAGCTCCCCGATCTCGTCGAGCAGGATGGTGCCGCGATCGGCCAGCTCGAACAGGCCGAGCTTCCGTTCTTTCGCGTCGGTGTAGGCGCCCTTCTCGTGGCCGAACATCTCGGAGTCGAGGAACGTCGCGGACAAGCCGCCGCAGTTCACCTCGACGAAGGGCCCCTGCGCGCGCGGCGACAGGTGGTGGATGACGCGCGCCACCCAACCTTTCCCGGTGCCGCTCTCGCCCTGCAGCAGCACGGTGGAGCGCTCGCTCGCGGCGAGCAGCTCCACCTGGCGCGCCATCTCCCGCATCGCCGGTGAGACGCCGAGCGACGTCAGCCCTTCGTCGCCGTGATCGCGCGAGCGGAGCAGCGCGTTGTGGCGCGACAGACGCACCTTCTCGGCGACGCGCGCGGTGGCCGCGGCCAGATGACTCATGTCCACCGGCTTGGCGAGGAAATTCTCCGCGCCCAGCTGCATCGCACGCACCGCCGTCTGGATGTCCCCCGCTCCCGTGAGCAAGATGACGGCCCCGTTCTCCCGGCGCAGCCGCTCGAGGACATCGAGCCCGCTCGCATCTGGAAGGTTCAGATCGAGGATCACGACGTCGGGCCGGACCCGCAAAAACGTCTCGACTCCCAGGTCTCCCGTCGTCTCGCGCCACACCTCGTAGCCGAGGCGCTCGAAGTAGTCGCCGATCGCGCGCAGCACGGCCGCGTCGTCATCCACGAGCAGCAGCGTGTCAGCCATGACGGTCCACGAGCACGGTGAGCGCTCCCGGCAGGAGCGTGGTCTCGAAGGGCGTGTCTCCGACGACCTCGCCGTCGAGCTGCACCGGTCGCGGGGGAGCCCCCACGACCTCCACGCGGATCGTGCGCCCGCGCCCCCACCACACGCGCCCCGCCCCGTTGGCCGTGCCGCGAAACAGGTCCCACACCGCGGCGACGCTTTGCCCGATGCCGTCGGCGTGCAGCGCCACCACGTCCAGCCAGCCGTCGTCGGGAGCGATGTCCTTGCCCAGGCGCACGAACGGCGGGATGAGCTCGCCGCAATTCAGTACGAGCAGCATCGCGGCGCCCACCTCGTACGTCTTCCCGTCCACCGTGATGCGATGGCGCGTGCTGCGGACCCTGCCGAGCTTCCGGACGGCCCGCGCCACGTAGGCCCCGAACTTCCAGCGCTGCTTGGAGGCGGCACTCGTCTCCGCCATCAACTCGGCGTCGAACCCGGCGCCCGACGCCACGGCGAAATAGTGCGTGCCGTCCGCCCGCTCCGATACGCCGATATCGATGGCGTGCGGCCGGGCGGTGAGGAGAGCGCGGGCCGCCTTCGCGGCGTTCCGCGGCAGCCGCAGGTTCCCCGCCAGCAGGTTGCCCGTCCCCCCGGGCACCAACCCGAGCGGAATACCGGTCCCTACGATCGCGGCCGCGATCTGCATCGCGGTGCCATCGCCGCCGTAGCAGACGAGCACGTCGATCTTCTGGTCCCGCGCGTCAGTGGCGAAGCGGCGCGCGTCGCGCGGTCCCAGCGTCGCGAGTACCTCGACGTCCCAGCCCCCACCCCGCAGCGTCTCACGGATCGCGGTGACGGCGCGGGCGTCGGTGCGGGCGGCGGCGGGATTGGTGATGAGCAGGGCGCGCGTCACGCTAGTAGCGCCGCTCCCAGAACAAGTCGACCCCGACCTGACGGGCGGCAGACGCACTCTGCTGCACCGCGTTGGGACTGGCGCAATTACGGACCGGCTCGAAGCTCGCTTCGGTACGCCATTCTGGACTGATACGGTACTGCAGGGTGGCGCCGAGCGTGTTGGCGACGCTCACCTGCTGGCGCTGGCAGAATCCGGCGTTGAGTACCAGGAACGTCTTGTCCCCGATTTGCCATCCCGCGGCGAGCTGCGTGCGGGCGTTGCGGTCCGTGGGATCGCCGGGGCGGAACTCGAAGTAGTCGAGCGGCACGCCCAGGTCGGAGACCACGGTGCGCTCCACTTCGCCCGCGACCAGGCTCGCCGCCGTGCTGCGCATCAACGCCCCCTGGCCCCCTGCCAGCTCGAAGCTCGGCCGACCGAACATGAGGTACGAGATGATCTCCGTCTGCGATAACTGGCAGCGCTCCGCTTCCAGTGTGAGGTGCGGCACCAGCAGCGACCCGCGGATATGCCCCACGATCGTGATGTCCTTGTCGGGGCACGGCGACGCCCCGCCGCCGGCGACGGAGTGCACCACGTGCCGCGCCTCGATGTCCAGCTCTGCGTCCAGATCCGGAGTCCCGAAGTAGCGCACCGTTCCCTGGTTCACCACGAACTCACGCGACACCGGACCCACCAACAGGCGGTAGGTGCCCCGCGGTGCCTGGAGCGTGCCGCTCAAGAGATAGTTGTCACGCACCTTGTTGACCGTCACAGAGCCCGTGAGCTGGATATTCGCTTCGGTCGAGCGGAGCCACACGTCGCTGCCCATCGTGAGCTGCAGCCCCTGGATGCGCAGGCTGTCGAGGAACACGCTCTCGAACTCGGGGCCGAGGCGCTGCGTGCGAATCAGCGATGTGTCGATGAGGTCCTGCACCCACGGCTCGTCCAGGTTCACGACGCGCTTGTTCACGAGATCGGCGAAGTGCAGCACCCCCTCCGTCACGGTGCCCCGGCCCGTGAGGGTGGCCCCAAACACCGGTCCACCAAGCCCGAGCTGGCCGCTCGCCGTCACGGCCAGATAGCCCTTCAGATCGAGCGCCTTGAACTCGGTCGCCGCGATGTTCAGGTCGAGCACGGGTCGGGTCAGCCGGTCGAGCCGCACGTAGCCCGTCACTTCCGCCCGGCCCTTCTCGCTGCGGGCCGTCAGGCTTTGCACGCGGATCGTGTCGCCGAGCAGCACCAGCCGCCCCCCGATGTCCTCATAGCGGACGTTCAGGGCAGGGATCGTGGCGGCGGCACCGGTGATTTCCAGCCCGCCGCGCAGCTGTGGCGCGTCCCACGTGCCCCCGATGCCGAGGTCGGCGTCAAATACGCCTCGCACCTGGCGCAACAGCGGCGTGACGGCTTCGAGGACGGTGAGGTCCACGCTGTCGGCGCGCGCCTGGACCGACAGCGTGTCCGGGAGCTGCCGCTGCGCCACATCCATCAGCGCGAGGTCGAGGGGCAGCCGGGCCGTCACGTTGAGGATTTGTTGCCCCGAGCGCCACAGGTGGACTTCTCCATCGACGCGGCGGTTCTTGTACGCGACGGTCCCGTCCATGAACGGCGCCCGGAACGCCCCGAACGCCCCATTCGACAACGCGAACGATCCATTGTAGGTCGGGTTCGCGCGCGTGCCTCCCAAAGCGACGGTGGCGGTGACGGCGCCCGCCACGCCGAGCGTATCGCGCTGCAACAAGGCGTACACGCCGGCGAGCGGGAACGTCTCGACATACACCCGGGCATCGGCTCGTCCGTGGCGCGCGACCTCTCCGCTGATCACGAGGCGGCCTCCCCCCTCGCTCGAGCCGGCCGCGCTCTTCAGCGACAGCGTGTCGAGCGCCACCGAGGAGTCGCTGATCGTGACCTGCACGGGCCGCTCGAGGAACCACACGCTGCCAGGGAGCAGCAACGCGAGCGAGTCCACGCCCACGCGTTGTCCGGCGTTTACCCGAGCGTAGCGACCGCCGGCGAGGAACGCCCCGAGATCGCCTACCCGTGAGCGCGCGAACCAGGTGAGCGAGTCGCGCGTGCCCCTGGCGTGGGCCTGGGCGGCGCCGAACCCGAGGCGACCGTAACCCAGTGAGTCGAGCGTGGCCTCGACCTCGAAGACCGGCGCGACGCCGGGCTGATACGTGGCCCGCCCCTTCCCCGCCGGGACCCGCCACCCGCGCCACCGAAGATCGGTGGCCGTCGCCCGCCCTTGGGCGCCGACCGAATCGAGCGCGCCGTCAAGCGTGAGAAGGACCTGCGCAGAACCTCGCAGCGCCTCTCCCGGCGTGGGGCCCGCGAGACCAGGGCTGGCGAGCCAGGTCGCGAGCGAATCGAGCACTTGGAGACTGTCGGCATCCACGTCGAGCGACAGCGAGCCGTGTGTGGGTCGCCGCCACCCCAGCGAGCCCGAGCCGCGGGTGAGGAGGCCGGGTTGCTGCAGCCGCAGCGACTCGACGTAGAGCCGGCCGTCCGCAAAGCGCAGACGCACCGAGCCCGAGTCCACGACACTTCCGGCGAAGAGCGACGGGGCGAGCGCCGCCGTCAGGCCACCGACCGGCGGCGCGGCGCTGTCGCCCACGACGCTCCCCGACACCGTGAAGGAGAG
>WNFM01052190.1_pt2 | contig 10180 bp, 11 predicted proteins | sample 5400271 | NCBI WGS metagenome assembly WNFM01 (sample SAMN13153352, study PRJNA577476) | soil metagenome | isolation source: 60 cm saprolite on Douglas fir-dominated hillslope | place: USA:California | collected 2013-09-17
CTTTAAAACCTGAGTCTTAGGCCATGGACCTGGCATCCGGTCCGCTCTAGGAGTCGATCAACGGGCGTATCGCTCTCAGGCAGATGCCTCAATTATGGTTCGGCCTAATAAAGCTCACCACACACGATCTCTTTAATTTCCGAACGGATCGTCCGCCACTCGGGACTATCCGTACGCACCAAAAACTGCGCGGCCAACAGGGCCGTCATAAGATGCATGGGTTGCAAGTTCTCATCGTTGTTTATTAGCTTCGCCAGCCAGTTACTGAAAGGGGTGACTACTACTTCGATCTCTTCGCCAAAATCTAATGACTGCTGCGCATCGCACCGCGCCCCCCAGACCAAGAACGAATGAAGCACGTTTGTGAGGTTTGCAGGATTTGCGTACGTCGAATGTAGCGGAACTATTTTGTCAGCGACGAAACCGGTTTCCTCCTTCAGTTCACGCAACATGCCGGTTGCTGGGGTTGAGTCATCTGAGTTTAGCGCGCCACACGGGAGTTCGAGCAGGATGCTTTTTGCACCTTGCCTGAACTGACGAACCAAGACGATTTCAAACGCTCTGTTAAAACGATGGCATTCACCCAATCGGAGTATTCAAATACGTGATAGTCCTTTATCTGATGACCTCCGCCTGTAATACATGTATCGGTCCTCCATAAAAGGTGGGTGTCACGATACCTTTCGGTGCTGGACAGTGAGACCATGGTTTCATCTCATTTCCTTGATGCAGAGTGTTTGCTTGCATCCGCCCTGGTTCGAAAGTTCTGATTTTGTTATAGCTTGCTGATAGGAACAGAACCGTAAGTTGGACACGAGTCTTCGTTGTCGCACAAGCGATTTCTTTTGACCTTCGGCGCCCGCGCCGGTTGCGGTTCGATAGCCGAGCAATAGAGAACAGAATTGATTTTTAAGCGAGCCTCTGGAACTGACGATTCAGAGGTTTTCACCTGCTGCCTGAACCGAGGATTGGCGTTTTCGCATGAATCAGAACTTTCTTGAATCTTACGACTCGTAAGCCAAAAGAAAGTTTTTCTTTGACAACCCGGCACTTCCTATTCAATTTGTCGACGAAAGCGTTGCGAAAGTTCTTCGCGAGCCTGTGTGGTTTCCCCCCGTATGTTGCTGACCGATTCCAAAAACCCCCTCTCCAGCATTCTGCTTCGATCGAAGCTCTCCGATGCTCGAGTTCGCGCGTTCTTTCCCGGTTTTCGCTCAACTGGCGAAGACCAAGCCGATTGCAGAAGAAGCTTTCTAGGCTCTTTGCTTGGCAGACGCGAGGACAGAGGAGGTGCGAAAAGGCAGGCAGGGACAGTCTCACAAACTATCGCAGAGCTTCATCTGTTAACCGGCGGCGAGCTGTTTGTCGTCGTTAAACCCCACCAAATGCGCCCGTACAGCGTTACCAAACTATGATTAAGCAGTTTCCCCTTCGGCTACTGGCAGGAATATTCGCACTATGCTTCCCTTTAGTGGGAGCAGTATTCGCTCAGAGCGATCACTATCGGTTCGTCATGGTGTCCCATATCGGGTCAAGTGACGCCAACATGAATTGGTTGACGTCGTCGATGAAGACTTTTGAGGAGAAGTATCCCGGGGTGAAGACGGAATATCTGTCGACTAACGATTCTAACCTGCAAAGTTTTATCGCGATTCTGAACCAAGCGATCGCCACTCATCCTGACGGACTCGCAGTTCCCATTCTAAATAGTCAAGCTCTCGAACCCATCCTAAACAGGGCGATATCCAGCGGCATTCCCGTTGTCGCTTTTAATATTCCGGACTCGCGGCCAGAAGGCGAACGGATCCCTTATCTCAGTTATGTGGGAGGCGATGAGTATCTCACCGGGCTCAAACTGGGCGAGCACGCGATCGAGTTAGCTAACGCCGGCAAAGCGCCAAAACCGGTCAAAGTAGTCTGCGCCAATCATGATGCCACTCACCAGGGACTGAAGGCGCGGGTTCGGGGAATGACTGACGCGATGAAGAAAATTGGCGTGTCTACCGACGAGCTGATCATAGGTGCTGATCCCGCCAAGGCGCGAAGTGTTTTGCAGTCTTATCTCAGCAGCCACAAAGATGTGAACTACATTTTCTGTGTGGCCTCTTGGACTGCTCCGTGGGCTTACAATGTCGCGGATCAGATGGGGCTGAAGCCGAAGCTTGCCGACAAAGGGATGACGATCATGACGGTCGATGATAGCCCGGATGCCTTGCAAGGAATAAAAGATGGGAAAGTCCTCGAGTGTAACAGCCAGGGTTTTTGGCTCCAGGGCTACCTGCCGATGGAAATTCTCTATTTCTACAAAAAAATGGGTATGTACCCGCTGAAGGACGTGATTACCGGGCCTGTAGTGATCGATGAGAGTAATGTTGATAGCTGGATAAAGTTCGTCAAAAACATCGTCGGAGAAGAAGGCTACAAAAAGCAGAACACCTGGTAACTGGAATCCAGTCTAACGCTTTAGCGAAGACAAGAACGGCGCTAACCAGAAGCTGAACAAATGCGAAAACTTCTTAAGCGACCGGATGTTGGCGTTATTTTCGGCTGCATCTTTTTGTTCGCCTTGTTCAGTATCTGGAACCCTCGGCAGTGGTTCGATTCATCGACTATTAGCAACATTAGTCAGTACACAGCCATTCTGGGTCTGCTGGCGATCGGTCAGACATTCGTCATCTTGGTTCGGGAAATAGATCTCTCCGTCGGATCCGTCTACGGGATGGTCGGAATCACCTTCGCCAGCTTAGAAAATAGTAATGTCAGCGTTTTAGTCTCCTTCATAGTCGCGATGCTTTTTGCGGTGGTGATTGGCCTAGTAAATGCCATTGTGGTCGTCCGGGGAAAGCTGTCTTCTATGATCGTCACCCTCGGCGGTTTATTTTTTTATCGAGGGTTGATTTATGTAACGACTCATGGAGGAGTGACCGGGGTCCCAGAGGCTGCCCGCAGCGATTGGTTTGCACAATTGCTTGGTGGCCACTTCTTTTGGGCTGAGAACGGTTTTCTGCTGCTTTTGCTCCTTGGTTTTATTTGCGCTCTGTTCCTTTATGAGATGCGCTTTGGCAATCATCTGCTTTCTGTAGGCGGGGATCCGGACAGTGCTGAATCTCAAGGGATTCCGGTCGACCGAATAAAGACTATCGCGTTCTGCCTTGCTTCATGCTTCGCCGGACTGTCCGCTATCGTGACCTTGACCAACCAACCGGAAACCAGCGTCTCTTTGGGTACCGGAATGGAATTGGAGTCAATAGCCGCGGTTGTGGTAGGTGGCACGCTCCTTACGGGCGGCAAGGGGACTATTCTAGGTACTATCTTAGGCGCGTTTTTCTTTACGGCCGTTCGCGCTCAAATGATCGCATTGGGCGCCCCACCGTCTTGGTATGTCTCGTTCGTCGGGATCGCGCTTCTGGTTGTGGTGACCATCAACACGATCTTGTCTAAGCGACTGAGATCAATCTGATGAATAGCAAGTAGCGCCGTTCTTGGGCAGAAAAAGTAATAATGAACGCTAACGATAGCAGGCAAACCGAAAGCGGTATGGAATCGAGAAACCCACTCATTAGCATGAAGAATGTTTCCCTCGCTTACGGAAACTTTCGCGCGCTCACTGATGTTAGCGTCGACTTTTACCAAGGAGAGTTAGTCGGCCTAGTGGGAGACAATGGAGCCGGTAAGACAACGCTCATTCGAATTATCTCGGGAATAATTACTCCGACATCTGGAGAGGTCTATTTTGATGGGCAAAAGATCACCAAATTTCACCCGAAGCAGGCAATTGACCTGGGATTAGAGTGCATCCAGCAGAGTATCGGAATCTGCGATAACCTATCGGTCAGCCGTAACTACTTTTTGGGTCGAGAACCCATTAAGCGCATTCTTGGCCTGCCATTTCTAGACAAAAAGAAGATGCGTGAGACCAGTGCCAAGGTCGTGCACGACTTCGGGCTGCGGGACACGGTTGACGTGGAGGACGAAATTGCGCTGCTCTCAGGAGGAGAAAAACAAACGTTCAAGATCGCTCGGGCGGTTACGTTCCGTAACCGAGTTATTATCATGGACGAGCCTACCAATCATCTTTCCGTACGGGAGCGTGCCCATGTAAATGATCTGGCGGTTCAGCTAAAGCAACAGGGATTGCTGGTGATTTACATTACCCACGATATTTTTCAGATCCATCGTATCGCTGACCGTATCGTGATCATGGAGAATGGTCGCAAGGTCACGGATGTCCCGCGGGAAGCGATGAGTGCTGAGGCACTGGAGGGCATTATTCGAGATGGAGGCCGGATGCCCGCCAAAAAAGGAGTATCGGCATGAGGCGACAGCTTGGGCAGTTGCTCCGCAAGCACCCGGAAGGTGGTACCATCACGATGGTGGTCCTGATTTCTGTCATTTTCGCTGTTCTCACCCAAGGTAACTGGCTTTCAGTAGGGAATCTACAATCGCTGGCTCAACTTACCGCGGTATTAGCGATTATGTCCTTCGGAGAGGCGATGGTAATCGCGACAGGAGAGATCGACATTTCGGTCGGGTCTGTTTCAGGCGTGTGCGCCTTGACTTTTCTTGGCTTGGCTCCGGTGGCCGGCAGCTTTGTCGCTCTAGTCGCTGCTTTGGCGGTTGGAATGCTGATCGGAATGATGAACGGCGTTTTTGTTGCGGTCATCGGGACCCCTTCTCTCTTAGCGACTTTGGGATCTCTTTTTCTATTTCAGGGTATCGGTTACGCCGCAACCTCAGGTTTTTCTTTCACCGCCACCAAGGCGGTTCGCCAGCAGTTCACCTACAATCTCTTTGGCGGCGGTGATTTTTGCCAAGTTAATACTGGACTGATTTGGGTTCTGATCATTCTGGTGGTGCTTCATCTTTTGACGTTCGCAACCCCGCTTGGTAATCGAATCCTGGCGGTTGGTGGGGACTGGGCGTCGAGTTTTTCGCGTGGAATTAAAGTGAACAGAATCAAGTTTGGTGTTCTGGTCCTCAGCGGAATCTTGGCGGCATTCTCGGGTGTTTTGGATGCTGCTTTTATTGGTTATGCCGATGGCAGTTTTGGTGCAACGATGGAGCTCTCCTCGATTGCCGCTGCCGTGCTCGGCGGATGCCATTTAGCGGGCGGTCGGATTTCGCTCTTGGGAACGCTTTTAGGAGCGTTCATGTTGCGGGGCATCCAGAGTTTTCTGGTCCTGCTCGGGGTTCAGCCTCAATGGTACATTCTCGTAGCCGGACTAATTGTTGTGCTGGCCAGCTTGGCAGATCGCAGCTTGGGCAGGTTCGCCCTAGGCACGGCGCGCGGGAAGGGATGAATCCTCTACGCGTATACCATTCGGCCGTGGCGGGGAATTGATGGAAGAACGCCAGCCAATTCAAAATGTTTAATATTCTGAGTTAGGCGAAATTTATGAGTAGCATCAGCGATTTAATCGAAAGTCATTCTAGCGACATCGCCGAGAGCCATAAGCTCGACGCTAAGCCATATCCCAGAGCAGTGAACCATGTCGGAGTGGGCGTATCCGATATTGAACATGCGATCGACTGGTACACTCGGGTGCTCGGTTTTACGTTGCTGATGGGACCATTCGAGGTGCGAGTCAAACCCGGATATGAGGGAAACCAACGAGACGTTCTCGGGGAGGATTTCAAAGCCATGCTCCAAGCGCACCTGGTCTCCGGAAACGGTATCGGTATTGAACTCTTCCAGCTAATTGATCCCCCTCACCAGAAACGGGAACCGTCTTTAGAGTATTGGAAAAGTGGTTTCTTCCACATCTGCATTACCGATCCCAACATCGAGGAGCTGGCGGCAAAGATCGCCGAATCGGGTGGACGGCAACGTTCGAAGATTTGGAGGAATAACTCCGCGATGAAGGAATATCGACTCTGCTATTGCGAGGATCCCTTTGGTAATATCATCGAGATCTATACACATAACTACGAAACGTTGTACGGCGGATTAGTTAGGTAACCTGCGTTTGGAACCCAGTTTGGAGTCGAAAGGCGTATAGCCTGCCCCATTGGTAAAGTCTTTGACTTTCACCCGGGTTCGCCCTCTTCGCCCTCTAAATTCAGGAAGCGGATCAAAGAAGAAACGTTATGAAGAATAAGGAAACGATCGGCGTGGCTTTTCTGGGAGTTGGGCGTATGGGAGAAACGCATCTCCGAAATCTGACGGCTATTAGCGGGATCAAGGTTGTTGCTGTCGCTGACCTGATTCTCGAAAGGGCCGAACGTGGCCGCCAAATCACGGGAGCGGAACTGGCGATAACCGACAGCGCGAAGGCGATAGAGCATCCTGCCGTTGATGCCGTCGTCATAGTGACCAATACTGGCTCGCACGCGGAGTTAATTAAACAAGCGGTAGTTGCGGGCAAAGCGGTTTGGAGTGAAAAGCCGATAGCTTTGAACTTGGCCGAGACTCAGCAGGTTGTGCAGCTCGTCCGGGAACGTAATGCTTCAGTACAGATCGGTTTCATGCGGCGTTTTGATCCTGGATACGCTCTAGCGAAAGCAAAAATCGACGCCGGAGAGCTGGGAAAGCTCGAGACGTTTCGTGCGCTGAGCCGGGATACGTATCCACCTAGCTATGAATACCTAGTGGGAAGCGGTGGCCTGTTCTTGGACATGTCGGTGCACGATCTCGATCTAGCCCGGTTCTTAGTCGGGGAAGTCGAGGAAGTTTGCGCCTGGGGAGGCGTACTGATTGATGAGCGTTTTAGCAAAGCGAATGATGCGGACACAGCGGTCACGCTTTTGAAGTTTAAGAATGGAGTTTTAGGCGTCATAGAAACTTCGCGGCGGTCTAATTGGGGCTATGATATTCGGACCGAAGTGGCCGGCTCGATCGGCAAAGTGGTCATCGAAGCGCCCCAGAAAACTCCTCTACTCTTTGCTAAGGATTTCGCTTCGACGTTTGATCATTACGAGAATTTTCCAGATCGATTCGAACTTGGTTACCGACTTGAGCTCGAGGCGTTCTTTGAGGCTTTGCAAATCGGGAAAGTGCCGTCTCCAGGGCCGGAAGAAGCCCTGGAGACGCTTCGATTGGCCATAGCAACGACAAAGAGTTGGCGGGAAAAACGACCGGTGAAAATCTCGGAAATTACCGTATAAAAAGCACGGCTTGACAGGTGAAGATGAGTCTAAAAAGCGCACATCTCGAAAACCGACCTGGGAGACCGATACGCAACGGGGGTGTCAGCGCTTGCGATTGCGATGAAGATTTAGTGTTCTGCTCGGAGAAACCTGGGGGTCTTCTCCATTGGGAAGCGACGCGTCCTTCTCGTTGCGCTTAGGTCCTGTTCTTTCGACATCCACAATCCGAAGCGCTGCGCCCGCAGCTTCAAGCGCCTTGATTTTAGCTTTGGGGAGACGGCTATCGGTAATAGTCAGATCAATATCACGTAGATTTGCGAACCTGGTTAGGCATTGGTCGCCGAATTTGGAGGAATCGACCAGAACGTACTTCTCGCGAGAGACGCGCATAATTGCCTCCTTGACCTGGGCATCCTCCGGATTCGGAGTGGTATGACCTTTTTCTATAGTGAAGCCAGAACTTCCCAGAAAAGCCTTGTCTGCTCGATATCGATCAAGCATCCAGAGAGTCTCTCGTCCCAGGAGCGCCAGACTCTTGTTTCTGACCATACCACCCAATAGGAGGATATCATAACCAGCGCTAGATACTTCGAGGGCTACCGGTACAGAACAAGTGATAATAAAAACAGATTTCACATGAGTTTTCAAAACCTGCGCTAAGGCTAAAGTCGTGGTCCCGGCGTCGAGAATGATCGTATCGCCCTCTTTGATGTATTCTAGCGCCGCGGCCGCTATGGCGAGTTTCTCGGGCAGATGTTGGCTGGCGCGTTCGAGAAAGGACCTGTTAAATCGGCTGCGATGGGAGAATACCGCTCCTCCGAACGTGCGCTGTAGAAGGCCTTCACGTTCCAGATCGTCCAAGTCTTTTCGGATAGTAACGACACTAACGGCAAAGCGATCCGCTAAATCGCCGACATCTAAAGAGCCGGTCTCTTCGAGAAGATTTAGAATCTGCTGACGCCTAGGGCCTGTTTTCACTTACGGAGGGCTTGTCTCTTCACGGTTGCTTTAGAGGGTAACCTTGGCGGTATAGACGAGTCAAGAAATGCCCTGGCCAGCCGCCCAGATATCGAAACGCGTAAGATAAAAGCAGACAGAGAGTGAAGTTAATTTTGACATTTGCTAACTTTCTATTTTATTTCTCTTAGAAATCAACTCGAAAGTAGCGGTTCCCCCAGAGAGAAGGACTTCCGGCCAAGGACTGCTAAATCGAGTCTCGCGCTGAAAACCAGGCAAAATCTGAGGAGAACGTGTGTTGAAACGAATCTATCATTCCAGTCAGGACGGCCCATTCTTGCTCCACCTTGATCCCAAGGTAATCGGTTGGAAGTATCTATCGTTTAAAGTAGGTCGTCTTAGTGGAGAGCAGACGCTCGAAGACAACACGAAATCTGAAGAAGCAGTGATCGTTCCATTGGCCGGCCACGGTTGGCTTTCTTTCAACAACCAAGTTCACGAACTTGGGAGATTGGATCTATTTCGGGATAAACCGGACGTTGCCTACTTACCGCCAAGAACGAAGTACGTGGTGGGAACCAGAGACCATTTTGAATTTGCCATTGGCGGCGCGCCAGCCAAAGGGAACTTGCCCGCCCGGCTTATTAAGGCCAGTGAAATACCAAGCTCAGCTCGAGGTGAGGCAAACGCGAAACGTGGGGTTAGCACATTAGCGGATTCAGATGATTTGACTGAACGGTTGACCGTGTACGAAATTCACGCTCCCAGCGGCAACTGGTCCAGCTTTCCTCCTCACCGGCATGACACTCGGGAGCAATCTTCGTATCACGAAGAAACCTACTACTATCGATTCCTGCCAAAGAATGGTTTCGCCATTCAGCGGATTTATACGCGGGACACAGATCTTGATGTAGCTATTCCGGTTCAAGATGGCGACGTGGTGGTAGTTCACGAAGGCTATCATCCGGTAGTGAATGCGCCGGGAACTAATACCTACTATCTGAATTTCCTAGCGGGCGATGTGCGAAAAATTTCAGCAATCAATGATCCAAACTATGATTGGATCAAAAGTGATTGGGAGGGCAATCCGATAGAGATCCCGCTAAATAGTCCCTAATACCATGACTAATGCTGTTTCATTGAAGGACCCGGACCTCTTCCGGCAACAAGCCTACGTATCTGGCTCTTGGTGTGACGCGGACAGCGGCGCGACCGCCGAAGTAAACAATCCCGCCACCGGCGAAATTCTGGGCACGGTCCCAATGATGGGCGTTGAGGAGACTCGACGTGCGATTGCAGGAGCGAAAAACGCTTGGGGCGATTGGCGGCGTCGGACTGCGAAAGAGCGGAGTGTAATTCTTCGCAAATGGCATGACCTGATGCTGGCTAACGTCGACGATCTTGGGACGTTGATGACCGCGGAACAAGGGAAACCGCTAGCCGAGTCCAAAGGTGAAATCGCTTACGCCGCCGGCTTCATTGAATGGTTTGCTGAGGAGGCCAAGCGAGTCTACGGCGACACCATCCCTTCGCCGTGGAGCGATCGACGGCTCGTCGTTATCAAAGAACCTATCGGTGTCTGCGCCGCCGTTACACCCTGGAATTTTCCTGCGGCGATGATCACACGAAAACTGGGACCCGCTCTGGCTGCCGGTTGCCCGATGATCACAAAACCCGCCCTGGCCACACCTTTTTCGGCTTTAGCTCTCGCGGTACTGGGAGAACGGGCTGGCGTGCCTCCAGGAGTGTTCAGCGTGCTAACCGGGAGTTCGCGCGAGATCGGAGGCGAGATGACATCGAACCCTGACGTGCGCAAAGTGACGTTTACGGGCTCGACTGAAGTTGGACGGACGCTTATGCGGCAAAGTGCTGAAACCGTTAAAAAGCTTTCCCTAGAGTTAGGTGGAAACGCGCCGTTCATTGTTTTTAACGATGCGGATTTAGATGCGGCAGTGGCCGGTGCCATCGCCTCGAAGTATCGTAACACCGGTCAAACCTGCGTTTGCGTAAATCGTATTTACGTACAATCGGGTGTGTACGACGAATTTGCGGCAAAGTTAGTGAAAGCCGTCGAAGGCCTTAAAGTCGGAAACGGTCTCGAGGCAGGTGTAACGCAAGGCCCCCTGATCGATGCGTC
>WNFM01200780.1_pt1 | contig 10179 bp, 10 predicted proteins | sample 5400271 | NCBI WGS metagenome assembly WNFM01 (sample SAMN13153352, study PRJNA577476) | soil metagenome | isolation source: 60 cm saprolite on Douglas fir-dominated hillslope | place: USA:California | collected 2013-09-17
GAACAGAAAACCTACCGGACCGGAAGCAACATCCCATCGAAGGATTCGGGCGCGAAGTCCGGGGACGCCCAATCGATCCAGTTGCCGCCCAATACCCAGCTTCCTCGCGGCGCCAGCGGCGGCTGAAGTCTTCGCCCCGCGGCCGCGAAGCGATCGCGGATCACGTTGCCTCGGCGACGACGACGTACCGCAGGGGCCCGCCCGGGTTGATTGCGTCGAACGGATAGCACGTGACGAGCGTCAGCGTCGGCACGCGCGTGTCGCGGGGAATGTTGAGTTCGCGAAAGTCCGCGACGTAGATTCGCCGCACCGCGAAGTGCCGCTGCGAGCCGTCGGCGCGCTCCACAGCCAGCGGGTCTCCGGGCGTGAGGCGCCCGACAAAGCGAAAGTGCGTGTCGCGATGCCCGGTGATGACCGCGTTGCCCGCGTCTCCCGGCGCGGCCGAGCCATCGAGGTGCCCCGGTCCGAACGCCAGTGTGCGTCCCGACGCGCCCGCGAGCACGAGCAGGTCGGCATCCTGCGATGGCGCTTTGAGGCGCGCCACCGGATGCGTGTCGGCCCACGGCCACGGCTTGATTGCGCCACCCGTCGCCTGGGTCTCCACCCACGCGGAATGCAGCAGCACCTGCGCCACGCGCGCTTTCGCATAAATGTACAAGCCGTTGCCTAAACTCGCGGCCCCGGCGCACGCCGCGAGCACGATGCAGGCGACGAGCAACCAGCGTTTGCGTGGATTCGGGCGCGTGCGCTGCGTTGGCGGTCTGCTGCCGAGCGGGGAAGACTCGGCCGGCCGGCACCGGAATGCGATACCCGGTGCGGACGCGCGCATCCAATTGCGCGCCTCGCGGTCGTTCCGGCCGAAAGGTCCTCCCCGCTCGGCAGCCGTGGCCATGATCAGATCCCCCGCAATGGAGCACAACGGCGCGCGAACGCCATCGCCGCCGCAGCGAGCAACAGCAGGAAACCGATGACGATCAGCAGCGCTGCCGGTGTCGCCGTGCGCGGCAGTTGATCGAAGCCGGTCAGGCCTTCGGGCACGTTGCCGGGCAGCGCGCTCTTGACGCTGTCGACGCCGGCGGGCTTGGTCGGCGTCACGTCGACGGCAATCAAACTCGTGTATTTGCTGACGAGATGGTGCGTGAGCGCGACGTCGAGCACGGCATTGCGAATGTCCGGTTCGGGAGCGCCTTGCCGGCCGGCATCCATGAGCGCGTCGATTTTCGCGCGCGCCCAGAGCACGGCCACGCCGGGTTCCGGCGCGCCGACGGCGATCGGCAGCAGCTTTTGCCACTGCGAGGCGGCGCGCGTGCCGGAGATTGCGACGTTGCCTTGCATCGTGCCGGCCGGAAATTGCGCGGTTACGACGAGCGGCTCGCCTGCGTACAGATCCGGCACGAGCCGCGGCCATGCGTCGGCGCCGCCGGGCCAGTCGATGACGATGTCTGTCAGCGCCGGGCTTTCGAGCTTGCGGAAGAGCGCGGACATCTTCTCCTTCACTTCGCGCACGTCGCCGATGAACGTGAACGTGCCGCGTCCGAACTGCGCCGCCTTGGTCAGGAAGAACGTATTGGGCGATGGGCCGATGCCGATCGTGAACAGGCGACGGTCGCCCAGCTTGTCGTGGACGAGGCGCAGAATCTCGTCTTCGTTTCCGACAGCGCCGTCGGTCAGGAACACGACCTGCCGCACGAGGGGCGACTCGCGATCGCCGGCCAACGCGATCTTCAGCGCCGGCAGCATTTCGGTTCCGCCGCGCGCACGCAGCGCGCCGACGAACTGCTTCGCGCGCGAGAGCGTCGCCGGATCGAGCGGCATCGGGGCGGAAAAGAGGGGCGTGCTCGTCGAATTGAATTCGATCACGTTGAAGCGATCGCCGGGTTGCAGCCGGTCGAGGGCCATCGCCAGCGCTTCGCGGGCCTGTGTAATGGACACGCCTTCCATCGAGCCCGACGTGTCGATGATGTAGGTGATCTCGCGCGGCACACGCGTCGCCGGCGCGTCCGGCGCGGTCGGTGGCAGCGCCATCAGCAGCGCATACGTCTTGTCACCTTTGGTTTCGGTGAAGAGCGCAGCACCCGGCGCCGCGCCGACGTCCGGCGTCCAGACGAGCTCAAAGTCGCGCGCCGCGGGAACCGGTCCGCCGTCGAGCGTCAATCGATAGCGATTTCCGGGATGCTCGACGATGGTCATCGCGTGGTAGCTGCTCGCAAGCCTTGCCAATGGAAAGCCCGCGTTCAGGTCGATCGCGATGGTCACCGGGTTCACATAGCCTTCGCGCGCGTTCACATAGGGGGGCGTCACGCGGTCGGCATCGAGCACTTGCTGCGTCGCGGGCGACCAACCGGCGCCGCCGCCAGCCGATTCGACGGGTAGTCCCGGGATGTAGCGCGGCGTGATGGCCAGCGGGAAGCGCAGCCGGAACGAACCATCGTCGTAGCGCAGGGTCTCCTCGTACTCGATTGCGACGACGATCTCCTCGTTTGGCCCGATGTTCGCCACGTTCGTCGTGAACATGTTCGGACGTTCCTGCTCGACGAGCGTCGTCTTGCGCCCCTCCGCTTTCGCATTTTCGTAAGTGCGGCGCGCTTCGGTTCGCTCTTTGATCAGGCCCTCGATCACGCGCTCGCCGATGTGCATCGTCAGGTGGTCGCCGGCGGCTTTTTCCGGCAGCGGGAACGCGTACACGCCTTCGCGCCATTGCGCGGTCGGATTCACAAAGCGATGGCGCACCTGCACGCGCGCGGCCAGGCCGCTCACGTCCATGTGCACGTCCGTGAGGAGCAGCGGGGCCGCGGCGCGGGCGCCCGCGTCGTCGCGAAGCAGCAGCGTGCCCTGACCCGGGTCGCCAGTGCCCGCCGCTTTGGCTTCGAAGCTCACGATGAACACCGCGAGGGCGAGCACGAGGCTCACGAAGAGCCCGGTGGCCACACTCTCGAGCGCCAGCCGCCCCAAGGTTCGCCATTCGTTGTGCGGGATCCCGTTCACTTCGACCCGATCGGCTTGCGGCATGGCGGCTTCTTCCTTCCCGGTTCAGCGTCAGCGGATGGGGAGTCGACCTCGAAGGCGGCGTCCGCCGGCGTCTCGCCACCCTCGGAGCCCATTTCGCGCGCGCATTGCGGCGGCGGCGGGGGCGCAATGAGGCAATCCAGCGAAGAATTCGGGCAAACCGATGGCAATGGTTGGACCCCCACGCTTGCGGCCTTAAGTTTCCGCGGCCGCAAGCGTGGGGGTCCAAAGGGCTGCGGTATAGTCGCTTGGGCCATGAAACGCATCGCCATCGTCGAGGACGAGCCTGCGATCCGCGCCAATTACGCGGACGCGCTGCGCCGGCAAGGTTACGAAGTCGCGACCTACTCCAACCGCACGGATGCGTTGAACGCGTTTCGCACGCGGCTGCCCGATCTGGCCCTCGTAGACATCGGCTTAGGCGACGATATCGACGGCGGCTTTGCGCTGACGCGCGAGTTGCGCGCGTTGTCGGCGACGCTGCCGATCATCTTCCTGTCCGCGCGCGATAGCGATTTCGATATCGTCGCGGGTTTGCGCCTGGGTGCCGATGACTACCTCACGAAGGACGCGAGCCTGCCGCACCTCGCAGCGCGGATCGCCGCGCTGTTCCGGCGGAGCGACCTGCGCAGCGCACCGCCCGTCAGCGAAGACATCCTCGAGCGCGGGCCGCTCAAGCTCGACGTGCTGCGCCTGACGGCTGACTGGCGCGGCAACCGGGTCGACCTCACGCTGACCGAATTCTGGATGGTGCACGCGCTCGCGCGCTTTCCCGGCCACGTGAAGGACCGCGATGCGCTGATGCGCGACGCCAACATCGTCGTCGACGACAGCACGATCACGTCGCACGTGAAGCGCATCCGGCGCAAATTCCAGGCCGTCGATCCTGCGTTCGACAACATCGCGACCGTCTACGGCATGGGCTATCGCTGGAACGCCGAATGAGGGTCCCGCGCATTGCGCTGTCGATTCGCGCGCAGCTGCTTCTCGTGCTCACCGTCTTCCTGGCGTTGCCGTGGCTCGGCGTCGAATACGTGCGCGAGCTGGAACGCGTGTTGCGCGACGCGCAGGAGCGAACGCTCGCAGGAACCGCGCAGGCGGTCGCCACCGCGCTGCACGACCGGCCGCGGCTCTTTGCGGCACGGCCCGATCCGATTGCGCCATTTGCGCGTGAACGCGCCGACGAGTCGGCCAAGGGCGCCGACCGGCCGCCGCCTTCGGCCTCGCCGGAGATTGCTCAGATCATTGACGGCCTTTCGCGGACGACCGCGCGAATCTGGGTCATCGACCGCGATGGTGCGGTGTTGGCGCGCGCCGGGACGCTCAAGGCGCCGCCGGCGGATTTACCGGCGCAAACGTTTCCGGCGCGCCTCGCGCGCGCAACCATCGGCCGCCTGTACGCGCTGGTGCTGGATCAGCCGAGCGAGGATTTTGCCGACGACTCGGCGACGGGCGGAGCCCCGCACGGCCGTGATGTCGAGGGCGCGCTCGCGGGCATCCTGACGACGGACCGGCGGCCCACGTCGGATGCGAAAGCGGTGATCGTCAGCGCGGCGCATCCGATCTGGGTCGGCGACCAGGTCAAGGGTGCGGTGGTCGTGGAGGTGACCGGCAACGCGGTGCTGGCGCAGCGCAATCGCGCCTTCGAGCGGCTGTTCAACATCGTGCTGGCGGTGTTGCTCGTTGGCTCGCTCGCGCTGACGCTGTATGCGACGTGGCTGTCGTCGCGCATCCGCCGCCTGCGCGACGCCGCCGAACGCGCGATCGACGAACAGGGACGGGTGCGCGCACCTTTCGCAAGCTCGTCGGCCATCGACGAGATCGGCGACCTGTCGCGCAGCTTTGGCAGCGTTCTCGCGCGCTTGTCCGACTATGCGAGTTACCAGGAAAAAATGGCGAGCCGCCTGTCGCACGAGCTGCGCACGCCGATTGCCGTCGTGCGCTCGTCGCTCGACAACCTGAAGCAGACGCAACTTCCCGACGATTCGCGCGTCTACATGGAGCGCGCGCAGGAAGGACTCGCGCGGCTGACTACGATCCTGACGCGAATGACCGAGGCCGCGCGCCTCGAGCAGAGCCTGTCCGACGCCGAGCGCGAACGCTTCGACCTCGCTGCGGTGGTCGCGGGCTGTGTGGACGGCTACCGCCAAGCCTATTCCGAAGCGCGCATCGCACTTGCGCGGCCCGCGGGCGAATTCATCGTCGACGGCGCCCCCGACCTGATCGCGCAGATGTTGGACAAACTCGTTGCCAACGCCGTCGAATTCGGCAAGAACGGCGCGATCGAAATCCGCCTCGGTAAAGAGGGTGATGAAGCAATCTTATCGGTGAGCAACGAAGGGCCGCCGTTGCCGGAGATGCTTGCCGGTCATCTCTTCGACTCGATGATGTCGGTGCGCGGCGGCGGCGACGCGGGCGAGCCGCACTTGGGGCTGGGACTCTACATCGTGCGGCTCATCGCGCAGTTCCACGGCGGCCGGGCCGATGCGCGCAATCGGCCGGACGGTGCGGGCGTCGTGGTCATGGTGACATTGCCGCTTGCGTGACGTCGGGCGGCGATGCATCGGCGATAATGTTACTTGCATCCCGCATTTCGATCCGACTCTGGCACTGCCAGCAAACGACATCCAATTGATCTCATGGCGCGCGTGAACTTCCTTCGCATCTATTTCGTGTTTGCCGCAGCCTACCTGCTCTCGTACCTGTTCCGCTCGGTCAACGCGGTCATCTCGCCCGAGCTGTCGCGCGACCTGTCGCTCAACCCGGCGTCGCTGGGCCTCCTGACGAGCGCGTATTTTCTTGCCTTCGGCGCGGCGCAGATTCCCGTGGGAATGCTGCTCGATCGCTATGGCCCGCGCCGCGTCGCATGGTTCGTGCGCGGTTGGCGGCGGCACGCGCCAGTCGTTTCGGCCGCGCAGGCGGCGTAACAGGACTCCGGAATGCACCTGCACATCCTCGGCATCTGCGGCACGTTCATGGGCGGGATCGCGGCGATCGCGAAGAGCGCGGGCCACACGGTTACCGGATGCGACGCCAACGTCTATCCGCCGATGTCCACACAATTGACCACACTCGGGATCGGCCTCACCGAGGGGTGGGATCCCGCGCAACTCGCGGGCGCCGCCAGCGGCGCCGACGTTTTTGTTGTCGGCAACGTCGTGTCGCGGGGCAATCCGCTCATCGAGGCGATCCTCGACGCGGGACTGCCGTACGTGTCCGGGCCACAGTGGCTGTACGAAAATCTGCTGCACGACAAATGGGTGCTGGCGGTTGCCGGGACGCACGGCAAGACGTCGACGTCGGCGATGCTCGCGTGGATCCTCGAGCATGCGGGTCTCGCGCCGGGATTCCTGATCGGTGGTGTGCCGATCGACTTCGGGATCTCCGCGCGCCTGACCGAAAGCGCGTTCTTCGTGATCGAGGCCGACGAATACGATACGGCGTTCTTCGACAAGCGATCGAAGTTTGTTCATTACCGCCCGCGAACCGCGATCCTCAACAACCTCGAATTCGATCACGCCGACATCTTCCCGGACTTGGCGGCGATCGAAACGCAGTTTCACCACCTCGTCCGAATGATTCCGGGCATTGGCCGGATCATCGCCAACGGCGGCGAGGCAAGCGTCGCGCGGGTGCTCGCACGCGGGTGCTGGAGCGAGGTCGAGCGCTTCGGGCTCGCGGAGGTGGCGGGCACGGGTCCGGATTGGACGATCGCCGTCGACGGCTCGATCCTGCTAGGCGGCGCGCCGCAGGGAACGTTGACCTTCGACGAAGCGGGAAGGCACAGCCAGTTGAATGCGCTGGCCGCACTCGCCGCGGCGCGGCATGTGGGCGTCCCCGTGACGCACGGCCTCGAGGCACTGGCGGCGTTCCGCGGCGTGAAGCGGCGGCTGGAAATGCGCGGCATCGAGCGCGGGGTCACGGTCCACGACGACTTCGCGCATCATCCGACCGCCATTGCGACCACGATCGACGGACTGCGCCGGAAAATTGACGGAGCGCGGATCCTGGCGGTTCTCGAGCCGCGGTCGAACACGATGAAAATGGGTGCGGTCAAGGACGCGCTGGCGGGTAGCCTGGCCGCGGCCGATCGCGTGTTCTGTTACGCCGCGAATCTCAACTGGGACGTGGCCGGGGCCCTGGCGCCTCTTCGCGACAAGGCGAGTGTGTACACCGACTTGGCGTCGCTCGTGCAAGACGTCGCTGCGCAATCCCGGCCGGGCGATCACATTCTCGTGATGAGCAATGGCGGATTCGGCGGCGTGCACGAAAAGCTGTTGGCGAAAATCGCGGCAGGATGACTCGCGCGACGCTGGTCTACCTGCACGGCTTCAACTCGTCGCCGCAGGCGGTGAAGGGCGGCAAGATCGCCGCGGCGGCCGCGGCATTGTCCGATCCACCGCACGTCCACATTCCGATGCTGCATCACCGTCCGGCCACGGCGATCCGCGATTTGCGTGCATGGGTGGAGGCCGGCGACATCGATCTCGCGACATTGACCTTCATCGGCAGCTCGCTCGGCGGTTTTTACGCGACGTGGCTGGCCGAAAAATACGGCACGCGCGCGATCCTCATCAATCCCGCGGTGCGCCCGGCGGCGGCACTCGCGCCCTATCTCGGACCGCAACGCAATCCGACCACCGGCGAGGACTGGGAATTGACGGCCGGGCATTTTGCGGAACTCGAAGCGTTGCACGTCGCGGCATTGACCCGCATGGATCGCTATTTCCTGCTGATGCGGTCCGGTGACGAACTGCTGGACTGGCGAGACGCGGTCCGTCGCTATGCCGGGGCGTGGCAATATGTCGCCGGCGGAGGCGACCATGGATGGGCGGAGATCGACGACGAAATTCCGTCGATGCTGCGCTTTGCCGGAATCGATTGTTGATGCAGCGATACTGGCGGTTAGCGGCGTGTCGGAGGTACGATGGCGCCTATGACTTCTCCCACGCACATCGAGCAGCCCGCGTTGCGGTCCGTCTCCCGGGCGGCGGCGGCGCACATCAAGCGCGAAAACGCATTCGGCGCGCGTAACTACGATCCTCTGCCGGTCGTGCTGGGCCAAGGCGCCGGGGCGTGGCTGACCGACGTCGACGGCAAGCGCTATCTCGATCTCATGAGCGCGTATTCGGCCGTCAGCTTCGGCCACGCGCACCCGAAAATCGTGTCCGCACTTGTCACGCAGGCGCAACAACTCGCGGTCACGTCGCGCGCGTTCTACAACGACCAGCTGCCCGTGCTGCTCGAACGTCTCGCGCACATGACCGGCCTCGATCGCGCGCTGCCGTCCAACGGCGGCGCGGAAGCGGTCGAAACGGCACTGAAGGCGGCGCGCAAATGGGGGTATCACGTCAAGGGCATCCCCGCCGACCGCGCCGAAATCATCGTTTGCGAAAGCAATTTCCACGGCCGCTCGATCGCCATCGTCGGCTTTTCGTCCGAGGCGCAATACCGCGAAGGATTCGGGCCGTATCCACCGGGATTCGTTACGATCCCGTTTGGCGACGCGGCGGCGCTCGCAGCGGCCATTACGCCGAATACCGCGGCGTTCCTGGTCGAGCCGATCCAGGGCGAGGGTGGAATCATCGTGCCTCCGGAGGGCTATCTCGCCGAATGCTCGCGCATCTGCCGGGAACGGAAGGTCCTCCTCATTTGCGATGAAATTCAAACGGGACTCGGACGCACCGGATACGTGCTCGCCTGCCATCACGACAACGTGCAGCCCGACGGCGTGACCCTGGGAAAGTCGCTCGGCGGAGGGCTCCTGCCGGTTTCGGCCTTCGTCGCGACGCACGACGTGATGCGCGTGTTCACGCCGGGCGATCATGGCAGCACGTTCGGTGGAAATCCGCTCGCTGCCGCGGTGGCGATGGCGGCACTCGATGTGCTGGAGGACGAATGCCTCTGCGAGCGCTCGCAGCAGCTTGGCGCCTGGCTGATCGGCGAACTCGCGTCGATTGCGAGCCCGTTGATCCGCGAGGTGCGCGGCCGCGGGCTCTACATCGGCGTCGAAATCGATGCGCGCCGATTGCCGGCGAGGCAGGTAGTGGACCGCCTGCTGGCGCGAGGCATCCTGTCGAAAGATACGCATGGAACGGTGGTGCGGATCGCGCCGCCGCTCAATGTCGCGCAATCGGACCTCGCGTGGGCGGTCGGCGAGTTGCGTGAAGTGTTGCGCGAACTCGAGCGCGATGCTGTGCCCGCCGCTTAGTCCCGGGCGCGGCCGGGTATACTTTTCGCATGGCCGATACTTCTCCCGCGGAGCAGCTCGTCGTCGCGATCAGTTCGCGCGCGCTGTTCGACTTCGAGGAGGAAAACAAGGTCTTCGAGACGGCCGACGACCGTGCCTACATGCGGTTGCAATTGGAGCGGCTCGAATCGCCCGCCAAGCCGGGTGTCGCGTATCCGCTCGTGCGCAAGCTGCTCGCGTTCAATGCTGACGGCGTGCGGCGCGTGGAGGTCGTGATCCTGTCGCGCAACGACCCGGTCTCGGGGCTGCGCGTCTTCCGCTCGGTCAAGGGCGCCTCGCTCGGCATCGAGCGCGGCGTGTTCACGCGCGGCCGCGCGCCGTTCTCGTATCTCGGCCCGCTGAAGGCCAACCTGTTTCTGTCCGCCAACGCCGACGACGTGCGCGGCGCGCTCAATGCGGGGTTTCCCGCGGCGATGGTTTATACGCAGTCGCTGGTCACCGACTCGCATCCCGACGAAGTGCGCATTGCCTTCGACGGTGACGCCGTGCTGTTCGCCGACGAGGCCGAGCGCGTGTATCAAGCGCAAGGATTGAGTGCGTTCCAGAATCACGAAGCCGATCACGCGACGCGACCGCTGCCGCCCGGCCCGTTCAAGCCGCTGCTCGAGGCGCTGCACCGGTTGCAGCGCGTCGATCGCGGTTCGGTGCAGATGCGGCTGCGCACGGCGCTCGTGACGGCGCGCAGCACGCCGGCGCACGAGCGTGCGATCCGGACGCTGATGGACTGGAACGTGAACGTCGACGAGGCGATGTTTCTGGGAGGGCGGGAAAAAGGTCCGTTCCTGCGCGAGTTCGAGCCCGATTTCTTCTTCGACGACCAAACCCGGCACGTCGAGTCCGCGTCGCACCACGTGCCGTCGGGCCACGTATTGCACGGCGTGGCGAACGAAGCGAAGCCAAAGGTCTCATGAGCGCAACCGAAA
>WNFM01239818.1_pt2 | contig 10179 bp, 6 predicted proteins | sample 5400271 | NCBI WGS metagenome assembly WNFM01 (sample SAMN13153352, study PRJNA577476) | soil metagenome | isolation source: 60 cm saprolite on Douglas fir-dominated hillslope | place: USA:California | collected 2013-09-17
CGGGCGCGGCGTGACGATCATTGCGGCGCTCGAGGCGCACGAGATGGGGCCTGACGCGGTGGCGGCGCGCATTCGCGACACGGTGGGGGACGCCCCCGTCTATCTCAGCTTCGACATCGACGTGCTCGATCCGGCCTTTGCACCCGGCACCGGAACGCCGGAAATCGGCGGACTCGCGACTTGGCAGGTACAGGCGATCCTGCGACGGCTCACGAAACTTCCCTTCATCGGCATGGATGTCGTAGAGGTGGCGCCGGCCTATGACATCGCCGAGATTACGGCGCTGGCGGGCGCGACGATGGCGTGGGAATATCTCTGCCTGCTGGGGCTGCGATAGGTAGCACAAGGACGGGTTGAGCCACCGGGTCCGGCCGGAGCCTGTCATCGGGCCGGCCAAAGGCCGGACCCGTTGGGCCGGCCCGATGATAAACTCCGCGAAACCCATCTTGAGCGGCGCCGTGCGGCACGGCTAGCGATGGGCTTCGCAAGGGCTCAACCCATCCTACGGAAACCCTCCTTACGAAGAAAAGGTCATGCGGTCGGTCGAGAATATCACCGCGCCGAAAGCGCGGTCGCGAGTTCCTTCGCTCCCGGGAGATTGACCCCGCGATCCATCGTGGCCTCGGTCACCGCCAGCAGCTTGGCGACGACATTGTTGCGGATGGCGACTGGATTGCGCTCGTAGCCGGCCTGCAGGAAAAAATTTGCGGTCGGCACCCGCTCCCGCATGGCGGCCGGCATCATGACGATATCCAGGCCGTTGCCGTCGCCGGTGAGGTTCATCATTTCGAGCTCCGCGGCGATCAATGGGGCGCGGTGTCCCTTGCGGCGCGCGAAGACGACGGAATCCAGGAGCTTCTGGGCCTGCAGCAGCGGACCGATGTCCACGTCCAGCAGCACGGCATGAACCCCAAGGCCTTGCGGCGTGTTGGCAAGAACATCGTGCGCGTTCCAATCGTCCGGCACGGTACGGCAGAATTTGATCATCCGCCGCAATACTTCGACCTTGCTCTCCAACGCTCGCTTAAATTCACCGGCCGAATCGGCGGCTCGCGCCGTTAGCATGACGACGAACTCCTCGCCCCGTTCGGCCAGAATTGGGGTTCAGAAGCTGGTTGTAACCGAGCGCCGGGGATACGGCGCGCGCATGGGGCGAATACTCCAGGCCCGCCTGCGCGTCGTAAGTGCCGTTACCGCCGGTCTCGAACACGTAGATGCGAACGATCTGCTCCCGGGTAAGGCCCGCGGCGAGCGCCAGTTTGGCGTAGGCGCGCTTGAATTCGATTTCGCTGCGCGGGCGCTGGGGCACGAAGCCGAAATACTCCTGCGCCGATTTGAGAAAATCCACCACCACCGGAATATATTTCCGCGGCGGCGCCGGGATCTCGGGCGCCGCCCCCTCGCCCGTTTGCGGGCGAGGGGAGGGAGGGGGAGGCCCCGCATAAACCGGCGGCTGAGTCAGAATGTAGTCATCCAGCACAAGGTCTTGACCGTCGCGGCGCTTGGCATTTCGCAGTCGCCGCTTCTGCGCGATCGCGCTCCAATAGGCGCCGGCTTCGTCGTCGAATTTCTGGCGCGTCTGCATATATGCGGCGAGCTTGCGCCGGTATTCGGTCGTCACGGCTGACGGGGGCGGCGGCGCGGTCGCCGCCGGCGCTTCTGGCGTTTGAGCGCCAGCCTCCGTGGCGAGTGCGCAAGCCGGCGCCATCAGGATTGCGGCGAGCAGTAATCCCCGGCGACAGCACATTGCGATAATGGGTTCCGTGATCCGGCGCCCTATTTTGAGATCTGCTTGAAGTAGCGCAGGTCGGGCGGCAACTGGCCTTTGCGCGCCGGCATCAGGTAGCCGTCGCCGCTCATGAAGTAGTTGTCCTTACCGATGATGATATGGTTGTTATTCTCGTTGCAGTTGTCCTCGTACCAAATGACATTGCGAATGCGGCGATAGCGCTTGTCCACCGTCCAGGGCCGCGTGAAGGCGTGGTCGATGATGGTGATCTCGTTGTGCATGATTTCAGAGTCGTTTTTGTCGAGATGGATCCGTTCCTTCACGATCGTCTGATTGTCGTCATGGAGCGCAATGCCGGAAAATTCCACCGTACGCGGACCCTTGAAGTTGCGGGTTTCGATCTCCAGCGTATCGAAACGGCCATCCCCGTCGGTGTCGAGCCACTTGCCAAGCGAATAACCCATGAAGCTCGGCTCTTCGTCCTTGGGAAAACCGCGGCCGTCCGTATAGATGCGGCGCGGCATGAAGGCCTCGAAATTCACGTAGGTGATGTTCGGCAAGATGACGAACTCGAACGGAAATATTGCAGCCATGACCCGCGGCATGCCGTTGGTGATGCACTTGTACCTTGTGTCGAGGCCTTGGCCGCCGGCAGCCTGGTCGGCGAGGCTTGCTTCCAGCCTGGCTTGGTATTCGGGCGTCAGCGGGGCTTGTTGCCCGAGGCCCGACGGCTTGCCTTGATCCCATTGGGTTGCGATTCCGCGCGGCCGCACCCATTGCCCCGACCAGTCGGGATATTTTGTTTCGTCGAACGCCGCAGCATCCGCGATCGAAAACGCCAGAGCCACAGCTAAGGTGATCGCAGCAAACGACCCCCGAGAAAGCAGCATGATTTTCCTCCCCGACGTTCCGACGGATCGCGTCCGTGCGCGAAGCAGCCTTGATTTGGCGCCAGATTACACTGCTTGAGCCATCGTGCGGAAGAGCGGCGCGCTACGTTGCAGGTGCGTAAAAAGGGGCGATCGCCATTGGATTGCCATAAGATGCCGATCACATTGCGGTGGAACGTAACATCGGACGGTATACGATGAACGTCCATGCACCACCGTTTTTCATTCCGCCGCGCCCTGAGGCGCCGGCGGAGGAGCTTGGCTTATACCGGTTCCTCGTCGCGGTGCGCACCAATGCATTGCAGATTTGGCCCAAGTCCGCGTATGAACAGGACGTCCTGGTCGGATCCGCCTTTGGGCGCACGCGCCTGCTGATCAACGCGCCCGACGCGATCCATCGCGTTCTGGTGGAAAATACCGCCAATTATTGCCGCACCTCAGCAACCATTCGCATCTTGCGTCCGATCGTTGGTAAGGGGCTGCTGCTGAGCGAGGGCGAGGATTGGCGGCACCAGCGCCGCACCATTGCGCCCGCAATGGCGCCGCGCGTCGTTCCGATGATGGCACGGCATGTGGCGCTGGCCACCGAAGAAACGATCACTCGGATAGCCCCAGTCGCCGCGCGTGGGCCGGTGGATATTCTTGCTACCGTCCAGTTTCTGGCGCTCGAGATCGCGGCACGATCCATGTTCTCGCTGGAGATGCGCCAATACGGCGCTGCGCTCCGCAGGCTGATCACGCGCTTTGCAGCCCGCCTCGGCCGTCCGTATTTTCTCGACTTGATGTTGCCGGCGGCGATTCCGACCCTGCGCGATCTCGCCCGGATGCGATTCCGCTCGCAATGGGTCGCCTTGATGGACGAGATCATCGAGGCGCGGTTGCGCGCGCCGCCGCAGGGCAAGCCCCGCGACCTGTTCGACATGCTGCTTGCCGCGCGCGACCCAGAAACCGGTGAGGCGTTCTCGCGCGCCCAATTGCGCGACCAGATGGCGACCATGATCGTTGCGGGCCACGAGACCACCGCGCTGACGCTGTTCTGGTCGCTCTATCTGTTGGCGTCGTCACCCGCCGAACAGGAGCGCGTCGCCGAAGAGGTTCGCACAGTGGACCTCGCCCCGGACGCTGCCGCCGACGCGCTGGCCAAACTTCCCTATACGAAGGCCGTCGTGAACGAGGCGCTGCGGCTTTATCCTCCGGCTTTCGCACTTGCCCGCATGGCGATCGCGCCCGGCCGGCTGGGCGATGTCGCGGTACCGCGCGGAGCCCTGGTCATGATGTCGCCTTGGGTGTTGCACCGGCATTCGCGGCTGTGGAACGATCCGGATGCGTTCAACCCGTCCCGGTTCCTGAGCGAAGCGCCGTTGGCGCACCGTTTTGCCTATATGCCGTTTGGCGCGGGACCGCGGATTTGCATCGGTGCGCAGCTCGCATTGACCGAGGCCTGTCTGGTGCTGGCGATGATGATCCAGCGCTTCCATGTGGCGCTTGCTGACGCCACGCCGGTCTTGCCCGTCGCCGTGATCGTCACCCAGCCGGACCATGCCGCCCCGTTCCGGCTGAGCTCAAGACATTGACGGAGTCATGGCCGGACTTGTTCCGGCCATCCACGCCTTGCTTTGTGGCGACGCAAGACGTGGATGGCCGTGACAAGCACGGCCATGACGATGTTGATGCGTCTTGTTGCTTCTAGCCCGGCACCCTTGATAATTTGCATATCCGCGTGCGTTGCAGGCAAACGTCAGCTTGCCCAAGAATGGGAGGTTTCCGATGAAGACACCGTTGCGGTTTATGGTGGCTCTCGCCGTCGCGCTATATGCGGGCGCTCCTCTTTCGGCGGCTGAGCTTTCCGGCGACAACCAGGCGAAGCTGATCGGGAGCGTCGACGCCTATGCGCCCCGCATTTCGGAGGTCGCGCTCAAGATCTGGGCTTCTCCGGAACTCGGATACCAGGAGACCAAGACCACCGCGCTGCTCCAGGATGAACTTCGCAGCGCTGGATTCGCGATCGAGGCGGGCGTCGCCGGAATGCCGACCGCGTTCGTGGCCCGCGCCGGGACGAGCGACGGCCCGGTCATCGCCATTCTGGCCGAGATGGATGCGCTACCCGGCATGTCGCAGACGGCCGATCCGGACCGTCATCCGATTCCTGGTCAGATCGCCGGCCATGCCTGCGGCCACCATCTGTTCGGCACCGGCGCGGTGGCGGCCGCAGTGGCGATCAAGAGCTGGCTCGAGGCGACCGGCACGAAGGGCCAGATCCGCGTCTACGGAACGCCGGCTGAAGAAGGCGGCGGCGGCAAGGTCTATATGGTCCGCGCCGGGCTGTTCCGAGATGTGGATGTCACGCTGTATTGGCATCCGGCCGACGCCAACAACGCGTCCCAGGACCGCAATCTCGCCACCACCAGCGCAAAATTCCGGTTCCACGGCCAATCCGCCCATGCGGCTGCCGCTCCCGACCGCGGGCGCTCCGCGCTCGATGCCGTCGAGGCCATGAACTTCATGGTCAACTACATGCGGGAGCACATCCCCCAGGAGGCCCGCATCCACTACGTGATCACCAATGGCGGCACGGCGCCGAACATCGTTCCGGAATTTGCCGAGTCTTACTACATGGTCCGCCACCCCGATCCACGCGCGGTCGGGGAACTGTTCGAGCGCGTCGTCAAAGCGGCTGAAGGAGCAGCCCTCGGCACCGGAACCACGATGGACTACGAGTTGATCGGCGGAGACTACAGCGTCTTGCCCAACGACGTGCTGGGCCGCGTCATGGATGCCAACCTGCATCGCGTCGGCGCGCCTGTGTGGACATCGGCCGAGATGCAGTTCGCAGAGAAGCTTCGAAAGAATCTGCCGGGCCGGAACCTTCCGGCGCTCGCCAGCGTCAGCGAAATCCGCAAGTACGCGTACAACGGACAGAAATATTCTTCGACCGATTCTGGCGACGTGAGTTGGGTCACGCCACTGGGCACGCTCAATACGGCGACTTGGGTGCCGGGAACGGCTGCCCACAGCTGGCAGGCTGTCGCGGCCGGCGGCACCAGCATCGGTATCAAGGCAATGGTGGTGGCGGCGAAGACCCTCGCGCTGACAGGCGCGCAACTCCTGGCTGACCCCGCTCTGATCGCCGCCGCCAAAGCCGAGTTCGACAAGAGCCGCGGCCCGGATTTCGTCTACAAACCGCTGATCGGCGAGCGCGCGCCGCCGCTCAACTATCGCAACAACGCGAGCGGGCTTGGCGCTGGCTAACGAGGGCAGACCTGCATTGCTCGTAGGGTGGGCAAAATTGCCCGGCACGGCGATTACGATTGCGCAAAGCCCGGGCGCAATTTTGCCCACGCGGTCGCACCTCAAGGCCCGACCGCGTGGGCAACGCGCAGCTGCGCCGTGCCGTATTTTTCGACCTTGCGGACGGGCGCGTTGCCCACCCTACTTCCGAGGTGATTTTCGCCCCGTCACTTCACGGTCGTTTCAATGCGCCGATCAGGCACGAGCCACACGAGCGCAACGAAGACGTAGAGCGCGATCGATATCCACGGTTGGAGGAAAGCCAGCGGAACGGAAGCCGCATAGATCGCGAGAGACAATTTGCCCTTCACATCACTGCCAAGGGCCACCGCGAGCGCGGAGCTGCGGCCGTTGCGGGCCACGATAGCAAACTGCAGCAGCGTGTAGGCGACTGCCGCCATGGAGAGCACAACCCCGTAGGCCGCGACCGGCAGCGCCACCAATCCAGCCTCATCGATCCAGCGGATCACGAACGGAACGAGCGAAAGCCAGAACAGCAGGAACAGGTTCGCCCACAGCACGCGGCCGTCGATATGCCCGGTGGCGTGCATCATGTGATGGTGGTTCGCCCAGAAGATGCCGACATTGACGTAGCTCAGTATGTAGGCCGACAACACCGGCACGCTTTCGGACAACGTCGCGAAATCGGTGCTGTGGGGCACCTTCATCTCCAGCACCATGATGGTGATGATGATGGCGACGACGCCATCGGTGAATGCTTCGAGCCGTCCTTTAGCCATCAATACCAGCCTGCATTAATTGTGACCCATCAAGGCAGTCATTCCGGGGCGCGCTCTTGCGCGAGCCCGGAATCTATAACCCCGATGCTCACCGCATCATTCCCACCTGTGGTTATAGATTCCGGGCTCGCGTGCAAGAGCCCGCGCCCCGGAATGACGCGTCAGGAATACTGAAGGTTGCTAAAGATATCTCTCCCTCGGTGGAAGAGCCGCGCAATTGGATATTGCGGCAAGATACATGATCCCTCCCGATCACGGATCCAAGATCACCAGCAGATCCTTGGCGTCGACAGGCTGGCCTGGCGAAACGAGGATGCTGTTCACCGTGCTGTCTCGCAGCGCATGAAGTGCCGTTTCCATCTTCATGGCCTCGATGGTGAGCAGCACGTCACCGGCTTTGACCCGCTGGCCCGGCTTTACCGCGACGGTTGAGATCGCCCCGGGCATCGGGGCCGCCACGTGGGCGTCATTTCCTTCCTCGGCCTTACGACGCGCCGGCAGTGAAGTCACCACGGCACGGTTCGGCACTTTCACCATGCGGGGTTGACCGTTGAGCTCGAAAAAGACGCGGACCTGGCCTTCCTCATCGGTTTCGCCGACGGCCTGGAGGCGTATCACCAGCGATTTGCCTTTCTCGATGGCGACGCTTGTCTCGTCGCCGGCCTGCATCCCGTAGAAGTAGATCGGCGTCGGCAGAACGGAGACCGGCCCGTACTTGCGCTGGGCCGCCGCGAAATCCGTGAAGACCTTCGGGTACATCAGGAAAGACGCGAGTTCCTGGTCATCGATATGCCGTCCCGCACGTTTCTCGGCGTCCGCTCGCTCGGCCGCGAGGTTGGCATCCTTGAGCAGCGAGCCGGGGCGCGCGGTTGACGGTTTCTCGCCCTTCAGCACCTTGCTCTGAAATTCCTCCGGCCAGCCGCCCGGCGGCTGACCGAGGTCGCCACGCAGCATCTCGACGACCGAGGCAGGAAAGGAGATCTCACACCGAGGATCGACGACATCCGCCGGCGTCAGCCCCTGCGCCACCATCATCAATGCCAAGTCGCCGACCACCTTGGACGACGGCGTGACCTTGACGATATCCCCGAACATGTCGTTAGCGGCACGGTAGGCCTTCGCGACCTCGTGCCACCGCGTTTCGAGGCCGAATGCGCGCGCCTGCTCCTTTAGGTTGGTGAACTGTCCGCCGGGCATTTCATGCAGATAGACCTCCGAAGCACCCGACTTCAGATCGCTCTCGAAGGTGGCGTACTGTGCGCGTACTGCCTCCCAATAAAAGCTGATGCGGCGGATGGCCTCCGGGTCGAGCCCCGTATCGCGTTTCGTGTCCCGCAACGCCTCGACCAGCGAGCCAAGGCAAGGCTGCGACGTCGCGCCGGACATCGAGTCCATCGCGGCATCGATTGCATCGACGCCGGCTTCGGCGGCGGCAAGTATGGATGCGGCCGATATCCCTGACGTATCGTGAGTGTGGAGGTGAATGGGCAACCCGATCTCTTCCTTCAGCGCTTTGACCAGAATCCGCGCCGCTGCGGGTTTCAAGAGGCCCGCCATGTCCTTCAGGCCGAGGATATGACAACCCGCCTTTTCAATCTCTTTGGCGAGGGCGAGATAGTAATCGAGGGAATATTTCGCTCGATCCGGATCAAGGATGTCACCTGTGTAGCAGATGGCGCCTTCCGCAAGCTTGCCGGCATCCCCGACCGCGTCTATCGCGACGCGCATGTTCTCGACCCAGTTCAGGCAGTCGAAGATACGAAAAACATCGATGCCAGCATTTGCAGTCTGCCGAACGAAATGGCGCACGACATTGTCTGGATAGTTCGTGTAGCCGACACCGTTCGCACCGCGCAGGAGCATCTGGGTCAGGATATTCGGGACCTTCTCGCGCACCAGGGCCAAGCGCTCCCAGGGATCCTCCGTCAGGAAACGCATGGACACGTCGAAGGTCGCTCCGCCCCAGCATTCGAGCGAAAGGAGTTGCGGTAGTCCGGTGGCATAGGATTCGGCAACCGCCGCTATGTCATAAGTCCGCATGCGGGTCGCGAGCAGCGACTGATGCGCGTCGCGCATTGTCGTGTCGGTGACGAGCACGCGCTTCTCGTTGCGCATCCAGGCCGCAAATTTTTCCGGACCGATCCGATCGAGATGTTGCTTGGCGCCCGGCGGCACGAACCTTGACTTCGGCACGGCCCCCTCCCTACCCTCCCCTACTGGGAGCGCGGGCGTCTCGCCCGCATCGAAGAAACGAGAAGCGGGCGGGACGCCCGCGCTCCCAGAAGGAGGATAGGCAGGGGGCTGGCGATTTCTCGCCACGGATGTTTCGCTGGCGAAGACCGGCGGTTCCGGCGTGCGGGCCTGCGCCGGCAGCCTTGTCCGTCCCTTGGTCTCAGGATGACCATTGACCGTGACGTCAGCAATATAAGACAGCAATTTCGTCGCGCGGTCGCGGCGTTTCTTTGTGGCAAAAAGCTCCGGCGTCTCGTCGATGAAGCGGGTCGTGTACTCGCTCGCTCGGAACTTCGGGTGATTCAGCACCGCTTCAAGGAAGACCAGATTCGTGGCAACGCCGCGAATCCGATATTCCCTGAGCGCGCGGTCCATTCGCGCGATGACTTCGGCGGGGGACGGCGCCCAAGCCGTCACCTTCTCCAGCAACGGGTCGTAATAGCGCGTAACGACCGCGCCCGAATATGCCGTCCCGCCATCGACGCGGATGCCGAAGCCGAAAGCGCCGCGATAGGCGGTGATCCGTCCATAATCGGGGATGAAGTTATCTTCCGGGTTCTCCGTCGTGATCCGGCACTGGAGCGCGTGGCCGTTGAGCGCAATGCGATCTTGCGTCGGAATGCCGGTTTCCTCGATGCGGCCAAGCCGCCCGCCCTGATGAATCCTGATCTGTGCCTTGACGATATCAAGCCCGGTCACCTGTTCGGTGACAGTATGTTCCACTTGGATGCGCGGATTGACCTCGATGAAGTAGAAAGCGCCGGAGTCGACATCCATCAGGAATTCAACCGTACCGGCGCCGACATAATCCGCCGCCCTGCCGATCGCGAGCGCCGCGTCGCACAGAGCGTTGCGGGTCTGCTCGTTAAGATAGGGCGCCGGCGCACGTTCGATGACCTTCTGGTGGCGCCTCTGAATCGAGCAGTCGCGCTCGAAAAGATGAACGAGGTTGCCGTACGTGTCGCCGAGGATTTGCACTTCGACATGGCGCGCATTGCGGACGAGCTTTTCCAGATAGACATCGTCCTTGCCGAAGGCGGACTTCGCCTCGCGCTTTGCGGTGTACACGGCGTCGCCGAGTTTCTCTTCGCTTTCGATCGGACGCATGCCGCGCCCGCCGCCGCCCCAAGACGCCTTGAGCATGACCGGATAGCCGACCTTGCGGGCGAGACGCTTCACTTCTTCGTCGTCATCCGGAAGCGGGTCGGTCGCCGGCATCACCGGCACGCCGACCGACACGGCGAGATTACGTGCCGCGACCTTGTTGCCGAGCGTGCGCATCGTCGGAGGTTTGGGTCCG
>WNFM01254990.1_pt2 | contig 10179 bp, 4 predicted proteins | sample 5400271 | NCBI WGS metagenome assembly WNFM01 (sample SAMN13153352, study PRJNA577476) | soil metagenome | isolation source: 60 cm saprolite on Douglas fir-dominated hillslope | place: USA:California | collected 2013-09-17
ATACAAGAGCTGCACCAAGTGATCACGGACCATTTGCTGAGTCATCAAAGCATCATCTCCGAACCAGAACCGACGTTGTTCTAGGTAGGGATGCGCTCCCGCGCGTCGCATCCGTCTTATAGGCCTTATAGGTCCTATAGGTCTCATGACCGCGATCGAAGGGTGGATTTGTCATCTGTCATTTGTTATTTGTCATTGTCCCGATCCCCCCATGAGCCTACCTGAGCAAACCCTGGCGTTTTGTCGCCGATCTCTCGCGGAGCGCGATCAGTTCTGGAGAGAACAATCCGAACGCATTTTTTGGCACAAACCCTTCCATCAAGTCTGTGATTTTACTCGGCCACCCTTCGCTCGCTGGTTTGTGGGCGGAGAAACCAATCTTTGCTACAATGCGATCGATCGGCATCTGGCGGAACAGGGAGATCACGCTGCTCTGCACTTTATTTCCACTGAAGTCGACACGCAGCGTTCTTTTACCTATCGAGAGTTGGCAGAGGAGGTCACGGCATTTGCGGCTGTCCTGCGGTCGCTCGGTCTGAAACGCGGCGATCGAGCCATCATCTACTTGCCGATGATTCCCGAAGCCGTGTTTTCCATGTTAGCGTGCGCTCGCATTGGGGTTATCCATTCCGTCGTTTTTGCCGGATTCGCGCCAGCCAGCCTGGCCACCCGCATCGATGATGCCGAAGCGAGCATATTGATTACGGCCGACGCCGGCTTACGCGGTGGCAAGCTCATCCCGCTCAAGCGTCTGGCTGACGAGGCGGTCGCTCTCGCTTTGCGTCCGCCGCAACATGTCCTCGTCTGCCCGCGGGGCCTTGATCCTGATATGCCGTCTGATCCACGCCGCGATCGAGATTACATCACATTGCGGGAAGACCATCTGAATGACCAAGTCCCGGTGGAATGGCTCGAGAGTTCGGAGACGTGCTATCTGCTATACCCCTCCGGTACGACCGCCAAACCAAAGGGAATCCAGCGTGATACCGGCGGTCACGCCGTGGCCCTCGCTCTAGCCATGCAAAACATCTTCTCCGGAAATCCCGGCGAAACGATGTTTACCGCCGCCGACGTAGGCTGGGCCGTAGGCCACTCCTTCGGGGTGTACGGTCCCCTGATTCACGGAATGGCAACGATCATCTACGAAGGATTACCGATTCGACCGGACGGCGGGATTTGGTGGAAAATCGTGGAGCAGTTCCAGGCCACAGTCATGTTCACGTCGCCCACTGCCATTCGTACCCTCAAAAAACAAGATCCGGCTTATCTCAAGAAGTATGACACCAGCTCGCTGCGTTATCTCTTTCTCGCTGGTGAACCTTTGGATGAACCAACCTGGCGCTGGATTCACGAGGCGTTAGGGACACCGGTAGTTGATAACTATTGGCAGACAGAGACCGGATGGCCAATCCTCGCGCTGTTGCCGCGACTCGAGGAACCCAAAATCAGGCCGGGATCGCCCGGGATCGCCATGCCCGGCTATGACGCTCGCATCGTCGACCCAGGATCGGGCAAAAGGCTGCCAGCAAACGAAAAGGGCGTTCTGGCACTGGGTCTTCCTTTGCCGCCAGGGTGCATGCCGACAGTTTGGAAAAATGACGAAGTATTTGCACAGCACTACTGCGGCCAATTTGCCGCAGAGCAGCTCTATTCCACGTTCGATTATGCAATCCAGGACGCAGATGGTTACTTCTTCATTCTGGGCCGCACCGACGATGTGATCAATGTTTCCGGACACCGTCTGGGGACCCGCGAGATCGAAGAAACGATCTGTTCTCATCCGGCGGTCGCGGAAGCTGCCGCGGTTGGGGCAAAGGATGAAATGCGTGGCCAGGCAGTTCATTGCTTCGTCGTGGTCAAACAAGCCGAGGCCTTCGCGTGCGAAGAGAAACAGAGCCAGTTACAAAAAGAACTCGAATCTACAGTGGTATCAAAACTCGGCTCTTTTGCCCGGCCGGCTGCGATTTACCTGATTCGTGCACTACCCAAAACCCGATCGGGCAAAGTTCTACGACGCGCGATTCTGGCCGCGGCCGAGGGCCGCGACACCGGCGACTTGACCACCCTGGAAGATCCAATCGCGCTCGATTCAATTCGGGAAGTGATATCCAGAATACAGGAGTCAGGAGACCGGAGACCGTAGCGGCGCTTGGGAGCCTGGCGTCGCGCCGTTGTTTGGCTCACACGTCTCGGTCTCGCTATCGCTCAACGACGTGTTTTGCCCTACCATTTGCCCTTTTCGGAATCTTCCTGCGCCGAAGGCAGCTAGTTTGCCACTGTTACTAGTTGTATTGTGATAAAAGGGGTAACGCCGTTTGATGGATCAAGCCCCCAGTTCGGGAAAGGCATTAGTGCGACCCTCCGCCGTTCCCCCCTAGCACATGAAAACCATCAAGGTTTTTGTTTCCTCTCCGGGGGATGTTCAAGCGGAACGAACAGTCGCGGACCGGTTGATTCGCGCGATCGCGGAGGAACTGAGCATTCCAATCAGTGTCCAGTATTCGAATCTTCTGCGTGATTCGGAAACGACCGACTCTCCGATCATTGGCGGTCAACCGGAGTCTGGCGGACTTATCCTTTGTCCCTATTTTTGGGAGTACCAGAGATTTTCACCCGAACTCGGCTACCAGGACCAGATCCCGAACACGTCCGGCTTCGATCTGGTAATCACCATCTTGTGGTCACGTCTGGGAACGAAATTACATTCCCGTTTTCGGATGCCGGATGGGAGTGAGCCACGATCCGGCACGGAATACGAAATAGCTTGGGCCAAGGCGCAGCGCCAAAAGACTCCTGGCGTACCGGCGCTACAGGTATATCGCAACCGAGGCCAACCGAACCCGCCACTCGATCCGCCGGAAAAACGAGAAGAATTCTTTCGACAATGGGACTTGCTCAAAGACTTTTTTGAGTCCTGGGAGAAAGACAGCAGAGGCCAGTTTATCGGGGCGTTCAATAACTATGACAACCTCGAAGGCTTTGAGGGATTGTTTCGGGAGCATTTTCGGGACTTTCTGCTGACTCAGGTTTCTGACGAACGCCAACGGCGATGGCTGGCACAGCGAGTGCAGGCTCGCCGGTGGAAGGAAAATCCATTTCGGGGGCTTCAGGTTTTCGATTTCCAACACGCGCTCGTCTTTGCTGGGCGGACACTGGCAATCGACGGAGTTTTGACCGCTCTGATTCAACAAGCCGAGGCTGGCCGACTATTTGTGCTGGTGCTAGGGGCAAGCGGCTCCGGCAAGAGTTCGCTGATCCGCGCGGGAGTTCTGCCGTTATTGATTGAGCCGGGCGTGATTGAAGGAATAGAGCTTTGGCGGCGATCGGTGATGCGCCCCGCAATGGCGGGATCGCAGAACGACATGTTTGACGCGTTGGCCGCTGGACTTCTAGCGGAGGAAGCGCTTCCAAAGTTGGCGGACCTGGAGTCAAAGCAGCCAGTGAAAGACCTCGCTGCCGAGCTCCGCGCCAATCCTCACGGAGTTGCCGATCGGGTTAAGGATAAGCTCAATCAAGTTTCGCTAGAGTATTGTTTGCGACAGGAAGAAAGGCTTCGCAGGCTGGAGTCAGACTTCCGACAGCAACGGCGCGATGCCGACGCCGCCAACGCTCGCCGGCAACTGGAAACGCTCGAGACGCCACGCGCTCGGTTGGTGCTGATTGTCGATCAGCTCGAAGAGCTGTTCACATCCGGTTTTTCTGAAGAGCTGCAATTTAAGTTTATTAGCGCGCTCTCAGTGCTCGCCCGGAGCGGGCGAGTATTTGTGCTAGCGACACTTCGCAACGATTTTTATGCTCGTTACCAACAGTTCAATGATTTGGTTGAATTGGTGAAACCGGCGGGGAAGTACGACCTCCGACCACCGACGCCGGACGAAATCGGAAATATGATTCGACTGCCGGCCGAAACAGCTGGCGTTCGGTTCGAGCAGGACCACCTGACTGGCCAACGGTTGGATGAGGCGTTACGTGATGCTGCCGCTGCCACCCCGGAATCTCTGCCACTGCTCGAGCATGTCTTGACGCTGCTATACGAAAAACAGGCTGTCCGGGGTGATGGCTTGCTTCGGTGGTCTGACTATCGCGAATTAGGCGAATTAAAAGGAGCGCTGGCCGAGCACGCCGAGGCCGTATTCAGCATGTTGCAACCGGATGAGCAAGCGGCGTTTCCGTTGGTAATGCGGTATCTGGTCACGTTGGGTCAGGGGGACGAGGAAGTGCCCAACCGGCGGACAGTGCCTTACCGTGATCTGGTCGTTTCCGACGAAATCGGTCGGGATTACAAAGCCGGTGCACAGGGCTTTGCTGATCTATTCATTGAGAGACGGCTGTTGGTTGCAGACATCGATCCGCAAGGAGAGGTCACCGTAACCGTTGCGCACGAGGCGCTGTTGCGGGAATGGCAACGCGTCAAAGAGTGGCTGAGCGAGAACCGTGAGTTCCTCCGGATGCGAGATCGCTTGGATTCCAGCCTGAAGCTGTGGCTGAGCCGCGGTAAACAAAAGGATTACTTCCTCGGGCCGGGACTCCCTTTGGCCGAAGGGGAAAAATTGGCCAAGGATTTTGGGCTGTCTCTCAGCCAGCAACAGACTGATTATGTCGGCGCGAGCATCGTCGAACGGGCGCGGAGCAAACAGATTCGAGAGCGGATCCGTTACGCGGTCATGGCGGCGATTAGTGTTCTAGCGATTGTCGCCGGTTTTCAATGGTTCCAGGCGGAGCGACAGCGTCAGAGTGCGGCCCAAGCGTTTAAATCTGAGGCGCAAGTAACCGCGAAGTTGGAGGAACAGTTGCGGCAGGCAAGCTGGGCCAGTTTCAACCAAGCCGAACGTCAATTCCAGTTGGGAGAATGGCTGGAAGGCATCGCTCTCCTTGCGCGTGCGATCAAGTTCGACCCGGAAAACCAAGTTGTTTCAGAGCGATTTTTCCAAGAACTAATCGTTCATCGCGATAAGGCGCTGCCGCTACTCATCGCATCCTTCGCCCACCAGGATGTGGTGTACCATGCGACGTTTAGTCCCGACGGTGCGCGGATCCTCACCGCGAGCTGGGACAGAACCGCCAGGCTTTGGGAAGCGAACTCGGGCAAGCTCATCACCTCCTTTACTCATCAGGGTGCGGTCAATGCCGCGAGCTTTAGTCCGGATGGCACGCAGATCCTAACGGCAAGCGCGGACAAAACGGCCAAACTCTGGGAGGCGGCTTCGGGCAAGCTCATCGCTTCCTTTGCCCATCAGGACAGCGTCAATGCTGCGGCGTTCAGCCCCGATGGTACGCGGATCCTCACCGCAGGTGCGGACAAGACGGCCAAGCTTTGGGAGGCGAACTCGGGCAAGCTCATCGCCTCCTTTGCTCATCAGGGCAGCGTCAACGCTGCGGAGTTTAATTCCGACGGTACGCGGGTCCTCACGGCAAGCGGTGATAAAACGGCCAAGCTTTGGGAGGCAGCATCAGCCAAGCTCATCGCCACCTTTGTTCACCAGGGCATCGTTTATCACGGAACGTTCAGTCCCGACGGCGCTCGGGTCCTGACGGCAAGCGCGGACAAGAGCGCCAAGCTCTGGGAGGCAGCATCAGGTAAGCTGATCGCCTCTTTTGCCCATGAGGACGGCGTCTACGAGGCAGCATTCAGTCCCGACGGGACACGGGTTCTCACCGCCAGCGCTGACAAATCCGCGAAGCTCTGGGAGGCGGCCTCGAGCAAACTGATCGCCTCCTTTGACCATCAGGATGGGGTCTATCACGCCGCGTTCAGTTCCGATGGCGAACGGATCTTGACGGCAAGCTGGGACAAAACCGCCAAGCTCTGGGCGCCATCGGGTAAGCTCATTGCCGCCTTTTCCCATCAGGATGAAATTAACGACGCAGCATTTAGTCCCGACGGCGTTCGGATCTTGACCGCGAGTTGGGACAAAACCGTAAAACTCTGGGAGGTTGCCTCGGGCGAGTTCCTCGCCTCTTTTGACCATGGAGATAGTGTCAACGATGTCGCGTTCAATCCGGACGGCACACGTGTTCTGACGGCGAGCACGGACAAAACAGCCAGGCTTTGGGAGGCGAACTCGGGCAAGCTCATAGCAACGTTTCTACATGAGGATAGCGTCAATGCCGCAGTGTTTAGTCCGAACGGCACCCGGATCCTCACCGCAAGTGCCGATCACAGCGCCAAGCTTTGGGATCAAGCGTCGGGCAGGCTCGTCGTCTCCTTTATCAATGAGGACAGTGTCAATGCCGCAGTGTTCAGCCCCGACGGGACGCGGGTCCTGACGGCAAGCGCGGACAAAACTGCTAAACTCTGGGACACCGCCTCGGGCAAGCTCGTCGCCTCTTTCGTCCACGAGGATAGTGTCAACCATGTGGCATTCAGTTCGGACGGGACTCGGATCCTCACCGCGAGCGCGGACAAAACGGCCAAGCTATGGGAGGCCACCTCAAGCAAGCTCCTAGCAGTTTTTACCCATCGGGATAGTGTGCGATGCGCTACGTTCAGTCCGGACGGGACCCGGATAATCACCGCGAGTGCGGATAACACTGCCAAGCTCTGGGATGCGGCCTCAGCAAAGCTCATCGCGTCCTTTACCCACCAGGATACGGTCCGATGTGCGGTCTTTAGTCCCGACGGCACGCGGATCCTCACTGCGAGCGCGGACAACACCGCTAAACTCTGGGATGCGGCGACTCCAATCGAGCTGGCCAGACAGGTGAAGGAATCGGATGGACACGGCTGGCGAGCAGGTTCCCCCATTTCCAGGCCCACTACGCCGCCGCTGCCAGTCGAAACACTTTCAGGGATAGCAAGCGGTCTCCAATTCTCGGAGGACGGTTCGGTCGTCGCGGTCGATGAAAAACGCAGGTTGGAGCTGACGAAGGAATTAAAGGATTTAGCGCAAGGCCTTCGTTCTGATGCACGGTTCCTACGGTGGTTTTTCAGTACCGAGGGTGATCGAACGATCTTACCGGCAAGCGATGTCAGGGTTGTCGAGTGGATAGATAACGCCCTTTTAACGAATCCAACTGTAACCGAAGATTGGCTGCGGAACGCCCTGGTTTTCCTCCCCAATAATTCACTGCTTCATGTCGCGTTGGCGAGGTTCGAAAGAGACTCCGTGCACGCTGACTTTCTGCGCTCATTTGGTTTGGCCAGGCTTCCGAAAAATAGCGTTCTGTGCACGCGCGCAGGCGAGATGCTGCTGGGGCAAAATCAGCCCAAACTGGCGCTTGCTACGGTCGATAAGGGGCTTCTTGCGGATCCAACCGACGTAGCTGCGCAGCATCTTCGACTCAAGATTCTGGAGGTGATGCCCCGATGACGCTGGTCCACGAACCGTTGGCAAAAGAGTGGCAATTGCTCTTCGGTCAATTTTTCGAATCCTACGACATTGCCAACGAGAATCGCTCTGAAGTCCTGTTGGACGTTGCTATCGGTACCGGCAGCCGAGTCCGGATAAATGGCCGGTTCCACTGTTATCTCTTGGATCGGGCCTTGATCGCGTAACAAGGAATCAAGTCGGATGATTTCGAGTTTGGGTTTCGTTTGACCCAATGGCTTATGGAAATCGCGATTCCAAAACTCGATGAAACTTGCCGTGCCGCCGCGACCGAACCCGGGCTTTCCGTTCCACACCGCTAAGGCAACCAAATCGAGATTCAGCTGTTGGGCTTGTAGCAAGGCCCTACAACTTAATAAACGGCTGGCGTACCAATAGGCCACGGAGTTATCGGCCGGATGATGCGAACTAGCCTCCTCTACTGATTTGGCCGAATCCAAAACCCTTTGAAATCGTTCTCCCCAATCGGCCCCGGCGTAGTTCACGCTTCGTTCCTTGAATTCTGCCTGAGGTCCTGACAACAGAATATGATAAGCTTGTCCTAGAGTCCTCATCTGCTCCAGAAACACGATATCGGAGCCGGCGGCCGCCGAAGAAAAACCGATTGCCGATACGGACAAAGAAAGAGCTCGCCTGATTTCTGAGGCTACCGCTGGTTCAAGTGGTGGAGGGAATCGTCTTTCGCGCGCCGGCGGATGCAAAGAATCAAGCATCAGTCCGGCAAATACGAATACGACTGGGACAGCAAAGCAATCATCCAGGGCGTGCACGTCTTTGCCGGCATGCTCAAGAATAATGCGGGCGTGCCTTCGTGCCGAACAGCGTTCTCTAACGTCCAGTCCGGCCAGAACAACCTTCGCATAGTGCTCGCGCGCTTTGTCAACATCTCCGAGGCAGAGATAGGCTTCGCCCAGGGTTGCGTCACGCCATCGATCATTTTCTTTAGCCTTTTTTGGCCCCTGGTAGAGTTGCAAAATTCCTCCGGCCAACTTGTGGGCTGACGCGGTATCACCTGCCAGCAGAGCGAGACTAGCCTGATTGATCGCCGGAAAAGGATTGTCAGGAGCGAGTTCTACCGCCTTTTGGTAAGCAGCTGTCGCCGCAGGTAATGCATCCGTCGATCCGGTGCGCAGCCACGCCTCCTTGAAGGTTCGACCGAGCAGCCTAACAGTGTCACAAGTTACATCACCCCGATTCAGCAGATCCGTTAAAACTGCCCGCGCCCTTCTGCTCTGGCCCATCTGAGCTAGAGCCCGAGCGTAAAGGTAGGGGAATCCGGGCTGGACGGCAGCGGGAAACGGCACTGTCTCAAGGAGCGGCAGCGCGGTCAACCCATCGCCTTCACTCAAAGCAACTTTGGCCCGTTTCTCCCATTCGGCTTCTGGCGCCCGTTTTGGCTCTCCACATCTAGCCGTCGAATCCAAATAACTCCAAAAATACCAGATCCTCGTAGAGTCATTGCGCCTTGCGCTCCGTGAGCCGGCCTATCCACCGAAGTTCTCGGTTGTGGGGGAACGAAGGAAAGGATTAGGCTACTTTGGAAACCGCCCTACCCGCGCCGAAGCGCCAATTTTCTTACAACTTCTCGCCGACCCTCCGTGTATTACCCGAAAAGAGACATCCATGCTGGCTCGAAACATTTTGTCGGTTCTGCCCGCCACCACCTTTTTCCTTGCGTACTCGACGGCCGCACAAACGAGCCCAACAGATTTGTTCACTAAAGTGGCCGAGCAATCGCGGCATTTGGCGGACGCTGGGAAATGGGACGAAGCCAAAGCGGTTCTGGAAGAGCAGCTAAGTAAAAAAGACGCCGTCCAGGTAGCGCGATTCAAAGCAGAGTTGGCGCACCTGGCAGCGGATCGGAATACTTATTTTCACAAAGATGAAGCGCCGGTACTTGCCGCATTGCAGGAGGCTCGTTCCGCGGTGCAGACCAGTGAGGACAAACCAGCGCTCGCAACATTGGAAATGGCCGAGGGACGATTTATCTATTGGAAGGCGCTCGACCAAACCAAAGATTGGGGCCCACCAACTGAGGATTTTGATCGAGCTCTTCAGACTTACAAGGAGCTAGGAGATGAAGTTGGACTCGGCGAAGCGATGTTCTATCGCGGGTTGGTTTACCAGATGCAAGAGCAGAATCAGCGTGCACGTCAGATCTTCGAGCAAGCGCTGGCACTCACTAAGAAGACAGGCGACGAACGCATGCAATCCTTTGTGGTGAGACACATCGGCTACTTGCAACAAACCGCCGGCGAGATTGCTGCGGCTCGAGCGAACTTCCAAAGGTCACTTCAATTGCGACAGCGGAACGAGATGAAAGTCTTCGTGCCATTTGCGCTGATCGCCTGGGCGGAGTTTGAAGCAGAACAAAAAAATTCAGCGGACGCGATCAGGCTGGTCGAGGAGGCGCTTCCGCTGGCGGAAGGGGGAAACAGTCCCCGGGCACTTTATTCCGCTCAGTTGACGCTCGCGAAATGGTACGTGGATGAGGATAAGACCGCGGAAGCAAAGAAACTCGCGGAACAAAGTCGGTCTGGAGCTGAAGCATTTGGAGATCCGAGGGGCAGGAAAGAAGCCGAGGATTTTCTGAAGGAGCATAGATGAGGGTATATCTAACGCGGAGTACAGGGATCGGGAGCAGCGATCGGTAATCGGTGATCAGTAACCGGTAGTTAGTAATCGGTGGTGTGGGAGCAGGCGTCAAGCCGCGTTCCTGGAGCTGGGTCTTAACCCGGTCGATGTTTGCGGCCCGAAGGGCCAAGAAAGCCTAGCCCAGGAGCCTGTCGGATTTGAAGGCGGAGCTGAACGGTAGCTTGCTCATCTAATCCGAAAAGCGTGTGGCCCTCTG
>WNFM01288033.1_pt1 | contig 10178 bp, 11 predicted proteins | sample 5400271 | NCBI WGS metagenome assembly WNFM01 (sample SAMN13153352, study PRJNA577476) | soil metagenome | isolation source: 60 cm saprolite on Douglas fir-dominated hillslope | place: USA:California | collected 2013-09-17
ACCGTTGAGCAGCGCCAGGTGGTCGAGATTGCCCGCGCTCTTTCAGTCGGCGCGCGCTTCCTGATCCTCGACGAGCCCACAGCATCGCTGGAGAAGGCCGCCATCGAACGCCTGTTTGAAAGGATCCGCCGGCTCAAAGGGAGCGGGGTCGGCATCCTCTACATCTCCCATCACCTGGAGGAGATCTATGAGGTGTGCGATCGGGTTACCGTGCTGCGCGACGGCGAGCGCGTGCTGAGCACGCCGGTCGGCGAGATCAAGCAGGACCGCCTGGTCGAGGCTATGGTCGGGGTCGCTCCGCAGCGGGCAACGGAGATCGCCGCCCCGATGCGAGTCATCGCGTCGGCTCGACCGCGGCTCGAAATTTCACACCTGCGTGTACCGGCCACGTTGGGCCCGGTGCAGGACGTGAGCTTTTCGGTGAGCCCGGGCGAGTGCGTCGGCCTGGTCGGGTTGCAGGGCTCCGGCACCGCGACCGTTGCGGATGCCGTGGTCGGCCTGGTGAAGCCGGTATCGGGCGAGATCAGGCTGGACGGCAAACAAGGCGTTACATATGTGCCTGAGGACCGTCATGCGCGCGGCCTCGTTCCTTACCTCGGGGTGGGCGAGAACCTGACTTTAGACATCCTCGACCGTCTATCGAGCTGGGGGATTGTTTCGCGCTCCGGCCGCAACCGGGTCGCGGCCGGCTTGGTGGAACAGCTGGGTATCGTTACCAGCGGCCTCGACCAGCAGGTCGGGCAGCTGAGTGGGGGGAACCAGCAGAAGGTCGTTGTCGGGCGAGCGCTCGCCCGGCATCCGGCGGTGCTGGTCGCGGTTACGCCGACGGTCGGCGTTGACGTGGCCGCCAAGGAGTCGCTCCTCAACGTGATCGACGCGGAGCGCGATAGCGGGACGGCGGTGCTGCTGGTCTCCGACGATCTGGAGGACCTGCGCATCTGCACGCGGCTGCTCGTCATGGTCAAGGGTAGCCTGGTCAAGGAGTACCGTCAGCCGCCCTGGGACCGGCATGAGCTAATCGCTGCGGTCGAGGGCCTCGAGCCGGCCTCCGCGCAAGGGGCATCGGAATGAGAAAGGGGAATCGTGATGAGTAAGTCGGCAGTAGAGCGTCCGGTCGACCGGCCAGGGCAGACGATCGCCGGGACGCTGCGGCGCAATGGCCGGCATATTATGGCCAACTGGATCCGGGAACTCGCCCTGCTTCCGGTGATCGTCCTCCTCCTGGTCATCGGCGCCTTTGTGAATCCGGCCTTCCTAACCGCGAATAACTTCATCAACGTCGCGCAAGAATCTGCTGCGTTAGGCGCCGTCGTGGTGGCCGAGACCCTGATCCTGCTGACCGGCAAGTTTGATCTGTCTCTTCAAGCGACGTACGGCCTGGCGCCGATGGTGGGAGCCTGGCTGATCGTCTCGAAGGACGGCCAGGGCCTGGGCACCAATTGGAATCCATTTCTCGGGATCGCGATCGTCCTGCTGGTCGGACTTGCCGTCGGAGCCTTTAACGGCTTCATGGTGATCAAGCTGGGCTTCAATGCCTTCATCTTCACGCTGGCCATGCTGATCCTCCTGACCGGCATTCAGGTGGGGATCGTGAGCGGGCGCACCATCTACCACCTGCCCGACGCGTACATCTATTTGGGCTCGCAGTACCTTCTTGGCGTGCCCGTCTCCGTTTGGGTCACCGGTGCGATCTTCTTGCTCTCGGCGCTCTTCCTGAGGTATCACCGGGTCGGACGCGCCATCTACGCCATCGGCGGCAACACGGAAGCGGCACGGGCTGCGGGCATCCACGTGGACCGGATCCGCATCGGCGTTTTCATCGTCGCCAGCCTCCTGGCCGCGCTCGCCGGCCTGATGACGGCCGGGCAGGTGGTAGCGGTCACCGCCAGCCAGGGTAACAACCTCATCTTCCAAGTCTTTGCGGCTGCCGTCATTGGTGGGATCTCCCTCGAAGGCGGCCGCGGGCGGATGGTTGGTGCCCTCACCGGCGTCATCTTGCTGGCGCTGGTCCAAAACATCCTGATCCTTTCGCAGGTCCAGACGTTCTGGATCGACGCCGCCAACGGGCTCGTCATCCTGGTCGCCCTGGCGCTGGCCCGGTTGATCGGCACCGAGCGCTCCTAGCGTGCGACTCGAAGACAAAGTCTGCCTGATCACGGGCGCAGGCTCCGGGATCGGGCAGGCAACGGTCTCGCGCGTGCTGCATCAGAAGCCGGAAGTGGAACCGGCAACTCCTGAGCGCATCCTGCGCATTATGGAAGAGCACGGCTTTGTGCCCAGCATCGCCGCCTGGTCTACGTTGATTATCCCACACAACGCCGCATCGTCAAAGACAGTGGCCCCTGGTACGCCTCCTTCGTCGCCTCCCAACGTGAATCGCGCCCTTAGTTACTAGCAAGGCGAGAAAGTGCTCTCCGTAGCAGTAAACCTACCGGTGATCCGGCTCTCGCAAGCGCCTACCCGTTCTGAAAAGCACGAAAAAATAGTGTGTTCTAAGGGTGTATTTTCATCCCCAGGTAAGTATAGTAGTAAAGTACAACCATAATAGTGATCCATGTGTTTCCATCAGCAACGATAGCAGAGCATACGCAAATTTGTAAATGAGAGGAGGAAGTTTACCATGCTCACGCGATTAAAACGTGAAGCAGCAAATGGAACTGCTTCAAAAGAGACTCGTGAAGCGACAGGAGTTGCTATGTCAGATGAGGAGGATTCAATATGTTCTGGAACTGGGCTACCATCATCGCCATTGTCGGTCTTGTTGGTTGGATTTTGCCGTTTGTGATGTTGTTCATCGTGCCGGTGAACCGCAAACCGTCGTCAGCTACCGCCTGGCTGTTGCTGATCTTTCTCATTCCCTATCTTGGACTGGTCATCTTCCTGTTGCTGGGCAGCCCCAAACTGTCGAAGCGCCGGCGTGCCGAACAGCACAAGATGAGCGAACTCATCAGCAAAGTAGTAGCGGAGGCCAGGACGCAGCCGGAGTTGGTTGCCATCCTCGACCATGCGATCCCACCGCGAGACGCCCCGTTCGTCAAACTGAACACCAGCCTGGGCCATTTGCCTGCCATTGCGGGCAATGCCGTCGAACTGCTCCCCGAGTACAACGCCGTCTTTGCGCGCATCGCCCAGGACATCGACCATGCCCAGCAGTTCGTCCACGCCGAATACTTTGCGACGAGCCGCGACGAGGAGACCGAGGGCGTCTTCGCGGCCCTGGAGCGCGCTGTGAGCCGTGGAGTCAAGGTACGCATGCTCATGGATCACCTCGGTTCGCGCAAATACCCCAACTTCAAGGTGATGCAAGAGCGGCTCACGGCTGCTGGCATCGAGCATCACATTACGCTGCCGCTGCACTTCTTCGGGGCCAACTACACACGCATCGACCTGCGCAACCATCGCAAAATTGTGGTGATCGACGGACAGATCGGCTACACCGGCTCGCAAAACCTGATCAAGCGCAACTACTTCCGTAAGGATGCCATCTACTATGACGAACTGGTCGCGCGCATCAGTGGACCTGCGGTTGCTGAACTGGAGGCAGCCTTCGCCACCGATTGGTATTCCGAAAGCGGCGTCCTGCTGACCCGCCAGAACGCGCCTGAGGTCGCCATCGAACTGAAGGCTGCCGGCGATGTGCTCTGCCAGATACTGCCAAGCGGCTCCGGCTTCGAGGACGAGAATAACCTGAAGTTGTTCACGGCCCTCATCCATGCCGCACAACACAGACTCGTGATCACCAATCCCTACTTCGTGCCCGATGACGCCTTGATGACGGCCTTGACCAGCGCAGCCCAGCGCGGAGTGGATGTGACCCTGGTCAATTCGGAGGCAAGCGACCAGTTCCTGGTGAGCCACGCCGAGCGCTCCTACTACGAAGACCTGCTCAAAGCTGGCGTCAAGCTCTACCGGTACAAAGCACCGATCCTGCTGCACTCGAAGCATATCACCATCGACGATGACATCGCAGTGATCGGATCAAGCAACATGGATATTCGTTCGTTCCTGCTCAACCTCGAGGTGACGCTGATCTGCTATGCTCCCAGTGTGGTGGCTGATCTGCGACAAGTCGAAGCCAGGAACCTGAGCAGGTCCAATGCGGTGAACCTGGAAGAATGGGAAACCCGCTCGACCAGGGAGAAGCTCTTTGAGAACGTCTCTCGCCTGACTGCAGCGCTGCAGTGAGACCAGGCAAGAAGCAGGCAATCGCAGCCAATACACATTTTGTAGAACTTGTATGCTGGCACAGCACATATGTGTAAACGTGCCAGCGTCACTCTCGAGGATTGATATGCGTATCGAACAAACGCCGGCAGTTGAGGGCACTTCCAATCAACAACAGAAAGCCCTCGACGTATCACGATTCAAAGCTAAGCAAGCCTGGCAGAGGCTGTGGATGCGCATCCAGAGCATCACGCCCAGCGGACTGGTGCGCTTCCTGCTCGTGGCCATCGCACTGGCAGGCCTCCTCTGGCTGATTACAAGCGCCTTCCAGTCGCTCGCCACGTTCCTCATCGGTATTATGCTCGCCTATATCACGCTGCCCGTCGTCAACTGGCTGGACCACTTCTTGCCACGCTGGCTGGCCGTGCTGCTGGTCATCCTCGGCGAAATTGCCCTCGTCGGGCTGTTTCTCGCCTTACTCATCCCCGCCGTGGTCCAGGAGATCCAGCGTTTCCTGCAATCCCTGCCCAGCACCGATCAGGTGCGTGCCTACTTCACCCAGCTCGCGCAACAAGCGCGTGGCTGGCCGGAGCCGATCCGCGTGTTCCTGCAAGGATCGCTGCGGCAAACCACGGTCAACCTGCAGCACAACTTCACCAGCTTTGTAGTGAACCTCGCGAGCCTGGGGGTCAGGAGTATCCTCGGCCTGCTGACCGCGTTCAGCTTCTTGCTGGGCCTGCTGGTCATCCCGACCTGGATTTTCTCCGTGCTGAACGATCAGCGCAAGGGGGTGCTAGCAGTGAATCGCCTCCTGCCGGACTGGCTGCGACCCGATTTCTGGGCGGTAGCGCGCATTCTGGACCGCACCTTCCGGGTCTACTTCCGCGAACTGGTCGTCATGGCAGCGGCGGTTGGCCTCGTCACCTATGGAGGATTGGTCCTGTTGGCGCGATTGGGCGTGCAAGGCATCCCGTTCCCGGCCCTGCTGGCGATGCTGGCAGGCTTCACGGACTTGATCCCGTCGATTGGTATGCTCCTGGGCGCGATCCCGGCGGTACTCTTTGGCCTGACCTCCTCCTGGCAAACAGGAGTGGCGATCCTGGTGCTCTACGTCGTGATTCATTTCCTGCGCAACTGGCTACTGGCGCGCCTGTTCACGGGTGGCAGTGTGAAAATTCACTCGGTAATCCTGCTGGTGATCCTGGTCATCGCTAGCCAGTTCGGACTGATCTGGCTGTTTCTAGGAGCGCCCCTGGCACAAATCGTGACTGACCTGTACCGCTATGTCTATGGGCGGGTGAGCGACCCACCACGCCCTGCGGGCATCCTGCCAGGTGAACCGGTACCAACAACGCGTGAGCGCAAGGGGATGAACAAACGGATGATGGTGCCGTTTCCAGCAGGCCCTTCTTCCCAAGACAACGTGCCGCTCCAGCCAGAACAGGCAGGCTCAGGGGTACAGCGAAACGAATAATCAATGCGTATTGCTCTGCTCTGCTGAGTGAGATGTGAGAGATCAACCGCTCACTTTGAGCAGGATCATAGTAGTATTACAGGAGGGAGTTCGCTATGGCTGTCGACCCATCAAGTGGTGCCTTGGCACCTGATTATACCCAACTGACCTCGGTGCGTGTTCCCCTCGACCAGGCTGCCGATGCTTTTGTGAGTCCTGATGCCAGCGGCCGCACCCCGATTGTCGTGCTGACCCAGCGGCAGAACCGCATCGGCAACCTCCCCCTGCTGATCGGCGTCGTCATCCTGATCGGTGGTATCGTGTGGGCGGTGCTGGCAGGCAATCCTCTGCTGGGCGGTGCGGCCGTGCCGCTGAGCCTGCTCTTCTTTGTGCTGGCCATCTTCCGCAGTTTCCTGGTGCGTATCCCGGAAGGAGCCTATGGGCTGCTGCAAAGCCGGGGCAAGTACCTGCGTACAATTGAGAGTGGGACACAGGTGCTCCCTCCCTGGATCGTGGTCTCCCATGTCGTGTCGCGGCGCATCATTCCGTTTGAAGTGCCGGTCAACGAGGCGCCGACGCAAGATAATGTGCGCTCCAGTGTGCAGGTGCTGGTCACCTTCACGATCAGCGATCCCTACCGCTTCGTCTACAGCATCTCGGCGAGCGACTTTGACCAGGTGTTTCAGGCAGCCTGCCAGAACACCATGCGAGCGATGGTGCGCCAGATCAGCTCCGATGAGGTCAACAACCTTACGCGGCAAGACACCAGCGAACTGCGCGAGGCGCTGAGTAAAGCCAGCGACCCGTACGGAGTGAAGATCGTGAAGGTGAACATCATTTACGCACTCCCTCCGGCGGACTTTGTGCGTTCGTATGAAGGGCGCCAGTTGGCGCTGTTGCAGCAGGCGGAGCATGCCGAGCAGCAGGCGCTGGCCCAGCGAACGCAGGCCGACGAGGAGACGCTGGCGCGGCAGGCGGTGATTGCGCGGGTAGAGCGTGAGCGCCAAGAATTGCAACTGCAGATCCAACAGGCCGAGATTCGCAAGCACGTGGTCGAGCTAGAGGCGGGGGCGGAGGAGCTGCGGCTGGCGAAATTGCAGGAACGGCTGCAGAACTACCTGCAAGCAGCCGAGTGGGAATGGGCAGGTGAGCAACTCAGCGTGGCACGTGGGCTGGCCAGCAATACGCACGCGATAGTGCAGGTGGGGAGCGGTGGGGCCAGTGACATCGCGCGAGCATTCTTGATGCGCGATCTGGCGCAGGAGAAGGACACTCAGGCCAATACTCATACCACGATACCCGCACAGGGAACGTCATCGAAAAGCCAGCAGACAAATGAGAGTTAAGGGTCAGCTCCCAAGTGGTAGAGTAGTTGAAATCCATTACATCTACGACGAGGAGGATTCAGCATGATGAGTATACAATTTGGGCCGGGGAAACTGAAGGGAGAAGAATGTAAGGCGATCATCCAAGAGCTAGTGTAAATACACTATGTAAGCTGAATACATTGTCCCCGTGCCCGTTTTAGAAGCGTCCAAAAACAGTGCGTTTGCAGGATGTGTTTTCGTTCCTCATCCAGTACACTAACGATGGCGTCCTGGTGTTTTGCGTGTGAAGCTCCATCGTGTGTAAGTGTCTAGATTTCTAGACGAAAGGAACGAATCTTATGAGCGAAAATACCGAACCGCAAGTCGAGAACATCGAGGCCTTGTTTGTGCAGAGTGCCCATGGGCTGACGAGTAGCGAAGGCACCGTGACGTTTCACGGGCTGGCACACTCGACCCTGTTCTTTGCGGATAGGCCCCAACGAGTCGTGGGCCATCTGCATTCCAGGAAGTTCGTCGACCAGTGGGGGGAGGGCGAAAACAGCTTCGCCGAAGATCCTCCGAACGCGGTTGTGTCCTTTCTGGAGGATGGGGATGCTATCCCCGAGGAAGTGACGCTGACCCTGCGCGATCCGCGCCTGGATGGGTATACCCTCACCTACAAAGTCGATGTCCTTGACGGGACGCTCCCGGCCAAGGCGGGGCCGTGCTCGTTGTTCATTGACCCGATCGGCAGGCCGTTATCGCCGGTTTCGGTCGCGGGCGTGCGCCGTCGCGAGCGCCGTCGTGACCGCCGCTAGTGGTGATGATCTGACCTGAGGGCGGGGACTTGCCCTCCTCCCTCAGTAGTGGCAGCTCTTGCGGCTGCCAGACCTTGACCCCTCAAATGATGATGGACAAAGCACTGGGTGTCTGGCTTCATGCGATATCCACACTGGTAGAACAGCGGAGATAAGACAAAGGGAAGGAAGCGCTGTGAATATGATGAACCGTATAAGGAACCGTGATCGCTATATGACCCAGCAAAACTTTTACCAGAACCCTTTGAAATGGGTTGGTAAATGGACGGTAGGGAGAGCTGTGTACCTGGTCTACATGGGAATACTTCTTACACTCTTTCTTTGGTATTATTATATTTTCCTTCCATGGCGAGACAAATAGCCATGCGAAATAAATACTTTCAGAGGCCGCTCTTCGATCAGCCCGGCGCATTTGAGCATCTTCTGCAGCGGTTGGCTCGCCCGAGCAATAGCCAGGGCGAGCCCCTTGTGCCCCAGAGTAAGCTGGAGCTTCTTCATTTCTCCCTTAAAACTCGTGCCTCACCATAGCGCCCCGGAGAGCGAACAGTACTCTTATCTCCCTTCGTCGGCCATCATATCGATGACCACCGTAATGGCGAGGATCAGGATATCGTCGGCACCAGGGGCGATGTCTACGCCGTAGGTGTCGGCAACCCGGAACCACTTCTTCGAGACCTCTGCCACCCGTTTGTGTCCCTCGTGGATCTCATATTCATGATCCAGGATATTGCCTTGCGCTTCCATGTTCTCCCCACCTGCTACATGTACGTCGAAGCGCTGGCGCAGTGGAGTGATCAGGGCTTTCTTGACCGTGGCCAGCACCTGTCCATTACGGTAAATGCTATACGTGTCTTTGACGCGCATGACCTTTTCCTGGATTGCGGCCAGTTCGTTGCCCTGCATGTCTTTAAAGGCCAGGTGCTCCCGTACGCGGAAGGCTTTGCCATCGACAAAGAACACACGCCGGCCCTGGGCATTCTCAATCCAGTAATCATCGCCGAACGATACCAGCTTTTGACGCATGCGATAGCGTCCACCATCACCTCCACGTCGCCCCAATGGCCCCTGTCCTCCCTGTTGCACCGGTTCTTCTCCGCCTTGTCTTCTCCGAAACATTGTATTCACTCCTTCTAGCTATTCTGCACAAAACAAGCAAAGCTTGTAGAGGGACGCTCTCCTCAAGCTCCTCTAAAGACTCGACGTAGCCATTCATCCTCTACGTTTTGATGCTCATGGCAAGGCCTGCTGCTTCTCGGGTAAACGTTCTCTCTCAAAGGTGTCTCACTTACCGTTCCGCAAAGTAAAACAGCCGCTCACGGGTAAGCGGCTGTCGAGCCATCCCGACTGATTATTAGATACCCAGGATCTTCTGCTTCGCGGCCTCAAACTCGGCGTCGGTTAGAACCCCCGACTCATGCAACTCACCTAGCTGCTTTAACTGCGCAATGTCGTCGGTAGTCAAACCGGTAGACGGTGCTGGCGCGGTAGCCGGTGGAGGTGGAGCTGGTTGCTGGTAATAGGGCGGCGCTGCTGCCGCTTGTTGCTGCATATCTTGCTGCTGCTGCATATCGGAAATCTGCGCGTTCTGCTGGGCATCCATCTGTTGCTGCTGCGCCGATTTCGCGGCCACGTGATGGCCTGCTGCATAGGCAACCCCGCCCACCGCGGCGGTTCTCACTACCGCACGGCCCACGACTCGCCTTCTTAACATTGTCGTTCTCCTTTGGTATGCTCTCCCAGCATAGGATCGATCCTGCCGATCCTAATGGCTGAGGAAATAGTGTCTTCGATACTCCAGTGCATGTGCATTTGATACCTGTTGCTGACCGTAACTGCAAGCCCAGGCTTCAGTTCGTCCTACTCGGCAGCTTTTACTTTCGCTTTGCTCTGCGTGGTTTCTTGCGCCGCTGCCTCAGCGAGTTCTGCCTCTAACAGTTGCACCACCACTGGTGCAACTAGCCCTCCGGCAAGAGGTATGCCACCCGCATTCATAATTGCTTCCTTTAAGCCGACGGCCCACGTATGCTCGAACAGCAAAAGGCCAGCCGAACTATTTTTGGGGATATTGCTTGCTACCGCTTCGACATCATCCGGCTCGAGCACCTGGAGCAGGTCACCTGCGATGGGGCCCAACTGCTCCGCTTCCTCACCGCTCAGATCACTCAGTTCCATGGCAGCGAGGTTGCCGCTTTCATCTTTCGTGAGAAAGAGCAGATCAACCACCCGGATGATGCCCTTATCATGTGCAGCGCGCAGTTCCCGCAGAATCTGGCCCGTGAATCGATTGCCCTCAAATCCGACGACCAGGTATTCTAGTGGACCCAGAGTCATGCTATTTCTCCTTTCATCTCGCCTGTTCACCCGCCTGGCGGGTGAACGTCATGTTCGCTCAGAGAGGAAGCGCTCTGTACAAGGTACAGGTGCCTCCGCACTTGA
>WNFM01036305.1_pt2 | contig 10177 bp, 9 predicted proteins | sample 5400271 | NCBI WGS metagenome assembly WNFM01 (sample SAMN13153352, study PRJNA577476) | soil metagenome | isolation source: 60 cm saprolite on Douglas fir-dominated hillslope | place: USA:California | collected 2013-09-17
CCGCGCTGACCGCGAGCAGTCTGCTGACGCGCAACACGCGGCAGGCGTTGCCCTGGCGCTGTCGGGACAGAATCCGGATGACGCCATCGCCCGCCTCCGACTCGCGGCGACGTCGATGCCGGACGACCCGAAGAGCTGGAGCGATCTGGCAGCCGCGGAATATGCCGCAGCGCTGGCCCACGGCGCGGCCTCGCAGATCCCGGTGGCTCTGGCCGACACCGACCACGCCTTGCGTATCGACCCCCGAATGCCCGAGGCCCTTTTCAATCGCGCCTTGATCCTCGAGCACCTCGGCCTCATCGCGCAGACACGCGCGGCGTATGAGCGCTACCTCGCCGCCGACGGAACCTCGGCGTGGGCGTCTGAGGCGCGCGAGCGGCTGGCGAAACTGCCGACGGTCACGGGCGACGCGCAGTTCAAGCGCGAGCTTCCGCGACTCACAACGGCCGCGCTCATGGGTGACACGCGCACGGTGGCGGCTCTCGTGAAGGCCTATCCGCAACAGTCGCGCATCGAAGGCGAACAACAACGCCTCGCTGAGTGGGGTGACGCCCTCTCGAAGAACGACGCTCCCGGGGCTGATCGCGCCCTGACCGTGGCCCGGGCAATCGGCGGAGCGCTCGCTCAGTCATCCGGCGAGGCCATGTTGCGGGACACGGTGAAGGCCATCGACGCCGCGACCCCCGCGCAACGGGTCGACATGGCCTCGGGGCATGTGCTCATCGCCAAAGCGCGCGCGGCGTCGAAAGGACAGAAGGCGGGCGAAGCGGAGAAACTGATGCGCGACGCGGCTGTAGAGCTCACCGCAGCCGGCGATCCGATGGCGCTGACAGCTCGCTTTTACGCCGCGGGTGCCCGCCTCGCCCAGAACGACGCGGCGCATGCCAGGCCGGAGCTCGAGGCATTGATGATCGAGGTGCTGACGCCGGAGCTAGGCGCCGAGGTGCGGTGGGAGCTCGCGCGGTGCCATACGTTCGACGACGACTGGGCCGCCGCGCTGCCGTTGCTCGATGAGGCACACGCACGCTTCGAGCGCCTCGGCGAGCGCGCCAACGCCGGATTCATCGACACCATCCGCTCCAGCGTGCTCGTTTCCCTCGGCCGTGCGGACGAGGCGTGGGAGGCGCGCTCCCGTGCCTTCGCCGACCTGAGCCGCGAGGGGCGCGAGGATCGTCTTGCAGGGAGCATCGACGGCGCGGCTCAGTTCGAGCTTCGCTCGGGGCGCCGCGACACGGCGTTGGCGCTACTCGGGCTCGACGAGGAGGCGCAACGCTCCGTCGCCACTCCAGCAACGCTCTCGTCGATGTTTGTACAGAAGACGTTGCTCAACGTGGTCCTCGGCAATCGTGACGCGGCTCTACAGAGCGCGCACGATGCCGAGACAGCCGCGCAGCGCGTGTCCGATCCGGCATTGCGCACGCGTGCGCTGGCGGATGCGCAGTTCGCCACCGCGGCCGTCGTGCTCGATCGCGACCCACGGCGAGCGCAGCGGCTGCTCACATCGGCCATCGACGGCTACCGATCGCAGGATCTGGCAGCAATGATCGCCGAGCCGTATCTCCTCCGCGCCCGCGCGGAGCGGAGCCTGGGAGAGGACGTTGCCGCCGCGGAAGATCTGGACCAAGGAATCACGGCCGTAGAGCGGCGGCGGATCCGCTTCGCCGGCTCCGCCGCGGGTACGAGCGTGCTGAACGCCGGAGTGGCGTTGTTCGAAGATGCCATCAGGTTGAAACTCGATCGGGGGGATGTCGCGGGTGCATTCGCCTATGCAGAGCGTGCGCGCGCCGCGGACGTCGCTCCGATGGCTGGCGATACGCCAGGCGCGTCAACCGCAATGGCCGGGCTCGAGCAGCGTCTCGCGGGCAGCGGCGTCGCGGTGCTGGAGCTCGTCGCATTGCCCGACGAGCTGGTGGCCTTCGCAGTCACCGAGCGCGGCGCCTCGGTGGCGCGCACCCGTATCGCACGGCAGGCGCTCACCGCTGAACGCGATGAGTCAAAGCTGTACGACTTGCTGGTCCGTCCCTCAGAGAACGCCATCGCGCCGGCGCGCGGAGTCATTGTCGTACCCGACTCCACTCTCGAGAACGTCGCATTCGCCTCCCTGCAGGACGGCAAGGCGTACTTCGTCGAGAAGATGCCTGTCGCCATCGCCGTCAGCGGAGCCTCGCTGCACGCGGGGAAAGAGGCGAAGCCGCAGTCGATCACAGCGATTGCGTTGCCATCCGGCGACGTCAGCCACTCCGCTTCCTTGCCGGAGACGACCGCGGAGCTCCACGATGTCGCGCATCCCTACCGCCAGTCGAGGGTCGTCGGCGAGCAGCTCGCGACCCTGCGCTCGCTCAGCGCAGGTACTGACGTCCTGCATGTGGCCGGCCACACGGCGCAGGAGGCGGGGCTTGGTGACGCGGCCCTCGTCTTCGCGGGAAACGAACGGGCGTCGTGGAAGACCATCGCTGGCACTCTGCAGCCCCATGCCCGGATCATCGTGCTTGCAGCGTGCGAAACACTCCGCCGTCCGAGCTCGCCACAGGCGCGCGCTCTCTCCCTCGGCGGATCGTTCCTCGCCGCGGGCGCAACTGACGTCATTGGAACGCTCACGCCGATTGCCGACAGGGACGCGCATGCGATCTTCCGCACGCTGCACCGCGAGCTCGCTGCCGGGGTCACGCCGGCCGAGGCCTTGCGCCGTGCGCAGCGGGAAGCCATTGCCGCCCAGCCAGCCCACCCCGAGGCCTGGCGCGCGGTTGCCCTTCTTACCAGTCGCGTTCCCCAACTCTGAACGAGGAGAGAGACATGCCTACCATCCAAATCTTCTTCAATGGCGTGGCCGTCCACCTGATCGGCGCCGTTCCCGGGGTGCCGTGCCGTGTCGTGCTTCCCGATGCCACGGCCTCGTATCTGTACGAGGATTCGGTGCTCGACCGCCACTTCACGTCACTCCAGTGGAACAGTCCCGACGGGACGCACAACGCGGTGCCGTTCTTCCGCGAGTACTTCACAGTCGGCAATCCCATGCAACAGGATTTCAAGCTCGACCCAAGCATGGCCTGCCTCTACCACCTGGACAACTGGGTGCCGAACCTACAGCTCTCGTCCGAGGTGATCTACTCCGGCCGGACAGCTCTCTACTTCGACATCTTCTACGGCACGCTGGCGTGCCATCAGATGCAACCGAGCGGAGCGCTGTACACGTCGCTGACGGTCGACACAGTCGATGACCCCTACCTGATCCGTGTGCCGTTCCACTATGCGTCGTTCGACTTCGATCCAACGCCGCCTACGCCTCAGCCGTGGCCATTCCCTCCCGGGGTTAGCGCCATTTCCGTGACGAACATGGGAGACGGCTGCAAGGGCTCGAAGGACGACTTCGCCCTGAGCTTCCTCGTGACGCGCGGCGGGATCCCGAAGGGGCTGAAGGACCTGCCGGGCCAGGGCACCGCTCCGCCGCCAACACCCTGCGTCTACGCGTCGCACAATGCGGGTTTGATCCCGACCAAAGTGCTGGACGCACTCTCGGCAGCCTGCTCGGCCAGCTCGTTCCCGAAGCCGGGCGGGTAGGGGGGGCACCTAAGAGCTTCCCGGCTGCATGGCATATGGCGCGTCACATAAGGGCGCGCTAGCAAATGCGGAGGAAGCCGTGCAGCTTTGGCTGGAAGCAGCTCGCGAGCTGGGTCGCCCCACGCCGCAGCCCGAAGGACTACGCCTCGCCCAACGTTTCGACGCGGAGACATGGAAGCGGGTCACCGTGACCTCGCCGCCTTTCGCGAGATGATCAAGTCGATGCGGGTATCGGAGATGCCGGAGTAAAAGAGCTCCCGCAGTTCGTCCCCCTCCTCGCCACAATTCTTCGCGGCCGGTGTCCTGTATGTGCGGGCGCTCCGGCTGGAACTCTCTTCTGGCCGGCGATGCCGCTCGCCACATTTGTTTGACAGGAGAGCTAACGATGAGGAACTTGGCCGTTCTTGCTCTGGTTGCATTCGCGGGCTGTGCGTCGATCGTTCATCAAACGACCCAGCAAATCCCGGTAACGTCCCAGCCGGCTGGTGCCGCGCTCACTGTCTCGTGCGGAGACGTTCACAATGACCCGAAGCTGGTCACGCCCGCCGTCGTCACAGTGCACCGCAAGCCAGTTCACTGCGCGATTTCTCTGACGAAACCCGGCTATCGGACCACTGAGATCGCTCTGACCAGAAGCATGTCGGCGTGGTACCCGGCCAATATCGTCTTCGGCGGAATCGTAGGGCTCATCGTGGATGCGGCGAACGGCGCCATGTACAACCGTGCACCGTCGCAGATTGATGTCTCCTTGGTTCGAGTCGATGGCGATGCCGCTGCCCCTGCGAAGAACTGACCTGGGGCGGCATTTGCTGTCGAGGGGGATGAGCTCAACGCGAATAAGGATCGTGGGGAGGGCGGCCCGCGGGACGCTTCGGACCGCCCGTTGCGAATCCACCAGGTTCAATGCACGAAGGTCGGAGCGTCTCCGATTTTCGTGACGCGGAGCGCCTTGTGGATCTCGTGGAGATCCTTGCCCGCGAGTGCGTGCGGGACGTCGATCGTGTGCACCACCTCGCCCTTCGCCGGGACGTACGTGAGGACGCCCTTGTCACCGGCCAGTTTGTCGGGATCGAACATCGTGAGGATGTTGCCTTTTGCGTCGTAGCTGACTGAGACTTTCATGATCGTTCTTCCTGTCTGGAGTGTGTCAGTTGTTCGAGGTCTGAATGTTGAAGAAGGTCGAATTGGGACCGTTGTTCTTGAGCGTCCACGAAAAGGAGAAGGTCCCGTTGTTGTTGAGCGAAACCGAGCCGGCCGTGTAAGCCAGAGAGGCCCCAGTGTTGAGCGGCTGGGGCTCCATGAGCGTGTTGCCCTGCCACCCGCCGCCACCCCACGTGAAGTTCCAGCCCTGGGTCGCGCCGTTTCCGATGAAGATGTTTGAACCGCCACCACCGATGAAAGACATACTCGTTCCTCCTTGATTTGTTCAGCACACGTCTGTCGCCCTAGGAGCGCGGAGCCGCAGAGTGCCGCTTTCTGCCGCACCAGTAGATAGTGCGGAAGGAATGCAAAGCGTTTCATCCCGAGAGCAGCCCTACAGGCGATGTTTACTGAGCCGCGGCGCGTCGTCGTCAGAGTCTTCAAAGATCCGTGCCGTGACAACCAGACCTTGGGCCTCGAGCGAACCTGACGACGCGATGGCAAGCAGAGTCTAAGAGGCGGAAGCGACGCCAACGTATAATTGAGCGACGTGCTGGTCTGGGCCCTCCACAACGCGCGGCAGCAGACGCTGACGCTGGTCAAGGACATATCCGACGAGCAAAGCTGCTTGCAGTCCACGTCTGGTGAGCAGCACCCGGCGTGGGTGCTCGGTCACCTTCTCCTGGGAGACGTCTACCTGCTGTCCTTGCTGAAGGTCGAGACGCTGCCTGGCGACTTCCCCGAATTGCTGGCGGCTTATGGTCCTGGAGCGATCCCTGCGCAGAGACCACCGGTCTACGGGCCGGTGAGCGCGGTCGTCGAACGGCTCGCTCGCACAGGGACGCTGCGCTGTGACGCGGTCCGGAAGATGAGTCTCGAGGATCTCGGACAAGCGACTCCGGACCAGTTCCTGGCGCAGAGCCAGCCGACGCTCGGGCACCACCTCCAAGCCTTGGTCTTCCACGAGGGGTACCACGGCGGTCAGTTGGCGGCGTGGCGCCGAGGGCACCGTCTGCCTCCGGTTCGATGGGTCCTGGCGCCCGGGGGAGTGTGAACGAGCCATGGCGACGAGCGACGACAAAGACCGCGCCTACCCCTTCCTGTCCGTGGCGATCTTTCTTCCCATTCTTAGCGCGGTGCTAGTGATTCCGGTGGCCTACTACGCCGTCGGGATGGAGACCGCGTTGCTCGCCGGGGCGCTGGCTTCCTGCGTCGCAATTCCCGGTCTCATTTGCGCAGCCTGGGCCTTCCACGTCGCGAACAGCCGGGGCCAGAAGGTACTGGCGGCGATAGGCGTCGCCGCAAATGTTTTTCTCCTGGTTGGATGGTTCTGGTCGATGGGTGTTTCGGCGAATCGCCCGAGGGCGAGCCTGAGCGGTTACCCCCCCTTGTGCGCGTGGGAGAACACGTTCGTGAGCACGTCGTTGTAGATGACGACGAGCATGATCGCGGCGAGGACGGCGAAGCCGAGCTGCTGGATGCGCTCCTTCACCTGCAGGGAGAAGTCGCGACGGGCCACACCTTCGATGAGCAGGATGAAGATGTGACCCCCATCGAGCACAGGGATGGGGAGAAGGTTCATGATTCCCAGCTGCAGGGAGATCATGGCCATCAGCCCGACCATGGACAGCCAGCCGCGGCGAAACATCTCACCGGAGATACGGGCGATGGAGATGGGGCCGCTGAGCTCTTTCATCGAGCCGTTCCCGCGGACGAGGCGGCTGATGGTGACGAAGGTGTACTTGAGGAACTTGGCGTTCTGCTTCGCGCTGTCGACCAGTGCCGCGCCGAGGCTGAGCTTCTGGACGCGGAAGGGAGCGACGAGGCCACGGCCGAGGTCATCGGCGTCGTACTTGACGGCTGCCAAGGTGACCGGGACGTCGGCCTTGCCTCGGCGGACGACGAACGGTACGGGTGCGCCCTTGAGGTTGTCGAGAAGGACGACGATGTCTTCGAATCGCTGGATCGGTTTGCCGTTCGCCATCTCGAAGCGGTCGCCGACGCGCATGCCTGACTTTTCAGCAGGGCTGCCGGGCAGGAGTCCTGCGACGACGGGTTCGGTGAAGCCGCCGATGCCGGCCCGCCCGATGGGACCGTAGTCAGTATCCTCCGCCTTCGGGGTGATGGTTGTCTTCAGGAGCTTGCCGCCGCGCAGATACTCGATTGGGATTGCTGTCCCAGCGTGCATGCTGATGACCATGCGCAGGTCCTCGAAGTCGTTGATCTGCTCTCCGTCCGCACGCACGATCCGATCGCCCGCAAGCAGACCGGCCTTCGCGGCCGGCATGTTCGGAGTGATCTCGCCGATTTTCGACGTGGTCAGCGGCAGGCGTAGCCCGATCATCGACATCGAGGCCACGAAGGTGATGGCGATGACGAGGTTCATGAAGGGGCCGGCCACGAGAATGAGGAACCGCTGCCACTTCGGCCGTGACAGGAACTCGTCGGGATTCTGTGGCTGGTTCTCCTCCGGCGTGTCTCCCGCCATGCGCACATACCCGCCGAGCGGGATGAGCGAGATGCGGTAGTCCGTGTCACCCTTCCGGAAGCCGAAGAGGCGCTTGCCGAAGCCGAAGGAGAAGACGAGAACCTTCACTTTGAAGAGCTTGGCCATGACGAAGTGGCCCGACTCATGGGCGAAGATCAGGAAGCCTAGGACGATGGCGACTCCGACCAGGTTACTGGCGACTAAGGAGGCAGTTGGCATATTCAGCGCCTGATAGCAACATCGATTCCGCGCGCTTCATTGCGGGCCCAGCCGTCCCAGCGCAAGGCGTCCTCGACGGAGTCGATGGCCTTGACCGATCCGGCGTGCCGATCGAGCACACGGTCGACTACTTCAACGATTCCCATGAACGGAAGTTCTCCAGCCAGGAATCGTTCCACGGCAATCTCGTTGGCTCCGTTGAGGACGGCTGGCATCGAGCCACCGGCGCGGAGGGCGGCGTAGGCGAGGCCGACAGCTGGGAAGCGCTCGGTATCGACGAGCAGAAACTCCAGCGAGCGGATCTTGGCCAAGTCGAGGCGCGCGAAGGGTGCGGCGATCCGGTCGGGGTAGAGAAGGGCGTATTGGATGGGGAACTTCATGTCCGTCGTGGAGAGCTGCGCAATGATCGAGCCATCCGCGTACTCGACCATGGAGTGTACGATCGACTGCGGGTGGATGATGATGTCGATCCTGTCGGCGGGCATGGAGAAGAGATGATGTGCCTCGATGACCTCCAGTCCCTTGTTCATCATCGTGGCTGAGTCGATGGAGATCTTGTTGCCCATCCGCCACGTGGGATGAGCGAGAGCATCGGCGATGCTGATGTCTCCGAACGTTCCCACCTCACGGCGCAGGAAAGGGCCGCCCGAGGCGGTGAGGATAATTCTCTCGACCTCGGTTGTTGCGCCGCAACGGAGAGCCTGATGGACGGCATTGTGCTCGCTGTCGACGGGCAGAATCTCGCCGCCGTGATCGCGGGCGGCGCGGGTCATGACGTCTCCTGCGGCCACGAGCACTTCCTTGTTGGCGATGCCGACGCGCTTTCCGGCGCGAAGGGCGGCGTAGACGGGGGGAATGCCGGCGGCCCCGACGATGGCAGCAATGACGCTGTCTGCAGCCGGCAGGGAGGCCACGGCGCACGCGCCATCGGCGCCGCAGACGATCTCGGCGGTCTCTCCGCTGGTGCCCTTCAGACGTGAGCGGAGTGGGGCAATGTCTGCGGGATCGCGGACGGAGATGAGCTCCGGCCGGTAGCGCTCGGTCTGCTGCGCGAGCAGCTCCAGGTTCCCCCCGGCAGCGAGGGCTACGACACGGAGGTCCTCGGGAAAGGCGTCAACTACGGCGAGCGTGCTCGTCCCGACCGAACCGGTACTGCCGAGGATGGCGATCGATTTCATGCGGACATGATTCGGAGCGTGGTGAATCCGTTCTGGATCAGGACCCAGTAAACGTACAGCAACGGAGTGGTATAGAAGATCGAGTCGAAGCGGTCGAGAAACCCGCCGTGGCCGGGGATGAGCGTGCCGGAGTCTTTGACGGCAGCCGAGCGCTTCCACATGGACTCGGCCAGGTCGCCCACCACCCCCGCCAGCGCGAGAACGGCGCCGGCGATGGCGGCGTGAATCAGCGGGAACTTCGGAAAGAACGTGTAGTGGATGACGATTGCGGCAACGGTGGATGCGAAGACTCCGCCGATCAGGCCTTCCACGCTCTTCTTGGGGCTGATTCGCGGTGAGAGCCGGCGATTGCCGAAATTCTTGCCGACGTAGTATGCCCCAGCGTCGCCGAGCCACACTACGAGCAGCAGGAAAAAGACCAGGTGGGCTCCCTCTTGGGGAAAGTCCTGACGGAGGCGGATGAGCGAGCCCCCAAGCATGCCGACGTAGAGCGTGGCCATGACCGCGATTGCGCTGGAGGGCAGGGCTTCATCCAGCTCATGGCTGGTGAAGACATAGGACGCCGGGAGGACGAGCAGGGTCACGAAGACGCCCATCTCCACGGAGATCGGCTCGAGGATGAAGGCCGCGATGATGAAGAGCATGACCGCGATACAGAGGGTCTTCGGGATGCGATAGCCTTTGCGCTCGCCGAGCACGAGGAACTCGTAGAGAGCCAGAGTGGCGATGAGCGCGACCGCGGCGTCGAAGACGTAGCGATTGGCCCAGCCGATGATCCAGATGGCCGCTGGCGCGGCGACCAGCGTCGTGAGCTCCCGAGTGTACTTGTTCATTTGGGGCGAACCATCAGCCAAGGCGCGGCGCCATGAGTGCCACCGGATGCGCGGACCCGCGCCGCGCCTTGGTTGATCCTTCGTCGATGGTCGTTTCGCTCCTCAGGATGACGATGGGGAATCGGCTTCCACGAACATCGACGCATCGGTCTCGTCCACCCCACCGTAGCGCCGTTCCCGTGACTGGAAGTCGATGATGGCCTCGAGCAGGTGCCGGCGGCGGAAATCCGGCCACAAAACCTTGGTGACGTGGATCTCGGCATACGCGATCTGCCATAGCAGGAAGTTCGAGACCCGCAGCTCGCCGCTGGTGCGAATGAGGAGATCGGGATCGACGATGCCGGCGGTGTAGAGATGATCGGCGAAGAAGTTCTCGTCGATGGCGCAATCGTTCATCTCGCGCTCGCGCAGGACGCCCATGATGCGATTCACGCAGTCGACGATCTCGGCGCGGCCGCCGTAGTTTAGGGCGATCTGAAAGAGCAGCCCGCTGTTCCCTTTGGTGGCATCGGCCGCGTACTTCAGCTCGCGCTGGACCGAGGGATCGAGGCCCTCGATTCGTCCGATGGGGGTGAAGCGGATGTTGTTCTCCATCAGCGTGGCCAGCTCTTTGCGGAGGTACTCCTTGAGCAGCATCATGAGGGTCGCCACTTCGTAGCGGGGGCGTTTCCAGTTCTCGACGGAGAAGGCGTAGAGGGTCATGACGCCGAGCTCGAGGCGGGCACCGGTCTCCACGCACTCACGCACTGAGGAGATCCCCG
>WNFM01200931.1_pt1 | contig 10177 bp, 12 predicted proteins | sample 5400271 | NCBI WGS metagenome assembly WNFM01 (sample SAMN13153352, study PRJNA577476) | soil metagenome | isolation source: 60 cm saprolite on Douglas fir-dominated hillslope | place: USA:California | collected 2013-09-17
AGCCGGGCGATGAGACACTGTGCACTGGAATCCGGCCCGCCTGCCGGGACTCACCAGGATGTGCTCGTGCGCCTTCCCGTCCCCGGCAACACCGAAATGACCGCCGCTGTCCGCCGCTACGTCACGCCCGCCACCGGCAGGCTCCCGCGCTACCTGCAGCTCCTGCACGGCAACTTCGTGGCGCTGGATGAGCGCAAGCGCAGGCGCTTCCTCCAGCAGCTCGCCAGGTAAGCGACCGCGAACTCGCCGCGCTGCTCGAGAACGAATGGCGTTCCCGGCTCACCGCCTCGTGGCTGATCGGACTGGACAAGCGCGAACAGTTCCGCGACCGGATCGGCGAACTGCTCCTGGACAGCGAGGCCGCCTACGCAGGCCAGGGCTACTGCCTCGCGCTGGCGCGATTCGCCACCCCGCCGACGCCAGCCTCCTGGCCGCCTACCTGGCCACCTACCTCCCGCAAGCGGATAAGCGCCACGACCAGGACGGGGCCCTTGGCGCCTTGTCCACATCGACGCCGCGCTCCGCACCGACCACGCCGCCCCGTTCCTGACCGACGGCGGCCTGCGGCAACAATGGCGCACAACCGAGGAATGGAGCTCCGCGGAGCTCCGCGCGTGGATAGAACAGCTGTGCACAGTCGCCGACGAATGCATGCACAAGACCTGAACGACCAAACTTGCCGGCCCAAGGCTGCTCGGTGTTTGGCCTGCCAGCGGAATGCAGTGACCACGCCTGCCTGCCGTCGCGCCGATCACATTCAGTGGTCACATCTTGCCGAGCAGCTGGCGCGCCGAGGGCTAGTCATGCCCGGCAGTCCTCGGTATTTGGCTGGCATCCGAAGAGGCAACCGAACGATCGTTCTGGCGGGCCACATGCCAGCAGATTCCCTGATTGAAACTCTCCTGGGGCAACTGCCTGGCGTTATCGAGTGCGGGCACTGTCCGTCGGGGGGCGGTCCTCGGTCTCGGCGGGCGCAATCGCGGCGAGCAGGTCGGCGCGCTCCGGTCGTCCCGGTGGCGGCAGCTGGCCGCTGGCGGCGAGCTTGTGGTGGAAGCAGCGCGAGCAGCGATGCCGCCGCAGAGCGCCAGCAGGACACCGATTGATTAGCCATGCCCGAGGTGGAGCCCGAGGAACTTTCCGAGTGACTCAGATGGCCTCCGAAGCAGCCACGCGCCAGCTCACCAGCCGCACCGCCGTCCGAGAACTGCGGTTCGGTGCCCATCGATGGGGTCTCCTGGAGTCGCATCTCCAAATCGGCCGTGTTGGCGTGACCATCTGGGAACGGCCGAACGATGCTGTCACCAGGCACCCCCGGCAACGGCAAGTGCCGCCATCTGGCGGCGTGCACGCATTCCATCGCCACGCGATCGCCTCTGCGCTTCCTAATAACCGATCATCGGTATATGATGCTGACATGACTAAGCAGGCTATGCAGGAACCCACGTTCCTGATCCTCACGGCGCTGGCCGGCGGCGCGCAGCACGGCTACGGGATCATGACCGACGTGACCCGGATCTCAGATGGCCGGGTCAAGCTCCGGGCTGGGACGCTGTACGCGGCGCTGGACCGGCTGCTCGGCGACGGGATCGTCGGCGTCGACCGCGAGGAGATCGCGGGCGGCCGGCTGCGTCGCTACTACCGGCTCACCCCGGCGGGCGCAGAGCTCCTGGCCGCCGAGGCTGCGCGGCTGAGTGCCAACGCCAGGATCGCGACGGCGCGGCTACGGAAGCTGCGCATCGGCGGGGCGCAAGCCGGCGGCGCCATACTGGCCGGCGGCGCGGCATGAACGGCGAGGGCGCGCTGGAGCGCCGCTACCGCCGCCTGCTCGCCTGGTACCCGGCCGGGCACCGCCGGGCCTACGGCGAGGAGATGATCGGCGTGCTGATGGCCGCCGCTCCCGGCGGCGCCCGCCGACCGGGTCTGGCCGGGGCTGCCGACCTGGTCCGCGGCGGCCTGCGGGCCAGGTTCCGGGCCGGCGTCCGCTGGTTCGCCGGCGCCGACTGGCCCGGCGCGCTGGCCGTGTGCAGCGTCGCCGTCCCGGTCATCCTGGCCAGCTACTTCACCGCGCGGTGGCTGCGCGAGGTCATCGCCGGTGTCCTAAACGGCTATAGCCAGCCGGTGTCCGTGCATGTGGAGTCCGCCCTGGTGGTCCTGGCGCTCGCGGCGCCGCCGCTGCTCGCCCTGCGGTGGCGGCGCACCGGTGCGGTCGTGGCGCTGGCGCTCGCCGGCTGGTACTTGATCATCGTGTTCGGCTCGCTGCCGGGCGAGATATCCCACTTCGGGATATCCCAGTTGTGGCAGTGGCCCTGGCTCGCCCAGGGGGAAGGCATCAGCTCCTCGCTGGCCCTCCTGCTCGGCGCCGCCGCGCTGGCCTGGTCGCCGGGGCCACGGCGCGGCATCGAGATCCTCACCCCGAAGAGCTGGCTCGTGCTGATCGGGCCGGGCGTCGCGATGGGCCTGACTCAGCGCTATCTGTGGGCGCAGCCCCTCTGGCTGGTTGCCGTCATCGTCATCGCCGCGCTGGCCGTAGTCGCTGCCGGTCTCGTGCTGACGATCCCCGGCCCCGCCGGCCGCGGAGTGCTCCTCCTCCTAGCGGCGCCGGCGTACCCGGGCGCGGTCTGGGCCATCGGATACAGCAGATACTGGACGAACCATGTGTCCGGTTTCCCGTTCAAGGTCTTCTTCGCGCCCACCGTGCTGTTCGCCTGCCTGGCCGTGGCCGCCATCTGGCGATCTCGCCACCAAGCCGCCGCGTGAGACCACGCACGCGGCACCGGTATGCCCTCGACATCATGCCCGCGCGCGATATGGTGCGCTGCAGGACCGCGCTACACCGGCCAAGTGACCGGCATCAGCCAGCCGTAAGCGTCACGGGCTGACGGCCGGCCCGCAGATGCTCACCCGAGCCAACGCAGAAGTGCCCGGTTCGCGTGCCCGCCCCGGCACATAACCAGCGGATATGCACGGCGTTGCTCAGCATGGTGCCAAAGGTCGAGGCCGCCCATACTCGGCAGGGAGGATCGGAGCTCACCGAGCCCTCCGGGCCGTATAACGGCTGATACACGGGTGATCATTTACTCCGTCGCCGGCAAGATGGGCGCAAATGATCACCCTTGTATCACGCGATAGGTGCTAGCGGCCGTCGCCGGCCCGACAAGCGCGGTTACATGCCGTGGTCAAGTCGGTATCGGTAACGGTCAGCGCTTCGTCGTCCGCGTTTCGTACTGTTCGATGACGCTGGCCGGGATGCGCCCGCGGTCGCTGACCTGGATGTCGTGCGCTTTCGCCCAGGCCCGGATGTCGGCACTGTGCTCACGGGCCGAGCCAGGACGTGCCGGCCGGCGCTGTCTGCGGCCTGCTTTGCGGGCATGGTCGATGAACGGGGCCATCTGGGTGCGGAACCTGCGGGCGTTCTTGGCATTCAGGTCAATCTCATATTCCGCGGCGCCGAGGCGGAACTGCAGAGTCTCCGTTGCGGGACCGCCGCTGATGTCGTCCTCGAGCGTGACGGTTGTCCTGGTCGCCAGGTCGACCTCCATGACTGCATGGGCCTGCCCGCACCGTACCGGCCCGCCGTCCTGCGGGCTGCCGGCGCGACTCGGACACGCCGACCAATGACGTTGCGCTCCAGCTGTCCCCAAGGGCGGCCATGCGACCCAACAGCGTAGGAGCTGCAGCCGGGCCTCTGGTCCTATTGGACCGAGCCTTCGCTCGCCACCGGGTTCTTCGCCGATATCAGCGGTGCCGGGGCGAAGGTGCTTGCCCGCGCATGTGTTGCCGCAACTCCAGGTCGCTGCCCATCGGCCGGACGGTTCCTCGGCGTCCGGACCATCGAGGCCAACGTGACGGCGTTCCGACGCGCCCGGTGTCGACACGCAGGCCACTTCATTGCTCGAGGCTTGGGCCGGCAGCCATCCGGAGCGGGCATGCGCCGCCAAGTGGAGCTTGGGGTATCGGCTTTCATGTCCCCTCGGCTCGTGCCGTTTGCCGTTAGCCCCCCAGCAGTCCCACCATGTAGTTCGAACTGTTCGAAATAGAGGCTCTACCGGAGCCGCCTGTCGGAATCGAACCGACGACCTGTTCATTACGAGTGGGCCACCACCAGGTACCGGCCGGTCCCGCCGAGTGCGTCTACCCAGCTAGAGCGGCGTCCTGGTCCTGCTGGAACGGCCGTGCTTGCGCGGGAACTGCTACCAGAATCGAGCGGCCACTGGAGAGGGCTGCGCGGAGCCCCCTGAGGCAGGCCGCTTGGCCTGCCCCTCCATCTGCCGATGCCGTGCCGGAGGCTCGCGGTCAAGGACGCCGAAGGCGACGCATAGCGGTCGAAGATCCTTGACGGCGAGGGGCACGGTCATAACCTCAGCCGCGCAGCCCGGCCCCGACCCAGGCCCCCGGTCCTTTAAGCCTATCGCTCTATCCCTCTTAGCCAGCCACGGCTGACGCATCGCGCCGCTTTCGCGCTGCCGGTTGCCATCCCGGCTCAGACCAGCAGTCGAGACCCGCCGATCGTGCGGGCCTCGGTGTCCAGCTCGTCTCCGAATTCGACGCATGGCAACCATTGCACAGCCCATCACCGACTCCCGCAGCACCAGGGCGCGCGGTCTTGGCGCGCCCCGAGGCGGCCGGGCGCGAAGCGCAGTAGGCCGCCGATCTCCCTCCTCCCCATCTCCTTCTCCTGGGGCTCCTGCGAACGCTCTATCTCGGTATAGACGCAAAGTTTCGAACCACCCCCTGGAGGCCTGCGACGATCCGACCGGATGGCGCCGCGGCGCGAGGATGAACCTGCGGGCGATAGCGGCAGCTGATCCCGATACTCCCGAGCGGCAGCGCAACTGCGGCGTGGTCACGGTCGGTCCTGAGGTTGAGATCCGGATCAAAGATGGCAGCGCCTACTACTGCGGCCTGGAGACGTGCGGCAACGTGTGGCTCTGCCCCGTCTGCTCCGCCAAGATCCATCACCGCCGCGCCGACGAACTGCGGGCAGCACTCGCCACGTGGGAAGCAGAAGGGCACGCGGCTAGCCTCGTCACCATCACCGTCCCACACGACCTGGCCGACGCACTGTCGCGGCTCGTCAACGCGGAGCGCGCGGCCTTGAAGCACGTCACCGCCGGAGCTGCATGGCAGCGCCTCAAGCACCGGCTCGGCATCGCCGGGCACATTGTGGCCCTGCAGTTCACCTGGGGCGATGCGCACGGCTGGCACCCGCACTACCACGTCCTCCTAGTCCACAACGAGATCCTGGGCGCGAGCACCATCGCTGCGCTGCACGCTCATATCCATGCGCGGCTTGCTGCCGCCTGCCGCGACTTCGGCCTGCGCGAGCCCGACCAGCTGCACGCCGTCCGGATCGACCCCAACGTCTCCGGTACATCGGCCGGTGCCTACCTCGCCAAAGGCGGCGGCTGGACACCCGCCGAGGAAATGGCCAGAGGCGACCTCAAGACCGGCCGCACCGGCAGCCGGGCCCCGCTCCAGATCCTCGCCGACTACTACCAGACCGGCGACACCCGCGACCGCGACCTCTGGCACGAGTACAGCAAGGTCACCAAGGGTCTGGCCGCCGTCCGCTGGTCACGCGGCCTCCGTGCCGTCGTCCTCGGCCAAGCTGCCGAGCCCGAGCAGACTGACGCGGAGCTAGCCGCCGAGAACATCAACGGTGAGCTGGTGACCACCATCCCACTCGCCGTCTGGTCACGTCTCCGGCTCGCAGGGCTCGATCACGCGATGCTGGTCGCTGCCGAGCAGGGCGGCCTACCTGCCGTAAGTACCCTGATCGACCAGGCTGGCTGTCGCCAGCCTCTGGGATGGCGGTATGGGTCTCTTTACCAATAAAGTGCTGGACGTGCCAGACGCCCACCTCATCGAAGCAATGCGATTGGACCGGGCGTCGGCACCGTCGAGGTTTCTCGCTCATGCGCTGACCGGACTCCTGATGGCTGACGTCGTCGGCGCGGCCGCGAGGCTTGCCCTGCCGCCGCTGCTGAGCGGTCACGAGACATCATTCCAAGTGGGAATTACTCTTAAGCCAATAGTGGTTCTGTCGCGAATCTTGTTTGCGGCGACAGTTGTCCTGTTCTTGATCTGGTTCTTTGATGCCAGAGTCAACGCTGAGTCCTCCGACTGGGAGCAGCGCCGCGCTCGGGCCTGGACTTTTTGGGGATGGCTTATCCCCGGTGCCGTTCTTTGGATTCCGTTTCAGATAATGGGTGACATCTGGCGCGCCCATTTGCCGCCACACCGACGTGGCAAGGTCGCCTGGCTGCCAGGCATCTGGTGGGCCAGCTGGCTACTCACGGGCGTCCTGTCATGGGACCAGGCCGCCAGCAGCGCGAACTACGGGCTGCAGCTCGCCCATAATTGGGGCAGCTTCTTCCTCTTTGCAGTCGCCGCGAGCGCCCTAATGATCATTATTCAGGCGGTGTCGCATCAGCAACGGCTGGGCCAGACACAGCGTTCAGAATCGCTGGCGCCGACGTCAGCCTTCTAGAGCAGTCGCGTGCCGTCATGCGCGCGAATCGCTGTTCTTGGCTCGTCCGTCAGTGCGTCAAGGACTCGGATGGCATATGCCTCGGCGGCCAGTTCGCGAATCTGATCCTCGGCTGCCCACCTAAATGCAGTCGCCTCGTTGCTTGCGGCGAGGTCGCCGCCGGTGATCTTGGCCCTGAAGACAAGGGCAATGACGCCGCGGGTCATGTTCTTGTAGACGCCCGTCAAAGCGACCGGCTCGATGTCCAGGCCGGTCTCCTCGCGGACCTCGCGGCGCAGGCCATCTTCGACAGTTTCGCCTAGTTCGAGGACTCCGCCGGGTGGTTCCCAGTGGCCATTGTCAGCGCGCTGGATAAGCAGTGCGCGGTCGTGATCATCGGTGATGACGGCGGCGACGCTGACCGAGTGCTTGGGGGTGTCCATGATGATCACCTCTGCGGTAGCCTAACAGGGATAGACATGTGCACGAGTTGAGGAGTTGCGGATCTGAGCACCAGCGGTGTGCTCGCGGAGGCTATCGACCCGTCCAGTGATCGTGCCGTCTACAAGCAGATAGCCGATCACCTGCGGGCTGCGATAGGTCGGGAGCGCCTTGGTCCGGGTGACCAGCTGCCGAGCGAAGCGCAGCTGATGGCCCACTACGGTGTTGCCCGGATGACAGCACGAAATGCACTGCGGCTGCTGCAGGACGAGGGGCTGATCACCGCCGAGCATGGCCGGGGCGTCTACGTTCGGGCCCGCCCGCCGGTACGCCGCCTGGCATCGGATCGGTTCGCGCAGCGGCACCGCAAGGAAGGCAAGGCCGCGTTCCTCGCCGAGGCCGAACAAGCCGCCGCGCACCCTGACGTGGACATGATCAAGGTCACGACCGCCAAGCCTCCCGCTGACGTCGCGTCGCAGCTGCGGCTGCCCGCCTCGGGTAAGACGGTGGTCCGGTCCCGCCGGTACCTGCTCAACGGCCGCCCGGTGGAGACTGCGGTGTCCTACATCCCGGTCGACCTCGCAGACGGCACTGCGATCACCGAGCTCAACCCCGGCCCTGGCGGGATCTACGCCCGGCTGGAGGAGTCCGGGCACATCCTGGAGCGGTTCACCGAGGAGGTATCCGCGCGGATGCCGACCCCCGATGAGACCCGCGTCCTGGCTCTGGCGCCCGGTGTCCCGGTGTTCCGACTGGTTCGCACCGCCTACGACACAGACGACCGGCCGGTCGAGGTGTGCGACACGATCATGGCTTCCGACGCGTACCTCCTGGCGTACGAGCTTCCCGCTCACTAACGCCGCTTGACGCGCCGCATCAACTCCTCTATACATGTTGTAATTGCTCTAGACGAGTGCACGTCTAGGCATGGACATGCAGCACCGGCCCGCCGGGCCGACCGACCGCCAGGAGGCGAGTTCCATGTCAGGAACACTCACCATCGACACCACCGCGACGTTCCAAGCCGTCTTGCTGATGGCCAGCGGCCCCAAGCTCAAGTTCGGCAGCACCGAGCAGGACATCAGCGCCCGCCGCGAGCGCAAGTGGGACGTCCAGGCCGCCGTCACCTACCTTGCTGAGCCCGGCATGAAGCCGGTCAGCGAGGTCATCGGGGTCACCGTCACCGGCCCCGGCAGCGACCCGTGCGCGTCGATCCCGCCCGGCACCCCGATCGTGTTCGACCGGATGCGCGTCGGCTTCTCCGTCCCCGAGGCTCGCGAGAACGGCCGCGGTATCCGCGGCGGCCGTCCCTGGTGCCAGGCCGCCGACGTCCACCAGACCCGTCCGGCTAAGACCGACCAGGCCGCATAACTCGATCCGCCCGGTCAGCCCACCGTCCCCGCGCTGGCCTGGCCGGGCTCCCTCTAGTGGAGGTAACCGTGCTCACCTTGCCCGCCGTCTTGTGGCTCACCGACCCCTGGCACAACGCCCTGATCCTCGTGCTCGCTCCTGCTCTACCGTCCGGCCGCCGACCTGATCCGCTTCGCCGCCGCGACTCCGGCGGCCCGCCGCCACTATCCCGGCATGGTCCGCGCCCGCCACCGCTGGCACTGGCTGTGTCGATGCACCGGCCTCGGCCAGCCCGAACTCGCCGCGAAGAACCGCCCGGCCGCGGAGTCCCGCGCCCTGGTGCTCGTCCTGCTCTCGCTCACGTCCTGGGTACTGGCGATCCTGCTCGGCATCGAGACCGCTGAACGGCTCGGAAAGATCCACTACCCGCGCGCCCGAAGGTGGCGGCTGACTGACTACGGCTGGGAGTGTCACGTCAGGACCGCGCCCCGCACAGGCCGCAAAGAGGTCGAGAAGCAAGCCGTCCATGTCGCTGACTACTGGCGGTCCGTCCGGGTCGGCGTCACCCAGGCCGCGCCCGGCCACCTCATCGTGCGGGCCCTCCGCGACGACCCGTTAGCCGTGCCGTTCGGCCCGGACAGGTGCCCACCCGGCACCTTCGAGCTCCACTTTCCGGATGTGCTGTATATCGGCCGGGACGACTTCGGCACCGACCGGTACCTGCCGCTGCGGGGCCTCACCGGCATCTGCGTCTCCGGCCTGCCCGGCTACGGCAAGACCAGCCTCATCGCGTCCTGGCTGTGCCAGCTCACCCCCACCGCCTCCGCCCAGTTCGCGCTCCTGGACGGCAAGGACGGCGGCGACCAGGAACCCTGGCACGACCGCGCCTGGCGCCACTGCGGCGACCATCTCGCCGAAGCCCTCGACGTGCTCGAAGACAAGCACGCCGAGATGCGCAGGCGACTGAGGAACATCGCCGCCCTGTGTGGGCAGCGGAACGCCTGGAACGCCGGTGGCCCCACTGCCGACCTGCCGCTGCTGGTAACTGTCATCGAGGAGTGCCAGACCTACCTCGACATCGCCCAGCACAAAGGCGACCGAGCACTTGAGAACCTTGCCCGCCGCTGCATCGCCCTCGTGGGCGAGCTGATCCGCAAGGGCCGGTCCGTTCTGTGCCTGACCATCCTGGCGACGCAGAAGACCACCGGCGACTCGATCCCGACCAGCCTGCGCGACAACTCCGGCCTCGCGGTGTCCTTCGCTCTCAAGACCACCGAGAGCAGCGTTGCCGCGCTCGGTGACGCCATCCGCGAGTACCCCGGTTACAGTCCAACGCTCCTCCGCGAGACACCTGGTGGGATCGGCACTGCCGTCGCCACCCTGACCACCGGCACCGATCCCTTCACCCGCCTCCGCGTCCCCGAGATCGCCGAGCAGTGGGCTGCCGTCCGCGCGGCCGCCACCGCCCATCTACGGCGCGACCCGCGCCCGATCGTCGCTACAGCCGGAGCAGAGGTAGCCGCCACGCCTGAGACGGTCCCGGCAGGCGCGTCATGAGCGCGCACGTCGACATCACCGCCATCGTGACCGAGGTCCGTGCCGAGCACGTCTGGACAAACAGCGTCGGCGTAACGCACGGGTCATGGAGATGCTCGAACGCTCAGGATGCACAGGTTGCCCGCTGCCGGTGACTATTGGTGACTTTCTGTAATCGGCGTTGACCGCATTACAAGGGCAATTTCCGGTGCCAGAAGATGTGGTCTTCCAGGGCAGCCTGCCTTCAGACTGTGTGGGTGGTAGCTTCACATGCGTCCAGAGCGATGCTCCTATGTTCTGTCAAGGGCGTCCGGTTCGGCGAGGAGGTCGGTGATCTTCTGGGCGAGGTGCTCGGCGCTGGTGCGGGAAAGGCCGATGGTG